>Ga0316607_1000727_pt1 | contig 10987 bp, 18 predicted proteins | sample MIS2016062E_MG_FD_207674 | JGI IMG/M metagenome (GOLD analysis project Ga0316607, IMG submission 207674) | Microbial mat bacterial communities from Middle Island sinkhole, Lake Huron, Michigan, United States - MIS.2016.062E | ecosystem: Environmental > Aquatic > Freshwater > Lake > Sediment...
ATTAACTTTAATGATGTCAGAGGTAATTATAATAGAGTCACTAGATCTCATAGTAACTTTTACAAATTCTAGGAGTTTTATTTCTCTTTCAGTAAGTTCTTTTATTACTAATTGAGAAACTCTATATCTAAGTATCTTATACTTAATATATCTTCTAATTATTTCTATCATTTTAAAATTTGGGAGGAAAATCCTCCCAAACTAATATTATTTCAATTCCTTACTAATTCGAAAACTGAGAAGTAATATCTTTACCATTATAATAAACTTTTTTAATTTTATCTTTACAATGACTAAAGAAAGCACCCATGTACTCCTGTATTTGATCTTTATAGATCACAGTAGAATAAGTAGTTTTAAGAGTAGGACTCTTTTGTAAATTATTTAAATGTACTGTTATTCTATGAGGAACGGTTCTAATTATTTTAGAACCAGAAGTAACTCTTACTCCTTTAATTTTAACTACTCTATTTAAGTAATATCTTTCTTCTGGTGTTTTACGATGCCATTCAGCATCATAAACTAAAGGAGCTGGTCTTAATCCAGCTCTAACCATTTGAGAATCGTTAGTACAATCTACTTTAGGTACTGTAGATTCTGTTTTAAATTTTTTGGGTACTTGTGCAATCATTTCTAATCGTCTTTAATTTATTAATGAATCAATATCTATTTCTTTTTCTTCTTTAACTAGTTTAAGTACTTTTTTAATAATACTTTTAACATCATTAATAGAATACCTTTTTTCCAGAGGACTTCTAATAGCAACTGTATTATCGAAGGATCTTCTAATAGGTTTGCCATTATCGTCTACATCTATATCAAAGAAATCTCCTTCGTTAAATGTACCTAAAGCAATTGATTTATTTACAGTTCCTCTAAAATCTTCTGGAAAAAGAACAGCAATATCATACTCGTCAATTCCGTATAATTTATAACCATCTACAATGGTTAACATTAATCTTTTTCTCATTACTTTTTATTTGCTAAGTAAATTCCATTAGGATTTACAATAATAATACCTGCATCACAACAATGTATTACACTATCCGAAGACACTATATTACATTGATATTTAGCTATAGTAGTCATATTAGAAGTGTGAATCAATTCTAATTCATCATCCTGCGGAATTATTAATAATTCAGGAGTTAATTTATCATATTGTCTAAAATCATTTAGATTGCAATCAAATAATTCAATTTGCAACCCATTAATTTTAAAATACTTATAGATTAATTGATCCTGTTCGAGATACCTTATAATACCAGTATCATCTATTTGATAAGCATCTTTTATAGGATTATTTAAAATAACACTGTTAGTTACTTTGCTTTTATTATAAAATAAAACAACAGAATTGTCTACTCTCATAAACAAGCTATTGATATTTACAAATTTACCTCCAAAAACATTGCTTATTTTTACCTTTACTATTCCATTGAATATTTCTGTAAGATTATACTCATATTTCATAGTACCAGTAATAATCATCAAACTGTTACCAAACTGATTAACTTTAATGTGTGATTCTTGTGAAAAATCCTTCACAATAGTGAAACTAGAAAAATCTGAATTTATTAGCTTAAGAACTTTATCCTGTAAAAGATAAGTGTTACTATCAGCTAAAAAAACTTTATCTTCTACATTTGTTACAAATGAACCTTTTGGGTTACAAACACCTTTAGTACTAACAGAATATATAAATGTTTTATCAAGCAATGTTACAGCTAATCTAGTTGAAGTACAGGCTGTTCTAATAATTTGTATCCCTGATAAAATTTCATACATGTTTAATTGTTGTGCTACTATTGTTACTATTTTCTTTGGAGTTTGTACAATAGAAATAGTTTTAGGATCTATTACAAATCTTTTACCTTCTTCATAGAAATCTATGAATTGTTCTTGTAAAAATGGATTTGCTATAGGAAAATAACATTTAGGAATAAAAAGATCAGGATCTTTCTTAAAAATTGGTAGTTTTTTAAGCATTCGTTCTGACATTTTTGGTACCTTTTTATGTATCCCTTTAAAAGGATGAACATAAGTTAACATATTAAAAATGATAACTGAAAGTGAAAAATAATCTGAATCTACATTTACTACTCCACCATATAAATAATCACGTATTTCATCAAATAATATACCTGAGTGTTTAATACTTTTAGTACCATAAGAATCTACATCAATAAGAAAAACAGATCCTTGCTTGTTAACTAAAATATTATAAGGATTAAAATCACCTATAATAATTCCTTTTCCATGAGCAAAATTCATAGCATCAATTAATCTTTCAATTATATTGAGTTTAATCTTATCTGATATATTTTCTCTAGTACAAAAAGTTTTATTAAACATGGATAGAATAGGAAAATGATCAGCGGGTACTTTACTCATAAAGTACCCGATTACTTTTCCAGATATATCGTAAGCTAGAGTTTTAGGTTTAATAAAGATGTTACTTGTTAATTCTTGTAAATCTTTAAATTTAGATTCTGTTATAGGAGTAATACCCGGTAAATAAATTTTAGCAACTTCTTTATCATTATCTATAACTATCCCTTCTCCACCTCTTGCTAATTCTTTAGAAACATCTAACGTTTGTGTTAATGTCCCTGATTTATTATATATCTTCACTTCTCAGTGTAATTTCATTTAATGCTTTTTCTAAGCGCTTATATTGTAAACCTATAAACTCTTCTTTCTTTACATTCCATCCATCCCACATTCCTTCAGTGTCTTTATAAATAACTAAAGACGGAAAAGGTTTGGATGATCTTTTAAAAGATGCCTGTAACTCTTCAATTACATCTTCCATCCCATTAGTAAGGGACATTCCTGTACCACGATCTTCCAAGCATAAAACATTTTTGTTATTCGCTTTCCTTACAGTGTAAGTAAAACTACATCTACTCATAATATAAAACGTATAATAGAGAGATCATCATAATTGGTATGACCTCCTTTAGTTAATAAATTATATTTACGCGATAACATCGCCTCGCTTTTCATTAAACAAGTATCTTTTAAAAAGAAATTAATTACTGATAAAGCAGTACCTTTATTTCCATCTTTATCAGAAAATGAATAAATTCCATCTGAACAAATAGATAAACTCTTAGTAAATGTGACTTCATAAGTTTTCATTGATTCTCGAGCTTCTGCTGAATAATCTAGATGATATGCTAAATAATCAGGGGCATTTCCTTCACTTTCTATTTTATATTCTTTATCATCTACTAAAATACAACCGTCTCCCGATACTACGATATAGGCTTTGCCTTCTCTTACTACTGCGAGAATCATAGTTGATAGTAATTCTAAAGTATTTAAATAAAGAACATTTTTCATGATGGCTAATTGCTCCCACAAAAAATCTTGAAATCCTTTTGCTACTTCTTGTATAGGTCTATCGTCTAGATCTCCAATAATATCTTGCTGATAAAATTTAAGAATTTTTCCATAAAGAGCAGAAGCAAAATGAGATTTCACACCTGTACTACAACCGTCAAACACGGCTCCTATATAAGTATTACCTATATTAAAATGATACAGATCATCCTCGCAATACACGTGGTGATCTGTACCTCTTTTAATTAAAGTTCTAACTTCCATTAGAAAGTTACATCTGCAGGGTTTGTACCAGAAGAAGATTTTGAAATAGAAGAACTAATAAAGTTAATCATTTTCTTAATCTCTTTTCCAGTATTACCTACTTTTGCTAAATGTTGAAATCCCATCTCTTCTTTAGCTATTGTGAATTCTCCATCATCTCCTACACCAAATAAAATAGTTGTAAAAGAAAAAGCATTTGATTCAGTAGCTAAAATATCTGTTAGGGTATTTTTAATTATTACAGGAGAAATCCTGCTTGAGTTGTCTTCACCCGAAGACTCCTTATACTTTCATATAAGGCCTGACTATACCATCTCCATTTCAGGAGTTCCATTATAGTCGATGAACGTTTTCCATAAACCAATTATCGAATTTTTCTTTCTTTCTTTCTAGAAAAATAGTGGCATCTTTATATAAAAAATCATAAGTAGCTTTAACATCTTCTAATTTAGCTACTGTAAAATAATAAACATTTTTATTACTTCTTTTTTCTTTATGTATTATTGGATTTTTAGATAACTTTAATTTATCTAAAAATACTTTACAAAATTCAAAAGTAGAAATAATTCCAGTTCTTATATTATTATGTTGATTTTCAACAAAAACTGTTCCATCACCGTCAAAATAACCTCTCATAAAATGATGAACTAAAGAGTCATCAATATTAGGAAAAGAAAGTATGTCGGATTTTTTAGGAGTACAACCAATGCTAATAAGATCTTCTTTTAACTCTTTACTAGAAACAGTAAATAAAACTTTCTCTGTTACAGGGTATTCTATAGAATATTGTCCAGTTGTTTCATATAAAGGATAATTAGAATTCATACTATTTTTTATTTTTTCTAGAATTTTTCTATCTGTTCTTTTCAAACATATAGATATATTATTTTTAGAAGTAGATATATTACCATCTGCATATATAAATCCTAATATATAAGCTTTATTTTCAGTATCAATATTTTTAAAGAAATCGTTAGATATAGTATATACAAAGGGTCTTCCTCCTCCTTTACGAGGATTACCAAGATTATTAATATATAAAATATTTGATACTCTAATAGTACTAACATGTAATAATTTAGCTACTTTATTAATAGAAAGAAGTTGTTTGTAAGATTCAATAATTTTATTTTCCATATTTTAATTTTATTTAAAACAAAGATAGTAAAAATTACTGAACTATAGGATAATTGTAAGGAAATTTCGCTGCTGATTGCCTATTTTTTATAACTATTTAGGATTTAACCATGTAGTCATCATGTGTATTTTTTCTGTTTTCACAACATTTACATATATTCTTTCGAGTTCTGCTTTAGTTACACAAGCTTTAAGGGGTTCCAGCAATTTAAGGAATTTGCTATGCTGCTTGTTTTAGCAACAAAGGGACAGTTTGACATCTATCCGTTATTACAAATATTAAAGTTTTAACATTAATACCAGTCTGTTCAAGAGTTGTCCTATAATCCATTGCATTTTTAATACCTAATGCAACACCTTCGTATAAGGCTGTACCCCATCCTTGTTGAATAAAATCAATTACCGGGACATTAGCAATAGGTTGAAACCCAGAACGTACTTTTATAGTATCACAAAATTCTACTATAGATACAAAAAGTCGATCGTGAATATGAGATTGTTGCATTGTTTGAACAAAATCATTAAATGCTGCATTTAGATCCTTTACATAAGATCCGATTGAAGGAGATACATCTACTACAAAAACAGCATTAATTGTTTCTTCTACCTGAATATCTTCAGGATCAAAATTGTTGAAATCCAAATGGATATCCAAATCATTTAAGTTATTCTCAGCTATCATATTAAATAGTTATTAAAGAGTTAGAAAAAGTAATACTCATTGCTCTTGCAGCAGTATAAGCAGGATCTCCTAAGAAACCAAGAGTAGGTACATCAGACGTACAGTCTTCTAAAATGATAAACTTTTTAGCAAGAGTTGGAAATTCCATGGCTTGCTTTAATGTGTTTGCTACACAATGTGATTTTGCTTCACCGGCAAAATATACATTTTGAAATTTTTCAAGTTTTTGAATTAAACCTGAATTTAATTGAGTTTCAGGATGTCCTACTACAGGTACATTTGCTCTGAAAGCTCCAAAATGTTCAGTTAGAGGCCAAGTACCTTTAGTAACTACTTGATGAAATTCTCCTTTAACTCTGCACCATTTTTCAACAGATTTCATAATAATAGGAGAAATAGCAGCACCTGGTGAACCGATAATACAATGTTCTGGCCAAATACAATGAGGAAACTCACCTTGTTTTTCAAGTTCTGATATATAAGTAATAGCTTCCTGAGGATAGAATCTTGGAGACCAAACTCCATTTAATACATCATTAGATGTAATTTGTGTAAAGATAGGTGGATTTTTACCATCTTTATCTTGCCAGAAACCTGGATGAGATATATCAATTACTTGGTGAGAATCCATTGTCAGACCAATGAAATCAATTTCTTGAAGATTGTTCTCAATAAATTGAGCTAATCTTTCCATATCTTTTTCAGCTCCTGGCACATACAATGATCCACTAGGATTACAAAAGTCTTCCTGTGCATCGATAATTAATAATGCATTTTTTGTTCTTTTCATTTTTTTACTATTTAATTGTAACTAACTCTTTAATTATATCTTCGATAGTAGTAGATTTTGGTATTTCATTACATCTACTCCATTTATCAAATTCTCCGTATTTATCCCATAGAATATTATCACACCCGTTAGAATATCCCATAAAGTTATCGTTATAGGAACTAAATCCTATTTTTTTACCGTGACCATATGCTATAGCAGTTTCTCCAGTAATTTCTTCGTTAATAAATCCAGTATTTCTAGTATGAGCAATAGCAGTATTTATCATTTTTGATAGAAAAGAAGTATTAGTAGTAACACTTACTAAAAATCCATTTGCTCTTAATTCATCAGTTAAAGCTTTAGAAAAAGGACAACTAGTAAATTGACTTGAATAAATAGGATTATTTATTTCAAATTCAATATCTAATTTATTTTCTTTCTTTATTTTAAAAATAAAAGAATTACTAAATTTTCTATTAGCAAAATACCAACTCTTTCCAAATTTCACTATTGTTCCTACAGGAATATTTCTACAACGTAAAGTCTTTCTTATACATGCATTTAGACTAATTGGTTTCCGTCTAGTCCAATATATACTACAATTATGAAAAAAATTATATAAAGTATCTTTAAATCGAATATCAGTATAGTAACAAGGTAAACCATTGTATAGCTTTTCCTGTTCTATTTCAGGTTGGTAAATAAAATTATGTGATTTACAATAAGCAAAATCACCGTCTAATTCAATAGAATTAAAATTTCTATCTCTAAACCCAATAGGTGCTTGATGTCCTAATTTTTTTATCATAATTACTAAAATAAAGTAAGCCTCTAATCTCTTAGAGGCTTACGATTAAAATTATTTTTCTTCTTTTTATTATTTCTTTCATTAAATTTATCGTTGTCTGTTTTACATACAGGACATACGTTACCAGACAATATTGCGGTATCACAAATTTGACACCATTTTTTAATTTTCTTAATTTTTTGTGAGCTCATATTATTATATTGAATCACAAATATAAGAATTTTTTTATTTTTTGCATAATTCTATAGCCTTTAAAATTGCTTTTTCTCTAGATAAAGAATAAGAAATTTCACGCTTAAGTTTATGATAAGAAAGAGTTCCAAATATCCATATATCAGATACATAATTTTTTTCACCTAAATCGCCTGTTTGGGGTTTAATTATAATGTCCATATTATGAGTATCTCTAAAATAATCAAGTGCTTGACTCCACAAAGGAGCAGAACACACAACTTTTGGATTATACGATTCTATTTGACTGTTTGTAGTATTCCAGCACCCGTCTATTAAAAAGATAGGGTTATAGATAGCATCACATTTTTCATCAAATCCTAATTCCTTAAGTTTTAACGATATTTCGTAATTACAAAAATGTCTTTGCATTATTTAATGTAAATAATTTCAGGAAATTTCCCAAATACAAATTTAGTTACACAACATAACCATACAGGAAAAGAATGCATCTCACTAATCAAATCATAATTAGCTCCACCATAAGCTTCTTCTTGAAAATATAATGAAATAAAATATCCATAAAAAGGTTCAGTTGATATAGTAACATTTATTTCTTCTTCTCCTTGAGCCAATATATCTAACATTGTATCAGCTCCCGATACCATTTCTAAATCTTCTTTATTACCTTCCCATTCAGGAAGATTTATATACCAACGATCTTTTTCTTTTGTAAATTTATAATTTTTCATAATCTTTTTATAAATTAATTAAGAGCAGGATAAGGAATTCGAATCCTTACCTCGACCTTGGAAGGGTCATATGCTAACCATTAACACCAATCCTGCTTTTAATAGATGAATAATTATTCATCTATTTTTAAATTAAAATCTTCAACTATATTCCAACAACTTCTTATTAAATCATGATGATTAAATACTAATTGTCTGGCTCTTAAAACACTATAAGATATGGAACACCACTCTACTATAGGAGCTTCTTTTGAAGGAAATATCTTTGGTAATTCCGTTCTTGTATTTATATAAAAAATACTAGTTACAGACACATTTTGTCTATTAGCATTAGTATCAGAATCGATATTACAACATGGAAACTTAAATACATTTTTTAAGTCGTAAATATTAAGAGAAGTTTCTTCACATATTTCTCTAACAGTGGCTTGTTCAAGAGTTTCATTATAATCTAAATATCCACAAGGAAGACACCAACGATTAGGAAAATCCGACATATCAGAAGATCTTTTAGTTAATAAAACATATAAATCTTCTTTAGTATCTACAAATACAACTCCTACAACAGCTACACTTCTAGATGCCCATATTTCTCCATCTTCTGTTTTATAACATTTATTAGGTTTATTTTTAAACATACTAAATCTTTTTAACCGGAATTATTAATGGTTTAACCTCTTTTATTGAATCTTTAGGTAACCAACCTCTAGAATAAGATCCTTTTAGTATAAATATACATTTATTCTTGGAATTTGAGATAGCTGTAATTTCACATTCATTGCCTATTTCAAGTTGATGATCTATTTTTCCAACCGTAGCCCAATCATCTTTATCAGGAGTACGATAATATATTACCTTATCTCCTACTTTAAAGTCTGTACTCATTATAATTTTCCAATCAGTGTTTATAGGAGTTCCTTTCAGATATCCTGCTTGCTTTCTTAAACTAGTACAACTACTAAGTAATAATACTATAAAATATATTAATAGTAATTTTTTCATTACCAATGTTTTAAAGATCCAGGTTTTGTATAGGCTGCTGATCCACCTTTTCCACTTGCTTTACAAGCGGCTTCAAATCCAGCCATTGCGCTTTTTAAACGATCTGCAGCTCTGCGAACAGGTCTTGAAGGAGTGTTGCCTCTGGCTGCTTTGCGGCTTTGTCTTAAACTTTTTTCCATAATCTTTTTATTAAATATTAAAATTTCTTTTTAAATTTCTTTTATATTTTGTAATAAGCCTTTTTTCTTGATATAATTCTATAAGATATTTTAAAGTTTCTTCTTTAGTGCATAATTTAAGAGAACTTATTCTATCTAAATCTGTATAAAATACTGATTTATAATAAACTTTACTTTTACCAAAACAGTTTTTATAAGGAAGTCTTATTTCAAGATGAATAGTTTTAATAGTACCATAATCACCATAATCTTCAGTTCTAGTAACTACTCTAAATCTGTTAGTATTCATAATATGTAATTTATAATTTGTGAGAGTAGATAGATTCGAACTATCACGCCGAAGCCACGGAGTTACAATCCGCTAGGCCACCAATTGCCCAATACTCCCATAATAAAAATCAGTAAAGGACAGTTGCAACTGTTTATCTCTACTGATTAATTTTTAATTTGCTGACGAAGCTTCTGAGTAATTAATTACTCAAAATAATATCGATCTCGTTGATATTATCCAATCACGTTATTTTTTGCTGTCTACCAAAAATAATAAAAAGCGGCTCCTTGCGAGTCAAGAGCTTTAGCCATCGTTTACGATGATTACTATAGTAGTCAACTATAATGTATCGAGTACGGGATTTGAACCCGTATGACAAGGTTTTCAACCCTTGTATCCTAACCCCCTAGATGAACTCGATAACTTAATAAAATATCTTGTTGATACTTGTGATCCCTGCGGGCCCCGCCCCCGCGACCTCTACATTAAAAGTGTAAGGCTCTACTAACTGAGCTAAAGGATCTTCCTACTAATGTTCTTATTGAACATATCTTTTTAAAATTACTTCCATTGAGTTTTTCTATTGTGTTTCCAAGTTCTATACATTCTAACTTGATAATAGAATAATGATTTTCTTTTCCATTTAAATGGTCTTGGACAATACACTCCCCCAGCACTCATCTCGATAAAGATCTTTGTAATCTGGATTAGTCTCAATTTTATACTCTTTTCTGTTCATTGTCGTCTTAGACAGTTTCGACTTTTTGTTTGCTTTCATAGTATTAGATTAATTAATCTAATACTCATAATATTTTATTCTCATTCTCTTAAATTTTAAGAGCCTCTGGAGGGATTCAAACCCCCGACACCTTGAGTACAAATCAAGTGCTCTGATCAACTGAGCTACAAAGGCGTGCTTCCCCCTAGTAATGCATTACTGGACGGACCTGGGGGACGGGGTAATTCCGTTACTTTTTATGTAATTCGTTATATTTTTTCTCAAGAGAGTTAAAATAAATTTTAAGATCGTTTACTCTTCTAAATCGTTCGTATATATCATACTTATTCCAGCTTGTAATAAGTAATATATCTTTCTTTTTAATTTTATCTCTTTTTAAAATAGTCCATCTACTATAAGTAGCTGTTCTTCTAGAAGGCAAAGGCCAAATTTCATTATATAAAGGATGTATAAAATACACTTTATACCAATAATCTCCCTCATCTACTAATTTTAATTCTACTCTATCTGATAAGTTTAAATCATCGAGAGTAAATTTTTCCTTTTTTACAAATAAACTTTTAATAAATTTAAACATATTTTTAAAGATTAAGTTTTAAAATAATCCTGATATTTCCGCATAATTTAAAGGACCAATTCTAGTAGTTTGAGCTATAATCTCACTTCCTCTATAAATTCTAACAGTTATATTAGAATTCTCTAAGGTAGTATTTTTAGCTTTAATTCTTAAGTATCGAGTACCTTCTTGTATCCAAGAATACTGCCATTTAGATACTACGTAAGGTTCTGTGATAGTGTTTTCAAATTTATCTTGATATTCTACAGATAAACTTTTACTATTAGTAATAACTTCATATCTATA
>Ga0316607_1000728_pt1 | contig 10978 bp, 8 predicted proteins | sample MIS2016062E_MG_FD_207674 | JGI IMG/M metagenome (GOLD analysis project Ga0316607, IMG submission 207674) | Microbial mat bacterial communities from Middle Island sinkhole, Lake Huron, Michigan, United States - MIS.2016.062E | ecosystem: Environmental > Aquatic > Freshwater > Lake > Sediment...
TTGGGGATTGTTGGTGAGTTGAGTTACTAAGTTTTGCACAAAATCTCGATCGCTCATCCAGCCTGGATAGCGCCAATTCAGCAATACATAATCAAATTCCGTCAGATTTGCAGGCGGCGTGTGAGCCTGAGTTAATTTTACCACAGGACGGTGAGATAAATGTGGAGCAATATTAGCTGTAGTTAAAACATTGCCTTTGGTTTGAACGAGAGAAATCGCCTCTTTCGTAGCTGGCAGAGTGTCGAGGGCTTCTAAATAAATAGTCCAAAAATAGCCGTATTTCGCCAAGCATAAAAAAGCTATTAATGCCCAAATCACGATATTACGATCCCAGGAAAAACTAGAAATTCGTAATTTGTCAAATATTTTAGGTAGTTTGAATTCTTGCTGATTAGAGTCAGACAAATTTGCAATCACGGCTACCAATAAAAAAGGAAAAATCGGGATAGAATATTGATGAATTAAATCTCGTTGAGCGGGAATATCCGAAAGAATATTCATGGCTAACATCGGCACTGCACTAATCAAAGGTGTCAGATGGCGTGGAGAAATCCACCAAATTACAGGAAATAGCAATAAGGCTAAATATTCAAAAGTCTCTAAAGAAAACACACGCCCCAAAACTAGATTTGGTTTCAAGATTAAATTAACAGCAATTTCTAAAACCGACTTGCCCAAATATTGATATCGCCCGATTCCCGCGTGTTCTTTTCCCTGATTAAAATATGGTATAATTGCCTGAGTAGCTATCAAAAACCAAGCCACACCGAAAAATAGAGCTAGGAGTCCGCAATTGCGCTTTTTGTCAAAAATCAACAGCCACAAACCCATCGCAGCTACAGTTAAAGATAACACGGCTTTGCAGCTTAGAATCAATACAATTGCAGCGCAAAACCACAAGATTTTATCAAGTCTAGCTGCTACAATGGCTGCGAGAAATGCGGGTACAGCAATCACTTCTGGATGGAAGTCAAAAAGATTGACATTAAAGACTGCGGGATAAAGCAGATAGACTGCTGCAACTGCCATTGATTTTCTTTCATTTAAACCCGCTTGCCGTGCTAAACTCCAACTAGGCCAAGCACCTAATGCTAAAGAAATTGCTTGTACGAATAACAGCCAGTGAACATCTGGATATATTTTGTAAAGTAAAGCCAGCGGATAAAAAATAAATGCTGTGTGATCGCCTAAAATGTTAACTGCCATTAAAGAAGAAAATGGCGTTTGATTTTGAGAGATTAAATAAACTGCTTGGTCAAAAATGGCTAAGTCGTATGCTGTGGAATGAAACAAAGCGTGTCGCGCGCTACTGCAAGCAAATAAGACTATCGTGGTGACGACAATCATTAAAAATACTGGATGGGGTTTTAGGGATTTTAAGGTTAGCATTTTATTGGTTTAATCAGCGATGCGTTTGAATAGCAGAACTTGGTTTTTTTGATAAGTCAATTGAAATTTGGGCGTATTGTGAAGTTGATTTGCTAAGTTATTGCCAATTTTTTCTGTATCGGGCCAGGGATGGCGCAGGTTTAATAAGATGTATTGAAATTCAGCTAAATCTGTTTGGGGTGAAATTTGCGAAAGCAATTTTACTATTGGGCGGTGGGCAAAGTGAGGGGCAAGTCTATTGTCTGTTAAAATACTGCTTTGGGGTTGAATTTGTGCGATCGCTTCCCGTGTAGCTTGCCAAGTATCTAGTCTATTTAGATAGAGAAAAAAGTCTTTGGATTCGCCGAGAAATAGGAAAATTATTAATGACCAAACGATCATGGTTTTTGGCAATTGCATTCCCAGCCAGAGTTGAGGAAGTTGGGAAAGTTTTAAGGGGAAAACAGGATTATCTTGTGGCGATTCGAGATTCTTCGCTGCACTCAGAATGACAGGATTATCTGGTGGCGATTCGAGATGCTTCGCTGCACTCAGAATGACAGGATTATCTGGTGGCGATTCGAGATTCTTCGCTGCACTCAGAATGACAGGATTATCAGGTGGCAAGGATTTGAGATTCTTCGCTGCACTCAGAATGACAGGATTATCTGGTGGCGATTCGAGATGCTTCGCTGCACTCAGAATGACAGGATTATCTGGTGGCGATTCGAGATGCTTCGCTGCACTCAGAATGACAGAATTATCTGGTGGCGATTTGAGATTCTTCGCTGCACTCAGAATGACAGGATTATCTGGTGGCGATTCGAGATTCTTCGCTGCACTCTTCCGTCTTTCTTCTTCCTTGGAGATAACTGCTAACAAGAGAAAGGGAATTATCGGCACTGAATATTGATAGGCTAAACTGCGTTGAAATGGCAAGTCTGAGAGGATATTGATGGCGAGAGTAGGGATGGCTGGAATTAGTGGCATCAAGTATCGCAGTCCTATTTTGCGGGAGAAGGGCAACAGTCCCCAAATTACTGGTAAACTGAGTATAAATATATATTTAATAGTATCGAAGGAAAGGACTTTTCCTAATACTAATTGTGGTTTTAAGATGAGATTGATGGCAATTTCTAGTACAGATTTGCCTAAATAGCTGTAGCGCCCGACTCCGGCGACTTCGCTGCCGCTAAAGAAGGGGATGATTTTTTGGGAAGCAATCACAAACCAGGCTGCACCGAGGAAAAGTGCGATCGCCCCGCACCGTTGCTTTTTCTCGCACAAAAACAGCCATAAACCCATAGCAGCAACAGTTAGAGACAAAACTGCTTTGCAACTTAAGACTAACAAAACAGCGCTACAAAACCACAGAACTTTGTTTAAACGGGCGGCAAAAATGGCTGCTAAAAGTGCGGGTAAAGCGATTACTTCTGGGTGGAAGTCAAATAGATTGATATTAAATACTACCGGATATAGTAAGTAAATAAATGCGATCGCACGGGATTGTTCTGGATTCAAACCGGCCAAGCGTGCTAAACTCCAGGTAGGCCAAGCCCCCAGGGATAAAGCAACTGCTTGTACCAAAAACAACCAATGCACATCGGGGTAAATTTTGTACAACAAAGCCAGCGGATAATATATTACCGCTGCATGGTCGCCTAAAATATGAATCTGCATCAAGGAAGAAAAAGGCATTTGGTTTTGGCTGATTAAGTAAATCGCTTGGTCAAAAATGCCTAAATCGAAAGCAGTGGATTGAAACAAAGCGTGTCGCAAACTGCTACACAAAAATAAAATTGTCGCAGCAGTGGCGATCGCCCACAGCAAACTCGACGGTGGCTGCGATCGACTTTCCTCTACATTTTCCGCGATGGAGACGCTGCTATCTTCACTGGAATCATCAAAATTGGACGAATTCTGCATAAAATTTAGAATAACCCACAAAACCTGAAACAATTGTGAAAGCGATAACTCTGCTCGGCTCCACCGGCTCCATCGGGACTCAAACCCTAGATATTGTAGCTCAATACCCGGAACAATTTCGGATTGTCGGCTTAACCGCCGGACGAAATGTGACATTGCTAGCGCAACAAATCCGACTATTTCGACCCGAAATTGTCGCGATTGGGGACGAAGATAAATTACAGGAATTACAAGAGGCGATCGCCGATATCGACTATCAACCTATGATACTTGTAGGCGAGACAGGCGTTGTCGAAGTTGCCAGATACGGCGACGCTGAAGTCGTCGTCACCGGCATAGTCGGCTGTGCCGGTTTGCTGCCAACAATTGCCGCCATTGAAGCAGGAAAAGATCTCGCCTTAGCCAATAAAGAAACATTAATCGCAGGCGGCCCCGTTGTCAACCCCCTGATCGAAAAACACGGAGTTAAAATATTACCGGCAGACTCCGAACATTCAGCAATTTTTCAGTGTCTCCAAGGGGTACTTCCTGGCGGCTTGCGGCGAATTATTCTCACTGCTTCCGGCGGTGCATTTCGAGATTTGCCTGTTGAAAAATTAGCAGAAGTAACAGTTGCCGATGCTTTGAAACATCCGAATTGGTCGATGGGGCAGAAAATCACAATTGATTCTGCAACTTTGATGAATAAAGGATTAGAAGTAATTGAGGCTCACTATTTGTTCGGAATGGATTATGATGATATTGATATTGTCATTCATCCCCAGAGCATAATTCATTCATTAATTGAGTTGCAAGATACGTCAGTTTTAGCGCAATTGGGATGGCCTGATATGCGGTTGCCGCTGCTTTACGCCTTGTCTTGGCCGGAGCGAATTCATACAGATTGGAAACCCCTAGATTTGGTAAAAGCTGGAAATTTGACTTTCCGAGAACCAGACCATGAAAAGTATCCTTGTATGCAGTTAGCCTATGCGGCTGGCCGGGCTGGCGGTTCGATGCCTGCGGTGTTGAATGCGGCGAACGAACAGGCGGTAGCGCTATTTTTGGAGGAGAAGATTCAGTTTTTGGATATTCCGAAACTGATTGAGATGACTTGTGACAAACATCAACAAGATAACTGTGAAAGTCCTGGTTTAGATGATATTTTGGTGGCGGACAAGTGGGCGCGGCAGGAAGTTTTGGAGGCGAGTGAGGTTTTGGGCGATCGCATTCTTTCTGTTCGCTAATTGTATTAATAGAATTGCACGGGCTCTCCGGCCCGTGCCACAAAAACTTAATGTTATATCAAATCCGTTTGTATCAGAATTATTCATCTCTCTCCTCTCTTCCTCTGTGCCCTCTGCGGTCTCTGCGGTTAAATCATTCCGATACAACCGTAAACGATATTATGGTGGAACTATGGCCAATGGTGTAAATCAATTTCTCAATCCCTTGATAAAATAGAGCAATGAGTCCCATTCCTACAAGCAGCCGAATACCATGCAAACTGAAGTTAGACCTACAGTATTTGAACTGAACCAACTAATTATTCCTCCCGGCAATAAAGTGCAGTTACAAAAGGTTAGCTGGGAAATCTACGAAGCTATTTTAGACGAACTAGGAGAAGGTTATGCAGTTCGACTTGCTTATTACAAAGGAACATTAGAAATCAGGATGCCACTCCCAAAACATGAAAAAGCTAAATCGTTGATTGGATACTTGGTCAACGTGTTGCTGGAAGAACTTAATATTGATTGTGAAGTTTTAGGTTCCACTACCTTCAAACGCCAAGATATGCAGGTAGGCGTAGAACCTGACGACTGTTTCTATATCCAAAATCAAGCTGCTGTCAGAGGCAAAGATAGGTTAGATTTAACTGTAGACCCGCCGCCAGATTTGGCGATCGAGATTGATAATTCTTCACAAACCAGTTTCAACTGCTATGAAGCTTTAGGAGTTCCCGAACTCTGGAGATATGACGGGGAAGTGCTGGCAATATATCTGCTCCAAGAGGGCAAATATATTGAGTCTAATACCAGCCAAAACTTCCCCGACTTTCCCATTATTGATCTAATTCCTCAATATGTCGATCGCAGCAAAACCGCAGGCAGAAGCCCGACTATCAGAGCATTTCGAGGTTGGATTCGAGAGCAATTACAAGGGAAATAAAGGCAAAACAATCTAGGTTCAGCCTTCTACCTTCAGTCTTCTATTTGCTAACTTTGGCAGCCAAATCAGCCGCACTCATCTGCTCGTACATTTCAAAAGGTTGATGAATCCAAGGATGCCCCGCCAAATAATCCACATAATAATCCGGCTTCGCAACGGAACCAGCCTTGTACCAAAGCACAGCAGTCCGAATTTCCTGAATATCCTCGCTGTAACGACTCTTCAGCCAAAGGATACTTTGCTGCAAACTAATTCCCGAATCTACCAAGTCGTCAACCAGCAGAACTCGAGGCCCCAAATCATCGCCCACCATTGTCAAATCGCGGGCAAATTTAATCGAATCTCGGACTTTCCCCTCGGCCCCACTATAGGACGAGGCCGCTAAAATTGCCAGCCGTTTGTCGAAAATCCGCGACAGAATATCGCCCACGCGCAGCCCTCCTCTCGCAAGACACACAATGCGATCGAATTCCCACTTAGATTCATCAATTTTTACCGCCAAATCCTCAATTTTCCGATGGTACTCTGACCAAGAAATGTAAAGGTCACTCATGCATAATATGATTGAAATATTACAGATATTATTAAAGATTTTGAGGAAAATAGCATGAATGCGGACGAACTTCTCAGACGATATGCGGCCGGAGAACGGGTTTTTCACAAAGTAGACCTCAGCGGGGCAAATATCTCTAGAACAAATTTGCGTGATATTGACCTGACTGGAGCTATTTTAAAGAGTGCAAATTCGATCGGCATAACTCTCTACAGAGCAATTCTATATCAAGCAGATCTCAGCGCAGCCAATCTCTCCCAGGCCAACCTGATGTCCGCTAATTTGGGCGAATCTCAGGCGATGGGAGCCAATTTAAGCGGAGCCATCTTGCGGAGTGCCGTACTCAGCGGGGCAGACTTAACTGGGGCTAGTCTCAGGGGTGCAGACGCGAGAGAGGCCAACCTTCAGCGGGCAATTCTCTCTGGAGTTTATGCAGCTAACGCCAACTTGCAAGGAGCCAACTTGATACAAGTGAAACTTTGCGGAATCAACCTGAGCAAAGCAAATTTAACCGATGCCGACTTAACACAAGCCGACCTCAGTAATGCTAACCTAGCCCAAGCAAATCTGAGTTGGACAAATTTAACCGAAGCAAATCTCCAAAAAGCGGATTTGAAAGGAGCCAATCTGAGCGGAGCTAACTTGAGTTGTGCAAATCTCCGGGGAGCAGATTTGAGCGGAGTGTTTCTGAAGGGAGCCAATCTGCGGGGGGCTAACCTGCATCAAGCTTCTTGGCGCGGGACAAATTTGAGCGAGGCGAATCTGAGAGAGGCAATCATGCCTGACGGAAAAATTTATGATTGACACTCCCCGGTCTGAAGACGCGGGGATTCTTAAGGACAAACTTTGGGGGATGAATCCGCCCAAACTTCGGTTCTTAAAGGGTAAGTCAGATACCCGCTACCCACTCGCTCATTGCTGAGTCTATGGCTACTTTTTTGCCTAACGGCTTGCAACTGTCGGGTTTTTCACCAACTAGGTTTCAACAACTTTATCAAACCAAAATCGGTTTGTCAAGATGGGGCAGGCAGGATAAATCCTGCAACGCCCTTTCATCCCTGGACTAAAGTCGCAGGGTTTTCAGGGTATTTCTTATAAATAAGCTCGCACAGCACTGAGTTTTAAATCGTAGGATGCGCCACAGCACACCCTACATTGATGGAATAAATCTCAAATCTCAAATCTCAAATCTCAAATCGGATAACAGTGGATGTAAAAAGAGCAAGCAGCAGTTTTGAGCGTGTATTTAATCTACTACTTTCAGCCAGCCCCGGCGAACAGCATGGAGCAAGCGGTTGATGGCAGTTTGATCTTCTTCGGTAAGACAGTCATTTAACAGCGCTGTCCTGATCTGTTGCCGGTGAGTAGGAGTCAACAGACCTGAGTGATATACTTGAAAGACTAGCTCTGCCATAGTAAATTGGGGTAAAAACGTTTGGGTCATCATTAAATTTTTATTGAATTCAGTATTGACAGTATTGACTAATTTGTCAAATATTTATGTGATTCAAATACAGGACTAAATGTGATCGATTGGGTCTTAATTGGTGATTTGTGTCATCCAGATTTGGGGATCGTATTTTTCTCCATCGCCTTGACAAATCGCAACACTAACCCCGTCGCGTTTCCTAGCTCTTGGCAACTGTCAAATCCTGAATTTTGTTAATAAACTGTTACAAATAGACTCATAATTAGCCGTTAAATTCATAATTATCCGTTAATACATTGTGAGTAACTAGCGCTTTCTCCGAGTACACGCAGTCCGTGGCTCTCAGTTCGAGTCAGGTCTGAATGGCTGACCTGATCAAACTGTTCAGCGATCGCGCAGTCAGATTTAAAAGTAAAGAATCTTGCATGAAATCACGTTCAACTCGACAATTTAAGTATCGGTGATCTGCTCCCGGACTTGGGTGATTAAAGTCCTTGCAGGTATGTGATAATTTTTGGATCGTTCGCGCTGTCTGTCATCACAGTCGATCGAAATCAGATCAAGTAAGCGCTGGCGATCGCATTTGTTGTCGGAGTGGCGGCCGCTTCTGGAGTCAGACGATTTGAGATTTGAGATTTGAGAATGAAGGATCACGGCTCAATCCGTTCGCCCTTTAGGAACAATGCCCAGCTCCGGCAAACGGGAAACTTGCAGCTTCGCGCGTCCAGTTCTGGACCGCGAATGGTGTAGTAATATATAATCACGATCGATCTTGCGATCGCATCTATCGACAGGCAGATAAAATCATGATCATTATTTGCTACTTTTTGATTGCCTCGATCGTTTTTTTTGTGTGGTTCAAAAGTTTTTTGAACGATACTGCGACATCTAAAAAAGACGTGATATCTTGGATCGCCTTAGTGATAGGCCCTCTGATGTGGCCTGTAGTTTTGCCCCTGTCCCTTTTACAAATTACGAGCAAAAAGCCTGTTGCACCAGCTAAATGCGATCGAGAAGGCTAAGAAATTGTTAAAGAATCTAACTCTGTGGAGATCCCCCTCGCATCCCCCTTAAACAGGGGGACTTTTGATATAAATCTTGTTCCCCCATTAAAAAGAGGGAAGGCATGAATTAACTCTTGTTCCCCCGTTTTTAAGGGGAGTAGGGGGTGAGTAGGGAGCAAGAATGCGGGGGAGCGACAAGGGTGTTGCATCTACAGCTATGACATCCAGAGCAATTCCAACCAACAGCGCAACTAGAAGCACAAATTGGATAAATAGTACAGTTTATCTAGGTCGGTTAAACAAAATTTCCGGGAAATTGCTAATTACTAATTGGTCGATCGAACTTAGCAATTAGCAAAAAAACCATTGCTTGCCATCAAATACGATCGGTTTAGTTGAAAAATTAGACTTGAACAAATATACTGTATCAAAAGATCCTAATTACTGAGGTTGTGTGCTAATTAAGAATTAAATATCAGTTAAAAACCCTGTTAGAGAAATCGGCGATCGTCCAATCGCTACTACACATAGGAAGTCCGCGATGAGGCGGACTGAAGAAAAGATGGGTATTCAACCAGAACTTGGTATAAAATCGCACCGATAATGCTCTTGGGATCGGAAAGCAGCGGGGGTCAGCGGCGTTGCAAAGAGCGGTAAATATCATGCAGGGCGACGATCGCCAATGGGGCTCGTGACACATATTTTGTAGGAAAAGTCCGGGGTACGCAGCAGGGTTAACTGCGGGGGGGAAAAAAAATTGAATTCTTGGGAACTATTGGCTAAACTCAAAAGTCTGGTGAATCAGAGTCTATTAAACAAACGGTAACTCTGTTACTAAACTGCCCAATTGCGGGCGATCGGACAAATTGCGATCGCAAGGCGATCGGACAAGTTGTGATCGGACAAATTGCGATCGACAGTTGCCAAGGACGGGGGTGCAATTTCTACTTGAGAGTGTACTCCCATTAAAAATGGTCTCTGTGTATTTCCCGGCTATGGTTTAAAAAAATACTAGCCGCACCCAAGCTCGGCATGGTACACTCAAAAACGTTTAATTGGAATAGTTTCGCGAGGAGGAGTTGTGGAGTCGAGAGTTCAGAGCAGAAAACAACCGATATTTGCTGCTCAAGGAACACAGGATTCAACTCGCCACTCGAGGCTCCCTGCTGACAATTTAAATTACATGACAGCTTATAACAGCCGGGTAAATTAGGGTCTCAACCGATGTCCGGTTTCATTTATAAGAAATACCCTGAAAACCCTGCGACTTGAGTCCAGGGATGAAAGGGCGTTGCAGGATTTATCCTGCCTGCCCCATCTTGACAAACCGATTTTGGTTTGATCAAGTTGTTGAAACCTAGTTGGTGAAAAACCCGACAGTTGCAAGCCGTTAGGCACCAAAGTAGCCATAGACTCAGCAATGAGCGAGTGGGTAGCGGGTATCTGACCTACCCCTTAAGAACCGAAGTTTGGGTGGATTCATCCCCCAAAGTTTGTCCTTAAGAATCCCCGCGTCTTCAGACCGGGGAGTGTCAATGAATCCCTTTGGAGGGAAAAGTGTATTGTATAAAAATGATTCATCTTTTAGGAGGAGTGTAAATGACACAGGTAATTAATCCAACAACGCCAGCAAATTCAACCCCAAATAGCCAGGGTGGACAAAATGTTATCGGAACCGCAGGCGACAACAGGTTGATTGGCACCCCAGCAGCCGATGTCGTCCTGACTTTTGCGGGCAACGATGACATCGCCACTGGTGATGGTGCCGACCTGATTTTGTCGGGCGGCGGCAATGACAGCGTCGGTGGCGGTGCTGGCAATGATACGGCCTTTGCTGGTACTGGCAACGATGTGGTCGCTGGCGGCGGCGGCGACGACTTACTCTATAGCGGTAAAGGAAGTGACCTAGTAGACGGCGGTGATGGCAATGACGTAGTTTCTGGAGATAGGGGGAACGACATCCTATTCGGCGGATCGGGCAATGATACTGTCTACGGTGGTCAAGACGAAGATATTATCAGTGGCGGTGACGGCAACGATAGCCTCTTCGGCGGTAAAGGAAATGATACTGTTGACGGCGGTACTGGCGATGACTCTATCTCTGGCGACAGGGGGAGCGATGTCCTGACTGGTGGTGCTGGCAGGGATACGTTCTACTTCGCTTCTGCTGGTGGAGATTACGGCATAGACACGATCACTGACTTTACGCCTAACGATGATAAGATTCGCTTGAAGGCAGGCGGTGCTTTTGCTGGTTTGGGCAGCAGTTTCGAGGCTAGCGAGTTTGTTGTCGATGCTGCTTTCACCGGCAGCCCAACAGCCAACACGACGAACAAGTTGGTCTACAACCCGACAAGCGGTTTCCTGTACTTCAACTCAGGCAGCGGAGTGCTGACTGTGGCTCAGTTACAGACTGGACTCAATATTACCTCGAGCAACTTCGAGTTGTTCTAGAACAACTGGCGCTTGTGGGGCGGCACTGGATCGGATTCGGGGCTGTTTCAAACTTCTCAAAGTTTTAGAGGATTTCAACCTCACTCTGTCGCGGCG
>Ga0316607_1000729_pt1 | contig 10948 bp, 9 predicted proteins | sample MIS2016062E_MG_FD_207674 | JGI IMG/M metagenome (GOLD analysis project Ga0316607, IMG submission 207674) | Microbial mat bacterial communities from Middle Island sinkhole, Lake Huron, Michigan, United States - MIS.2016.062E | ecosystem: Environmental > Aquatic > Freshwater > Lake > Sediment...
ATTCAAATCGATAAACGCAGAAGACCATCGTGGTCGAGTCGATAAACTATCGTTTAGTTGACGAAGATCACTCAACGGAAAATCAACTTTTAACAAAATATAGCTAATAAGCTCATAGCTCATCTCTGCTAATCTTTCCATCAAAAAGTTGATCCCGTATTCTCTGGCACAGTGGGTAAATGCCGTCCTCCGCAACCAGAGATCCTCACCCGCAAATAAAGGAGCATCGTGCGGTTCAGTCAATGCAATCTGTCTGATCAGTTCAGACTTGGGTGCATATTCTTGCAAAAATATTAACGAAAAATACACCAATGGAAAAATAGCAGAAAATTTCTCAAAATCATGCTGGGTGGTATTGTCAATCGGGTCAAAAATGCCGGTTTTCCTCAGCCGGGTCTCAGCCGATTCAGCTTTTTCCTTATTTTTTCCATTCAGCCACCAATGTTCGTAAAACTGAAGCATATTGGCGGAATTCGTTAAAAGACTGTCCTTCTCTTCAAGCAGTTCATTCCAGTTATTGGCATTAGAATAAGTGCCAATTTTTCCCAACTTTGCCCATAATTCATTATTGGTATTTTTGCTGATTTTATCAAGAAAAGCAGTCATCGCTTTATTGCTGAAAGTGGAAATGATCGCGTTTGATAATCCCCAATTAAATCCATCAATAATCGATTTCTCGTAAAATCTACAGATGACAGTGTCAAAATAGCTATCCGATTTTTTTACATATTCAATACCTTCAAGCACATGATCTGTTTCCTGAAGATATGGAAAAGTAAACACCGAATCGAATTGTAACGACTCAGCCGGATCTCCATAAATTGAAAGAGCGGCAAGTTGCACAAATCCGCTTTCTATACAGTACCCACACATTTAAATGATCCTATTCGTTGAAGTAAAATTTTTTCAATGGAATCAATCAAACGGGTTTTTAATGTCAGCCTCGGTTAAAAATCCATAATACATCTCTGCATACTCTTCCTTATACTTCTGGTAAATCGTGTAACCGCTGTTGTCTTTGAAGGTGACAAAATAACTATCAAGCGATTGTTCGGTTGGAAACTGCAAAATCTTAAAGTTGTGATAGTAATATCGATCTTCATGATCACCTCGCTTAATAATTAAATCGATATATTTTTCGATCATTTGCTCCGGAATCTGACTGTCGTCTCTAGCGACCAACTGAATTTTTTCACGAATTTTCCTTCTCATGGCACATCGCGCATCCGCAGACTGTTGTTCACGGCGCGTTTGGATATCCGCCATGATCTGCTGATGTCTGGATTCGGTAAATGTCTGGGAAGCGCAGATCAGTTCCATCGAAGAAACCTCCTGTATTATCAGACTTTCATTCAGTTGATCTTTTTCAACCTCACGGACCCTGACGCCTCCGGCTATTGATGGCATTAAAAATAACGAACAGATGGGGTCTCCCTCATTAAACTTGGCCTCGCTTTGCCATACCTGAAATTTTACCTGGGCCAGAGCGCCGTCGAATCCACTGGGTAAGATCGGGTTAGGAATGACTACACATGGGTTAGCTGAGACGAAAAAACCAAAAACAGACACCGGCAACCGCAAATGGATTTTTTTAAGCAATGCTTTTCCATGATGATCATATTTATCAATAGAATTTTCCTCTGAATTCCAAGCGATAAAATCAATACACCCTTGCTGTGGATTGATATCGATCTTTGGCGCTTGATCCGACAACCGTCGACAAAGAATCTCAATCGCATATGTAGTCGTCATTGGTTGAATCTCCTGTGCTATTTTCTTTGCGTTGTATTTCAAGCTCCGATTCAGGTTGATCAGGGCTTGATGAGAAGGCGGCTTGACTTGATTTCTTCAATACTCGGTTACGCCATTCCGGAGCATGGTTTGTGCTTATTCCAGGCAAGGCGGTACTTTTTCCCAGAGAATTTTGACCAGTTCGGGGTCCATATAAGCGTATTGATCGGGTATGTCGAGGCACATCACCTTGACGCCCGATAGATAATGCTTGAACCGACGCCTCAATTTCATTTCATGACTTTTCTCCATCACTATAATAAGGTCAGAACCGGCCACATAGTCGGCATTAATCTTCACCGCTGCGTCATGATCCAGCCCAACGGACGCCACGACTAATCCGCTGACATGGGCAAAAATCCGCTCTGCCGTCGGGCTACGCAGTCGGTTTTGGCTACAAACAAACAGGACTCGTTTCAATTTAAATCACCCGGTTGTGCTGATATATCCATATAGGCTGGACGTGTCGCGAGTCCCCGGCAGTCGGTGACTGCCGGGGCTGGCGGTGGCTTAGTTCACGAACCCAATCGGCCGCTGCCGACTCCCCGGTTTAGCCTGACTCTCCACCCGCAGCGCCGCCGCTAACCAGTTCGGCGTCAGTGGCTCATCCAGCAACCGCGCCTGCCGTTGCGCGACGGCGAAATCACCGGGAGTCAGGTTGGTCAAGGCCCGCACTTGGGGCAACGCCGTTGCGAGTTCCCGCTCATCCACCGGTTCCGTTCCAGCGATCAGTTGCCGGAACCGCCGTTCAACCTGTTCTGGACTCAGCGACTGGAAGCCCAGTTTCAGATCAAAGCGGCGTAACACCGCCTCGTCCAAATCCTCCATCAGGTTGGTGGCGCAAATCAGAATCCCCTCATAGCGCTCCATTTGCACCAGCAGTTCGTTGACCTGGCTGACTTCCCAGCGTTGATGAGCGCCGCGCCGAGTCCGCAGGAAGGAATCGGCCTCGTCGATCAGCAACATCGCCTTGCGCTCGCGGGCGTCCTTGAACATCGCCGCGATCTGCTGTTCGGTCTGGCCGACGAACATTCCCAGCAGATCAGAAGCCTGTTTACGCAGCAGTGGCATTGCCAGTTGTTGCGCCAGCCAGGCGGCGAAGGCGCTTTTGCCGGTGCCGGGCGGGCCGTAAAAGCACAACCGTCCCTGCCGTTGCCGGGTCAGTCCCTGGGTCAACCGGTGCAAATCGGTCTCCACCCGTAACAGATTCAGGTCGAAATCGACCGGGGCGGTCATGGCCTGATCGGCGACCGGTTCCTCGCTGAACTGACGAGTCCGTTGCTCTAGCAGGTGGCTGAGACACCGGTCGTTGCGGGCCGGGCGTTGATAGTCCAGCAACCGCAATACCTTGGCGGCACGTTGCAGATGACCGGGCGGCAGATCAGCGGATTTAGCCAGCCGGGTTAAGGCTTCATCGCTAACCGGCAATGCGCCGAGATGGCGGGTCAACATCCGCTGCCGTACCGCTGCCGGTGGGGTGACCAGTTTCAGGATATGGTCGAAGCGGCGCTGAAAGGCCTCCTCGACGCCATACAGGTCGTTACAGGTCCAGATCGTCGGCACCAGGTTAGTTTCCAGCGTCTGGTTCAGCCAGATTTTGCTCAATTGCCGGTAGCGGTTCTGCTCTTCCCGCGAGTGTTTCAGCACTTCGCCAGCCTCATCGAACAGCAGCAGGCAGTCGCGCCGGTGCTTCAGCAGCGATTGCGCCAGTCGGAACGCCGCCAGCCGATCCTCAGCACCATGGGGGCTGTTACGCCCCTTATTGGCACTGACCTGATACAGGGTCAGGCCCGCGGCTTTGGCCATCGTGTGCGCCAGTTGGGTTTTGCCGGTGCCCGGCTCACCGTGGAGCAGGAGGTTGACCCCGACTTCCCCTTGCGCGGTCGCCTGACGCAGCAGGCGGGTCAACAAACCGAACTCCTGACGGATATGCGCGTAATCCGCCGGACGCAATTCCGGGACCGGGGTCGGATGGAGACACTCCCGAAACAGGCTGTTGCGGTCGGCGAACGGGTCCAGTACCACCCGAACCAATTGCGGCATGGCTGTAAGCCAGTTGCTCATGATCGGGTGGTGAGTCTCTTCCTCAAACTCGAGCAGACCACTGGTCAGCAGCAGGCCGTCATCGGCCAGCGCCCGCCGCACCTGTTCGGAGGACAGATCCAGAATGCTGACGAGCAGTTGGTGGACTTCGTAGCGATTCACTTCGCCCAGCAGGTCCACGCCATTGCGGAGGGTCGGATCACCCCGCAGCATCACGCTGAACAACAGAATTTCCTGATCGGCAGTGGTCAAGCCCAGTTCTTGGCCCACAGCGACCAGATGATTGAAGGGTCGGCCACTGCGTTCGGGTGCGGGCTGATCCTGCCACTGTACCCATGCCTGATCGAGTCCGACCAGCAAGGTCGCCACGTCGGTCGGCAGGGGTGCCGCCGTCATAATGATTCCCAATAATTCCATTAAGCGCCGCTGTTTACCGCGCGATAAATCTAAGAATTCATCGACTGTTTGCCGAGCGCAGACGCACTGGAAGCAGCGCAACAACCAGGTCTTGCGCAACCGGCGGTAATTTTCAGTAAATGAACTTGCATCCTGCGCCTGGAAGCGAGCCGCTTTGGAGATCGCCTTTTGTCGTTGCATTTCTCGGAAGTGTTGCATTTCTTGGTCTGAATCTTCATCAGCTAAGTGCAGATCCATCAGGACTCCTTGGTGGCGAGAGATTCGCCGTTGCTGGTCAAGTGAAAGGGGTCTGACTGTGAGGCGCGACAATGCCGGGCGTCAGGTACAACCGGGTAAATTGTTAAGGAGCATGGGTCAGATGAATCCTGACCGTGGAGTACGACGAAAACGTCGTGTTCCCATTCAAGGCGAAAGTTGGTCTTGAATAGCCACCCACAGTTTTAAGGGCGGTTTTGGCCTTGGTTTTTTGGGGAAACTGGAAAAATATTTTTCGATAGCTGCTGCCATAGCGATTTGCTTTGGCTATCGCAGGAGCAGCGGTTGCTTTCGGCCGACACGGTGGCAGACAGGTGAAAGCCGACTACACCTCTATATAACCATGCCGAGGTGACGAGTTGCGTCGGAGGTGGTCTCGATAGGCCATTGATCGCGTCGAAACAGCGAATGATCAATCGGCAAGTGCGCCGGAGCCGCGTTCTGGCTCAGAAACCGGCGACGTAGGGCACCAGAATCGGGTTGCGGATATTCCCAATTGTCAGATGATTGGACAGATGACCGGGGATGATGATCGCGATGCGGTGTTCCAGGGCGCTGATCAAATAATCCCGGTGAATCAGGGCGGTTTTACAACGGATGAAGAAGCTGTGAATTGCCGGTTTTCCGCCCGATCAGGCGTCCTTTCAATTCAGGATAGTCTTCAAAGCAACCATCAACGCTGATCAACATCCCATTCAGCTCGATCGCGGTCGCGATGATGATACGGTCAAATGGGTCGCGATGAATATCGCTCAACTCAACTGCACGCACCGTGATATAGGGCGTCAGCGGCAACAGTTCCACTCCAGAATCGGTCAGGGCGCGGAGAAACCATTCAGCCGGTGGAATAGGTAATACCAGACGTCCCCGACGGTAGGCTAAGGCCAACTCGAAGCAGGACACCGGAGAAACGCCAATCGAATCCGTTTTCTCGATTTCTTCCAAGATACGTCGTGTTAGGCGATGGTGTTCCTGATTAATCCACCAAAACCAGACATGGCTATCCAGTACCATCATTTCAGACATTCCCAATCGGTCTCGTCCACAATCGGCGCGATCAAATCACCCAACGTCTGCCCCTTGCCGGCAATGTCAGGATGGGGCTGACGACGTGGGTTGACCGAAGTTGGCATTTCCTCATCGACAGTCAGGGCAATGACCTCAATGCGATGATTGACAAACGATTCGGGCAACTCGATAACCAGACGCCGATCTTTAAGCTCGACGAACTGACGTTGTACTTGCATTGCGTCTTCCTCCGGTAAATACGTTGTGCGGGATCATGGGCAAGCCGCCTGAGTATATGCCGGAGGAAGACGCACCGCGTCCATGCAAACTGCACAAAGGTATACCCCGATGCGTCCCGCTTCAGAAACCGGGCAGGGCTTTCCGGTAGACCGTGGCGATGAACAGGCTACGGTCGCGGTCGTCGGTCAAGTCGATCTCCGGCCAGCTCCGCAGTGCGCGCGGGATGCCGGAACCCAGGCCACGATAGGGCAATACACCCTTGGCGACGTAGGACGCCAGAATCGGGTTGCGGATGTTCGAGATGCCCGCCCGGATATTCTCAATCGTCAGATGATTGGGCAGATGACCGGGGCTGATGATCTCGATCCGGTGGTCAAATATGAATAGCCGGATAGGGGCGCTGATAAAATAGTCGCGATGAATTAGAGCGTTGACCAGCAGCTCCTCAAAAACGACGCGAGGCACTTCGGGAATACCGGGATCGTTGACGCCACGCCCGGCCTGGATTTTGTGAAGATTGCGCATGATGAAGGCGAGGGCGTCTTCAAATACCTTGCGCAACGGGCCGACGAAATCTTCAGTATCCAGATAGTCAGTGGCATCAATGTCATCACCGTAGTAGTGGATGGCTTTGACGATAAATTGGGGTTTGAGCCATTGCGGATGCTGGGCAAACAGGAGAACGCCGGCCAAGTTGAGAAAGCCGTCCGGCGTCGCCAGATTCATGTTTTGCAGAAGCCGTAAACGATCCGCTGGCGCTTCGGGATAGCCCAGATCATAGACATCGTGCAGGAAATCCCGGAAACGCAGTTTGTCCAGCCTGTCAGGGGTGGCCTGAGTAGGAAGTTGATCGGTGTAGAATTGTTGTCTCATCTAAAAAATTTAAGGTAGTGGTGAAATACTAAAATCTCCGTGCAGCAAATGCAGCTAACTTTAATGAACGTAGTTGCACATAGAATCTTAGTTTACTTAGATCGGAAATGCCTGAAAGTTTACTGGCTATTTCTAGGGCGGAGTGACTTGGATTAGAGGTCATAGCTTTTACATGTCCATATGTATGGCTTCCATAATAAACGACTTTATCAATTGGTGGCAAATTCCCAAGTGCCCCATTCAAAGACGTATCTAAAACTAGCTTGTTACCAATTTGATCAACAAATGTACTCCTAAAATCAGGTAAAGAATGGAACCCATAATAAGTCAGGATAGTTGAAAAATCTAACGCACTAGCAAAGAAATGTTCAATCTGAAAATCAGATCTGTGTGCATTTCCTCCACCAACAAAAATTTCATATTCTTTTAATAAATAGGGTACCCATCGATTAGCATTATAAGCATCCTTCCCAGTGGCAACCCGATATATAAATGCATCACGGCTACCAAAACCTAAGATGTAGGTGAGCCAATCTTTAACCATATCCCCTGAACTTGGAGTTATCGGACTACGAAATGTCCGATCCCAAGTACCGCTAAATCCACCTGGCTTTGATGTACCAACCAGAAGCCGTAGTGCTTCAGCAATCTGTAATGCCGTATAATTTCGGACATCTGTATTAGGTATGCTAGCAATATCCCGATTAACCTCTTCAACAATATTTTCTTGAAGCGATATATCACTATCTCGGCAAATAGCAGCAAGTATGGACGTTAATTGGGTCTTGATGGAAGCGTTTGAAATTTCGAAATTTCCTAGTGGTTCATGAAGAGGTAACTTTAACTTGTCATGCACTGAAAATAAAAAGCCAATTTCTTTCGTTTGTAAACCCAAAGAGATTAATACGGCATAATAATCTTCAATAGCATCCCTAGGACTAAATCCTAAAGTTAGAAAATTGGTAAAACTTTCTGCTCCAAGTTTAGTCCCTGATTTTGCCTTACCAAGCTTTGCATCAAGATCATTGTGCTCTCTGGTAATCATTTCAATTGCTGGAATGACATCATTTATTAGGAAATCGCCAGTTAATGGTGGTTTCGCCTCCTTAAAGCAATTCTTATAGATTAAATCGGGGCCAAGACCATGAATTCTGTGTGTAGCACCCTCCCAAACCACCATGCTAACTTGGCGTAAAAATTCTTCATCTCCCATGTAGGCGTCTACCCTTTCCAATGATTGATAAAGTTTACCAAAAGCATTGTTGATAACGTGACAACTTGACCCTGATATTGGTGGATATTTATTATCAATCTCCATTAATAAGCTTTTAGATTTTTCTAAATTAGTCAGATCTTTACCACGATCATTAAGTGACATAAATGGCTGTAGATTTGCTCCAGGTCTAAGACTGACATGAAGTATTTCACAATTACGACTTGTAAAAAAATCACGCTCATTAGTACTGAAAATACCACTTATTTTCTTAAACATTCGTTCTAAACGTTCTTGAGCTTTACTTCTAAGGCTAGTTGTTCCTCCAAACGAAGAAGGTAATCCAAGAAGGTTACGGAAAAAATCATGATCTGAGAGTGGATTTAAAATTAATCTAGGAATTTTTAAAGTTCCTCCTGATAAACTAGGTATATCAATAAATCCTGAAGTCATAGCTTTATAAATATGTAATAAAGAATAAAAAGTTATCAATCTCTGTTGCCCATCAACAACGAGAAATACAGTCAATGCATTTGTGCAAATATCACGAAACCTGCTGGCCGATAAGCTAGCAATATCATGGCAAGAACAGTCGGTATAATTACTCCAAAGATATTCACTAGGATCGTTTATTTCAACAACATGTATAGGTGCAAAGTAACGATAAGGATCAGGATGCGCTGCCGCACTCTGAATATCATAAATTAAGTCATCCCATTGTGGTTCTTCCCACGCATAAGGCCGCTGGAAAGTAGGAATAACATAAATATGCTGACTCGAAAACAAAGAAGAGAATGGTACAAATGACATCAGATTACCCTCCAAATGAAATGATTAAAATAGCCCCTTTTAAATAAGGGGAACTTTCAAAATAAAAGCGTCCATCACGCGATCACCAAACTTCCCGCAAATCAAGCTTAAAATCCGCCAAAACTGGTGCCGTTGATAAAACCACCGGATTCTCCACTTCCTGCATCACCTCATCCGGGCGATAAACAAAGACGCGTTTCCATTGCGTATCCAGCAGCCAAACCAACTGTGCCCCATTCTCGATATATTCCTGCATCTTCCCCTGCAAATCCGCGAAGCTATCACTCGGCGAGCGCAGTTCAATCACAAAATCCGGGCATAACGGCATAAACTCCCGCCGCTGTTCCTGCGTTAATCCATTCAGCCGCTCATCACTCACCCAAGCCGCATCCGGCGAGCGAACCGCGCCATTCGGGAGCCGAAACCCGGTCGATGAATCAAAGGTCGCGCCGGTTTTATCCTGTTTCGCCCACCACCGAAGCTGCATCGTGATTTCCGCATTCCGTTCCCCGGTGTCTCCCCCCGTCGGCGGCATGATGATCAACTCCCCCCACGCATTCCGCTCAATCCGCAAATCCCGGTTCAGTTGCGTAATCGCATATAACTGTTCATCCGACAGCCGCAGCACCGGCTCCAGGTGAACCACAAGGAACGGAGCCGTCCTACCCTGCATGTTGCCGACTTGCGTTAATGCATTCACGATTGGGCGCTCCAATCTCCAAACCATCCTTCCGATCGCGTTCGCACGGAACCGGGATAAGCGTAGTTCAACCGGACTACCTGGAAGGGCGTCTGCCCAGCTTTCTCGAAAATTTTTCACCCCAAGCCGAACCAGTCCAGTGGCTGCCCGCCCGACGGCCGCTGTGGAACAAACCCAAACCCGCCAAGCGCTGCCCCAGCGGCATTTTCGTACCGTCGATTATCCTGCATCCCTCCGGCACTGATTCAGAACAGTCCCATCCTGACGTAATGCGCCTCGTCCCGTGGAAACGGGTCCTGCTCTGTCCAACCTTCTTCTTTTAAGTCGGAAATGACATGCTGGCGAGCCACCGGACCCGCCGCTTCGCCAAACCGGCGGACAGCCTCCTGAATACCCGCTTCATGGTGGCGCACCCGCCGATGCCGCATTCGATATTGCGCCGTGCCTTGAAACTCATCCAGCCACAAATGCACTTCCTCGTAGGGAGCGCCGAATTTTTCTAGCGATTCCTGACAATGCGCGCTCAACGTGGACATATTTTTCCCCTCGTCCATCGCTCCCGGATGGTTGAACTGCACACCCACCGGGAACGACGAAGCGTTACTTCGGTTGACCGAAGAAGAACAGCCAGTCGTCATGGTCCAGACTCAGCCGCGCTTCCGGGTTGGCGCTGAGTACCTGATGCCAGCCGTGGTAGTCGTTCATCAAGCCGGTGTGATAAGCCAGCTTTTCCAAACACTCATCAAGGTCTTTCTTCAGATCATTCCTGACGGTGACTTGTGCGCCCTGTTCCCAGTCGCGGCGCTTCGGCGACACATATTCGAGGGCAATTTTTTCATCAATTTCCAGCCCGTCTTTACGGATTTCCGCCATCACCTGATCCCTTTTTTCTTTCCACCACTCGAACCGCTCCTGATGATGCAGGTGTTTGGTCTTGGCCGCTTCGGCGAGTTTGCTGGCGGTGTAGTCGAACTTCCATTCTTTGCGTTGCATGGGCATCTCCGATAGAGATTGAGAAGACCCTCACCCGCTGGCTGGCGAGCGAGGGGCAGAGGTGAGGGCGGTTTCCCGTTTAGGCGTAGTTGGTCCGCCGTCCGGTCGTCGTGGTGGTCGCTGTTGCCACCCGCTCCCCGCGTTTCGCCGCCACCTCGAGGCACAGGCGGTCATAGAACGCACTGGCGCTGGGGGTTTCATCCCACAGTTCGTACTGGCGAACGACGGCGGCGAAATCACCCGGCGTCAGTTGCTCCAACTCCCAAAGGTCGGCTTTCCAGTCCGCGGCTTCGGCCAAATCGCCGCCCAGCCGCACCAATTCCTGGGCAAACAAGGCCCAGCGTTGCGCTGGCTTCAACCAGTCAAAGCGAATTTTCCACGGAAAGCGCCGCAAACTGGCCGCATCCAGGCTCTCCATCAGGTTGGTGGTAGCGATGAAAATGCCCTCAAACGCCTCCATCTGGGTCAGCAGTTCATTGACCTGGGTCACTTCCCACGACTGATGAGCGCTACGCCGATCCCGCAGGAACGAGTCGGCCTCATCCAGCACCAGCACCGCATCGCGCTGGCGGGCGTCATTGAACATTGCTGCGATATGCTGTTCG
>Ga0316607_1000730_pt1 | contig 10947 bp, 8 predicted proteins | sample MIS2016062E_MG_FD_207674 | JGI IMG/M metagenome (GOLD analysis project Ga0316607, IMG submission 207674) | Microbial mat bacterial communities from Middle Island sinkhole, Lake Huron, Michigan, United States - MIS.2016.062E | ecosystem: Environmental > Aquatic > Freshwater > Lake > Sediment...
AATGTACTAAACTCGGTTTTGTCATGAGCGACAACATCATTACAATCGAACCAGGTAAACGCGGTGGAAAGCCTTGCATCAGGCGAATGCGAATTACCGTGTATGATGTGTTGGGTTGGCTGGCTGCGGGAATGTCTCATGCACAGATTCTAGACGACTTTCCAGAGTTGACGGAGGAAGACATTAGAGCGTGTTTAGAATTCGGCGGTTGAAACCGCTTCTACACACACAAAGTCTGCCTCCGCAGACTAAGATCAAGTTTTAACCGCGATGCCAGATAGTGATACCATCCTTTTGATCGATCAGAGTAATACCTTTATCCTTAAGTTCATTGCGAATGCGATCGCCCTCAGCAAAATTCTTCGCTTTCCGAGCATCCTTCCGCTGCTGAATCATCGCCTCAATCTCCCCATCCGTCAAACCACCAACCGAGATTTCTGTCTCAGCTTCCGGCGAAACTTCCAAACCCAAAACTCCGGCCAAATTCACCAAAGTCACCCATTTTTGCTGTAGCAATTCCGCAGCAGTTTCAGTTTTCCCTTGATGCACCAAAACATTACCTTCCTTGCCCAATTCTTTCGCTAATTCAAACAGCAAAGTCAAAGCACCAGGAGTATTAAAATCATCATCCATAGCTGCTTGAAATTGCTGCACCAATGTGCTATTTTGTCCAGTTAATTTATCTATTTTATCAACATCCCAACCCAATTTAGATCCATGTTGACTGCCAAAAAGTAAGCCTTCCTTAAGAGTATGCCAGCCATTTTGAGCTCCGGCGATCGCCTCTTCGGTAAAATCAATTTGACTGCGGTATTGCGCGATTAATACAAATAGCCTCACCGCCATCGGTTCCACCGCTTTCGCATTGTCGCTGTGATTCTTACTCCCCCCCTGCGTAGGGGCGGTGCCCCCGTGCCCGCCCTGGGCAGCGGGGGGGTTAGATTCAAGATCGCTCGACCAATTGCCATCGAACAAATCGCGAATTGTAATAAAATTGTGCAAAGACTTAGACATCTTTTTGCCGTTGACAGTCACAAAAGCATTGTGCATCCAATAATTAGCAAGAGACTTCCCCGTCGCCGCTTCAGATTGAGCAATTTCGTTCTCGTGGTGGGGAAAAGTTAAATCGGAACCGCCGCAGTGAATGTCAATAGTTTCGCCCAAGCAATCGCGCACCATTGCCGAACATTCAATGTGCCATCCAGGGCGACCATTTCCCCACGGCGACTCCCAAGCAGGTTCACCGGGTTTAGCGCTTTTCCACAGGGCAAAATCCGACGGGTCTCGCTTTTTTTGAGCTTCTATTTCTTCGGTTTCCAATCTACCGCTAGCCCCAGCCTGCATTTCTTCCAACTTGCGGCCGGAAAGTTTTCCGTATTCGGCAAACTGTCTAACGTTGTAGTAAACGTCGCCGCTAGACGCATAGGCATAACCTTTATTTTCTAACTCGTGAATCAGCCTTTTTATGCCGTCCATTGTATGTGTTGCGCGGGGATATTCATCGGCCCTGAGAATATTTAGCTTGTCCATATCTGCAAAATATTCGTCGATGAAGCGTTCCGCCACGGCTTCCATTGTGGAATTAGTTTCGCGGGCGCGGTTGAGAATTTTGTCGTCAATATCTGTAAAATTCTGCACGTAGCGGACATCAAATCCGCGCCACATCAGATAGCGGCGCACCATGTCCCACACAATGTAAGCGCGGGCGTGGCCGACGTGGCAGTAATCGTATACCGTAACGCCGCAGCAGTACATCCGCACCTTTGGTGGTTCGAGGGGCTCAAAAGGTGATTCGCGGCGGGTCAAGCTGTTGTAAAGCGTTAGGGGCATGGGATTTGAGATTTGGGATTGATGTACTGCTCTAATTTATTATATTGCGGTTGGTGAATCTTTCGGTGTCACTACCAAACATCTGTTATTCAAACTCCTAAATCTTCTTTAGTCTAATGTTCAAAAAGTGTTTCTAGCGATCGCAATTCTGACTCCGTAAAATGTGATTAAGTAAATCCACTTAATTAAACGTAAGATACCGGTGGCTAAAAAGCTTGCTGTATGAGCATTCTTCCTTCTTCCTTCTTCCTTCTTTCTTCTTTCTTCTTTCTTTTCACCTTCACTCCTCCAGCAGACACAGCCGAAAGTTTTCCAGTTTGTGATGTTCCCCAAGATACAGTATTCCAGGTTTACGAAGTAGGTGACCAGACAATCGTGTCCCTACGGCGGGGATCGATCGCGCGGTGTCCTTCATCAACGTGGAATCTGCTGTATATCTATTCTCAACGATCGCCCGCCCTTCCCCAGACTCATCAAAAAGCCCGTGAAACCCAGCTATCCCGTGGGGAATCACCCACTGTCGCCAATATGTCACCAAATCTTGACATCTGTTTCAACACCGCTCCCCAAAAATCCAGAATGTCAGTATTCCCTGACATATTGATCCCCAAAATCACGAAAATGCGTATAAGTACCCATATTTTAGGGAAAAGACCCCTTGACCAGACCACAAATTGTCTGCAAGACTAAATCATGACAAAGCGATCCCAAAGAAATGTTGTGGTTAAGCATTTCTATAAGTCAAGTAGCGTGGGAGCTGCGCTCAACAGCTTTGTAGTATCGCTCGCACTTACTAAATCGATATGGTCCGTCAAGAATCGGGGGAAAAGCTTTAGTTAGACCGGATGTAGCGCACCGAAGCCAACAAGTTATAGCCCCCGCATTGGGGACTTAACTAAGTGAAAACAATCCAGGCTTCACAGGTTAGAGAGATGCGGAAGCTCGAACATATTTGCAATGAAAAGAGTTTCGTTTCTCACTCATGTCAACACCATTGGTGTTACTAGAAAAACCTAACCCGCCATCCAAAATTAGTGGAGAACAAATTTATGGTCAAAGAACGTCCACCATTAGAAGATATGACTTTGCGCCAACTACGCAGAGTTGCTAGTGAATGTGGAGTTTCTCGCTACAGCCGGATGCGTAAGTCGCAACTCCTGGCATCTATTCAAGAAATTCAACTTACCAAATTTACATACAGTCCTTCTCGTAAATTAGAGGCACAAGAAACAGTGGAAGCAGCAAAATTTGAACTAGGTCAAGAAGATCAAACAGGCGGTCCTTTGTCGTCTGTCGATGAAGGTTTAGCAGATTTGCCCAATGGGTATGGCGAAAGCCGCGTGGTGTTGATGCCCCGTGACCCGGAATGGGCTTACACATACTGGGATATTCCTAACGATCGCAAAGAAGAAATGCGCCGCCAAGGTGGACAGCAACTCGCCCTGCGGATCTACGACGTTACAGATGTTAACCTCGACACTCAAAGCCCCCACAGCATTCAAGAATATCCCTGCGACGAACTGGCCCGGGAATGGTACGTGCCAATCCCAGTCAGCGATCGGGATTATGCGATCGACATCGGCTACCGATGCGCCGACGGACGCTGGTTGGTATTAGCGCGATCGGCCGAAGTCCGCGTCCCGCCCATCTATCCCAGCGACTGGATCGAAGACCAATTCATCACCCTCGACTGGGAAGAAGACTTACGCGGCAAAACCTTCGCCGAACTGGTTCCTCCGGCCAAGAAAATCGCTGCATCAGCAGTCGGCGCTTACAGCACCGGCAACGCTATCTACGAACAAATCTTCGGCCTAGCCGAATCCGCCGAATCCCTGCGCGTAGCTGGTTCCATCTTCGGTTCCATGCAACACGTCGCCGGTTCGATCGAACAAGTCGGCATCCACGAACAAGCTATCAGTTCCTACGTCTTCCCTTCCGGCGTTGGAATGTGGGCAGTTCCCACCATGTCCGGCCTCACGATGTCCGGTGCGGGTATGTCTATGTCTGGAGTTGGCTTCGCCGCCCCGATGCGCCCCCGCCAATTCTGGTTAGTTGCTGATGCCGAACTGATCGTCTACGGTGCCACCGAGCCCGACGCTACCGTCTATGTGGGTGGACAGCCGATCAAACTCAATGCTGACGGAACTTTCCGCTTCCAGATGTCTTTCCAAGATGGCTTAATCGACTATCCGATTTTTGCAGTAGCAGCAGACGGCGAACAAAACCGCGCCATCCACATGAAATTCGAGCGCGAAACCCCTGAACGTCGCACAAATACTAAAGAAGATGCTGTTGTTGAATGGCTGGGCTAACAGCAATGATCGATCGATCGGGGGGCGATCCCGCAGGTTTGTGCCAATTTTTTAACCATCACAAGGCTTAACCCGGACATCTGATGATTTGCTAGGGTTAATCCCAGACAACAACCCATAACACCCCCTATACACCGTTATCCTGTTTTGAGGAGCGGTGTTTTTTGTATCTAGAAACAAGCTACGGGTAGGGACACGGCAGTGCCGATTCCTGTCAACAACCAGGCTTAAATTCATCAGAAATCTCGCTTGTAGGCGACTGCGCGATCCCCCCTAGCCCCCCTTCTTAAGCAGGGCTGTTTCATTCTTTGTAGGGGCGGTGCCAAGAGTGCCCGCCCCCATCCCTGAAACACATACAAAATCGTGGACGAAGAGGGTAGGCACGGGGAGTAGGGGTCGCACTACCCCTACAAAATGATGATTGATCTGAGAATGAAACAACCCTGCCTTCTTAAGGGGGGGACAAGAGTATTCTTTCGTCAACCCCTATTCCCCAAGGGTGCGGGGGATTTAGGCAGGGCTGTTTCATTAGAGCGGAAAATCGCTCTGGGTGCCGATTCCTGTCAACAACCAGGCTTAAATTCATCAGAAATCTCGCTTGTAGGCGACTGCGCGATCCCCCCTAGCCCCCCTTAAGAAGGGGGGGACAAGAGTATTCAAAGTCCCCCTTTTTAAGGGGGATTTAGGGGGATCGGGATCTGAGGTCGCAGTTTGAAAACACGCCCTAGCCCCCCTGATAGTCGGGGGGGACAAGAGCAACGGAGTGACAAGACAGTCGTGTCCCTAGGATTATTTTGGGGTAGGGAAACGACTGTCTTGTCGCTGATTATGGGTAATATTAATTCCGATGCAACCAGATTTGATATTAGGGCGATCGGAAGGACTGTGGACTATCTCAATATCTATCTGTAGATAGATGTATATTTAACTCCCAAAACAACTACTTAAATCCTCTTTTGCACTCTGCACTCCCGCATTATTAAGTAAGCTTAAGTTAACTTAAATTTTTATTACACAAACTCGCTAAAACCCGCGAAACAAAAGAAAGCGAGTTATCAGAGAAGTATAGCCTTTCTCAGGTAAATTAGGTGCTCATGGGCCTAGGGCATAGGGCATTGGGCCTAGGGCATTGGTGGTTCCTTTTCCTGATCCGATCAGAATACAGAATCAATATTCTTCCTTCTTCCTTCTTCCTTCAACATCCGCTATATTTCTCAAAACCTCATGCAAAAAATCAACTCCCCGCCTTCATTTCGGCGGCAAAAGCGATCGACTTTGTTAGCGTTATTCGCCCTCACCCTAGCAGCCGTCTTGTTCCTATTTATCCTCCCAGCCCTCACCCAGCAACCAGTCGTACTGACAATGTTAATGCAGGGGCAAGACATTGTGAACTGGCAGCCCTTTTTCAAAGAATTTGAACAAAAAAACCCAGATATTCGCATTAACTTGATAGAAGGACCTTTTGATAGCAACCTCGTAGAAAATCTTTACACATCTGCCTTTTTGTTAGGCGATTCGCCCTACGACATCATCAACATGGATATTGTCTGGGTTCCCAAATTTGCAGCCGCCGGGTGGATGCTCGATTTAACAAACAAAATTTCCCCCCAACAACTCTCAAAATTTATCAAAGGTAACGTCGAAGGCGGGCGGTATCGAGGCAAACTTTACCGCATTCCCCACGCTTCCGATGCCGGGATGCTCTATTATCGCAAAGACATTTTAGAGCAAGCTGGAATTAAACCACCTAAAACTTTTGAAGAGATGTTTACCATCTCTCAAAACTTGCAAAAACAGGGAAAAACAACATGGGGTTATCTGTGGCAAGGTAAACAATATGAGGGAGTATCTGCGATGTTTGTCGAGGTACTGGCTGGCTTCGGTGGCTTTTGGGCAAACCCTGAAACCTTTGAAGTTGGGCTAGATAAACCGGAGGCAATTAAAGCGGTTGAATTTCTGAAAAATACGATCGCATCTGGCATTTCTCCTGCTGGTGTCACCACCTACGGCGAAGAAGAAACCAGGCTGTTGTTTCAAAGTGGTCGAGCGCTGTTTTTGCGGAACTGGCCCTATGTTTGGAAGCTAGCAAATACGGTCGGATCGAAAGTTAAAGGCAAAATTGCGATCGCACCAATGCTCAGCAGTGTCGGTCAACAAGGCGGTTCCTGTTTGGGCGGCTGGGGCTGGGGAATTGCCAAAACCTCAAAACATCCAGAACAAGCATGGAGAGCAATTAAATACCTTACCAGCGAGGCAACCCAGCGCAAATTTATTTTAGAAACCGGGTTAGTTCCCAGTTACAAATCTCTGTTTGTAGATCCAAAAATTGTCACCAAATATCCCCACTACCCGCAACTTCTCAAAGTAGTAGAACAGTCAGCTTTGCGGCCTTCTATTGCTCAATATGCTCAAGCTTCTGATATTTTGCAACGATATTTGAGTGCAGCTTTTACCGGAAAGATGAGTTCAGAAAAAGCCATGACAACTGCTGCTAGCGAAACTCGCAATTTATTAGGCAGTTTGAAACCAGCCAAAGTTTCATAACAGTTGACAGTTGACAGTTGACAGTTGACAGTTGAGGGCGAGGTTTTTTAGACGGGGATTTAAACCCAAATTTCAGGATTTACGCACGGTTAGGCAGAAACCGGGTTTTTCGCGACAATATTTTGCCCTCACCCGCAGCTTCGGTAAAAAACCCGGTTTCTTTGGTCTTAATGCGAACGAGAGATGAGAAATAAATAAGGATTTAACAATATGAAATCAGACACAATGATCCAGGGCGAACCAAGAACCGGATGGATATTAGTAACACCAGCTTTAATCATTCTGCTGCTAGTATTTGCTTACCCAATATTGCGCGCTTTTTGGTTAAGTTTATTCACCCAAAACCTTGGTACTGAACTCAAACTGGTGTTTTCAGGTTTTGCTAATTACAGCCGAATGTTAGGCGACGGGCGTTTCTGGCAAACTTTGAACAACACAACAGTATTTACTGTTGTTTCTGTAGTGTTGGAATTAATTCTCGGTATGGGAATTGCCTTAGTATTAAATCAATCTTTCCCTGGGCGCGGGATTGTGCGGACAATTTCTCTGCTACCTTGGGCACTGCCAACTGCATTAATGGGAGTAGCTTGGGCATGGATTTTTAACGATCAATATGGCGTAATTAACGACATTTTGATGCGTTTGGGATGGATTCAAAATAGCATTAATTGGCTGGGAGATCCGACTTTGGCAATGATGGCAGTTATTACAGCAGATGTCTGGAAAACTACGCCGTTTGTCAGTTTGCTTTTATTAGCTGGATTGCAATCTATTCCGGCGGATTTGTATGAAGCTCACGCCATTGATGGTGCTAGTAGCTGGCAGAGTTTTCGTCAAGTTACCTTGCCGCTGCTAATGCCGCAAATTGTGATTGCTTTGCTGTTTCGATTTGCTCAGTCTTTCGGCATTTTTGACTTGATTCAGGTGATGACGGGAGGAGGGCCAGCCGGGGGAACGGAAACGGTTTCTATCTACATTTACAGCACGGTAATGAGGTATTTAGACTTTGGTTATGGGGCGGCGTTGGTGGTGTGTACTTTTTTGTTGTTAGTAGCGGCAGTTGCGATCGCAGTTTACTGGTTATCGAGATCCCGCGTCAATCGATTTTAGATTTTAGATTTTAGATTGCACAGGAGTCAATACTTCACAGTCCAAACTTCACAGTCAACAGCGGTGCCCTGAGCGAAGTCGAAGGGTCAACAGTCAACAGTCAACAGTCAACAGTCAACAGTCAACAATCTGAGGAAATTAAATTATGTCCATAGCCCGCGAACAACCTACTCAAAAGCCTTTTGATATGCGGCAATTAATTGTCCCCATATCAGCGATTTTAATTGTCGCATATTTTCTCGCACCGATTATCTGGCAGGTGCTGACTTCTTTCAAAGTAAATGCAGATATTGCTGCTATTCCCAGCGTCTACATTCCCAAGCGAATTACTTTCGAGCATTACCTGTCTTTATTCCGCCGCCGCCCTTTTGGACTTTACATTTTCAATAGCGCTTTTGTGTCCATTACTTCTACAATCTTGTGCTTGGCTGTAGGAGCGCCTGCTGCTTATGCTTTGGCGAGATTGCGACTGTGGGGCGAGAGAATTCTGCTGGCGACTATTACGATAGTGACGCTATTTCCAGCGGTGCTGCTATTTTTGGGACTGTTGGAAATGGTGAAAGCGTTAAATTTGGGAAATAATTATTTAGCATTAATTATTCCTGACACTGCGGTCAATTTGCCGCTGACTATTTTAGTGATGCGAAGTTTTTTTCAGCAGTTACCAAAAGATTTGGAAGATGCGGCTAAGGTGGATGGATATAATACGGTTCAAATGCTGTGGCAGATTGTGATCCCGATGACTTTTCCAGCTTTAGTGACCACGGGAATTTTGACGTTTATTGCTGCTTGGAATGAGTTTATTTTTGCACTGACATTTATGACTCGCGAATCTCTGAAAACTATTCCTGTAGCAACGGCTCAATTAAGCGGTGTGTCGGTATTTGAGATTCCCTATGGTCCGATCGCAGCCGCCACCGTGTTAGGAACATTACCCTTAGTTTTCCTAGTTTTAGTGTTCCAGCGGCGCATCGTTCAAGGTTTAACTGCGGGTGCAGTAAAAGGATAGTCATTAGTCATTAGTCATTAGTCATTAGTCATTAGTCAAGAACATTAATCCGTATATCCGTGTTTATCCATATCGTATTGTTCTTACCAATTCCCAATTCCCAATTCCCCATTACCAATTCCCCATTCCATTATGTCAAAACTAGAACTCAAAAACCTCAATAAAACCTACAACCCCAAAGTTGTTCCCGTGAAAGACATTAGTTTAGATGTCAGCGAGGGAGAATTTCTGACATTACTGGGGCCGTCGGGGTGCGGAAAATCGACGACGCTGCGGTTGATTGCGGGGTTGGAACAGCCGACTAGGGGCGAGATTAGGATTGGCGATCGCAATGTCACTTATCTCAGACCGGGCGATCGGGATATCGCAATGGTTTTTCAAAGTTACGCGCTGTACCCACACATGACAGTGTACGAAAATATGGCATCAAGTCTCAAAATTCGCAAAATTTCCTCTGCCGAAATCAACAGATTAGTGACGGAAGTTGCAGAATCGCTCGGATTGACAGAATTAGTCGATCACAAACCAGGTAAACTATCAGGAGGACAGCGGCAGCGAGTCGCCCTCGGCCGGGCTTTAGTGCGCCAGCCGGCGGTGTTTTTGCTAGACGAACCTTTGAGTAATCTCGATGCTTTATTGCGGGAAAAAGTGAGGGGAGAACTCAAACAATTGTTTGCGTCACAAAAAGCTCCTGTAGTTTATGTTACTCATGACCAAACAGAAGCCATGACACTTTCTACAAAAATCGCAGTTCTCAACAACGGTAGCGTACAGCAGTTAGACCCGCCACACCTAATTTATACCCGTCCAGCCAATCAATTTGTAGCAGGTTTTGTGGGCAGTCCACAAATCAATTTGCTAGTGCTTAAATGTCAGGGCAATTTTGCGATGTTGGGCAATTTTCCAGTCCCCTTGCCGAATCTGCCGACGATGCCGCCAGAAATTGTGCTGGGAATTCGCCCGGAGCACGTCAGTTTTGCTGAGGGGACGGAGGCGGGCGAGACAACCATTAAAGGCGAGGTTTATTTAGTGGAAAATCTGGGAATGCAGAATTTAGTTAGCGTCCGAGTTAAAGGTTTGGAGTCAGTAACAGTGCGGGCTTTGCAGCCTGGTGACAAAAATTGGAATTCGTCCATTGTCGAGCTAATTTTTCCGCCTCGGTTAATACATTGGTTTGATGTCAAGACTGGCGATCGACTTCCTGATTTTTGAATTGTGTCAAATCAGTTTAATCTTACATCTTTAGTCCTGCACAGACTATAATTGTAGGGTGTCCCAGGCGCACCTTACTACTTATGAAACTAGCCATAAAAACAATTAAGCTATTAATCAAATTAGCGAAATCTACAAGATAACTTTTCAGCAAGAGTCGGTGCTGGTGGCAACCAACGCAGTCAAAGTATCTTTATATTTTTTTACTTGACTCAGGCAGTTTTATGATATCATTGACGTAATTCAAGGTCATACTCTCAAAAATAAGTAGGGTGCAGGTGCTGTGAAAAATCATAGTTTGTGGGTATCGATCGCACAATGCAAAAAATATCTAGTAAAACCTGCCTGCGAGAAAACAAAAACATGATGAATGATGCTAATCAAAAAGATGAACCGCCAGAAAGCGAGGATTTGAAAAATTTGGATGCCCTAGGGAAAGCTTTTATTGTGCAAATGGCTTGGTCTTACGCAGAGGCATTAGAGCGCACCCAACAAAAACACGATAAAAATCAACAGGAACCAGCGCCGGAAACTCAACCCGAATCTGAGGCGGAACCAGTCGATCGCCCTTGTGAAAACAATTAAGGATTAGACTAAGCTCTCCCGCATCTAAATTGTATGTTTGGGGCGGGCGGGACAGCCCACAATAAAATTTAATTTTTGTGGAACAGGCCGAAAAGCCTGTTCCTGACAGAGGTGCAAGATGTCAGAAAAATCAACTCACTGACAGCGAACTGTTCCGATACAGCCGGATTTGAGCCGATCGGGAATTCGGGAAATTTCCTGGCATCAGAGAGATTGTGTTGACACTCTCAGGGCTAAAGCCACTGAGATTCTGCGGACAGAGTAAAACTCTCGCTACGACCGTCAAACGCCGTCTACCTAGTCACCAATCGTCAAGCGATAGTTTCTAGCTACTTTTATTTTTTC
>Ga0316607_1000731_pt1 | contig 10947 bp, 10 predicted proteins | sample MIS2016062E_MG_FD_207674 | JGI IMG/M metagenome (GOLD analysis project Ga0316607, IMG submission 207674) | Microbial mat bacterial communities from Middle Island sinkhole, Lake Huron, Michigan, United States - MIS.2016.062E | ecosystem: Environmental > Aquatic > Freshwater > Lake > Sediment...
ATTTTTCGATATTTCTTTCACTCAAATAAGTGAAAGATTTTGATTGTAAAAGTCTTATATTAATGTACTTATAAATTATCTTGCGGATTTAAGGAATTAATTAAAGATTACTCAAAAATCAAAGTTTTAAAACGAAAACTGCAATTTAGTTTATGAAAAGATTAGACTTTGAAAGACATTAAAAAAAGAACGATTGTTCTAAAATTAAGGGAAGGTGGCAATCATTCTATTTGGATTAATAACAAAAATAGCAAACAAACCAGCCTACCCAGGCATAATGAACTTTCAAATATTACATGTAAACTAATTTGCAAACAATTAGATATTCCTATTCCAGATAAGTTTTAATTTTTCCATAACCTCCCTTGTTTATTATCAAAACTTCATTTTTTTATGCCTAATGTGATCGTATTGATATTGGCGGCATTGTACCCCGTATGTAAGTTGTAATGGCTTATATAAGCCCTGAATAAGAGTTAAGCAGCGGGAAAGGCAATGCCGCTTCTTATTGCCAAAAATGCTTAACTCTAATAAAATGAATACTGCAAAAGAATTAAAAATCGAAAGCCAACAGTCTTCTGGCTTAGATCAAATTGTATCTGATATTCTGTATTTCTCAGGTGTACATCCTATCAAAGAAACTTTATTTACATCCTTGCTAAGTCTTTTAGAAAATAATGAATTAGAAAAAAAAGAAAGATCAGAAATTGCATTTCATTACTCGCTTGTTTGGAAACTGCTTTAAAGTATTATATGGACAGAAAACCGAATTCTAGGTCATTTGAATTTATGTTATATCTGTTTTACAATTTTGAATTATCTGCAATTACAACTAAAAAACTGGAAAATATGCTAAGGTAGTTCAGATAGTTATTTCTTGTTGCTGTCCTATTTCTTTCTATGTAAATATGCTCAAGGAATGAAGTAATCAGTTTTTTGTCAATCTTATAAATAAATATGTCTCCATGCCCCTTTTCATTCATCCATCTTTGAAAATTTCGTAAATACGAGATATAATCTTTGAAGGTCGCAGCTCTAATGGAATCTTCATTCAGTTTTTTCTCACTGATCTTTATAAAGTGATCGACCGCTTCCGAAAGTCTTTTATATGCTTTGTTTGATTCTGATTCTGTGAATGGATTCCAGCCGGATGCCAAATTGTTTGATAATCTTTTTAGTAGCTCATTTGCATATTGTAGTCTATTGGTTTTAACATGATTAAGTCGAATAACCTTTCTTTGTAATTTTTCAGTTTCAGGATTGTAAGCATAAAAGCTTATATACCAATTATTTTTCCCCCGGGTGAGTTTAGGGGGTGTATAGGATTTAATTTCTTGTAAGTTGCTGAGCATTTTTTTTTACATGCAATTATGCTGCAATACTGTTGCAGTCAAAAAAGCATATAAAAAAGGTTGTTACATTACTGTTACAGTATTTTTCGAAAAATTCTTGTAATGTTTTGAGTATATTTATATTACAAGAAAAAAGTCGGGGTGGCCCGACTCGAACGGGCGACCACTTGCACCCCATGCAAGTACGCTAGCCAACTGCGCCACACCCCGAAAAAATTTGGAGCTGCAAAAGTAATAAGCATTTTTAATTTATCAAAAAAAAATTCAATCATTTGAAAAAATTCTTTCATCACTTGGGGCAAGAACAAACATAAATATAACTCACATAGCGAGTAACCCAATTTTCAAAATTTCAAAAATTGATAGAGGCATTGAATTGGATTGTCTATTTGAGACAAAAGTTTTCATGATTCTAAATAAAATAATAGATTTGCCCAATAATTTTTATTATTGTTTATTGAATTTCCAAAAGTCAAAAATTGGATTGTTCAGCAGTTTTTAACATAACGAATTGTTTGTAAAAGCTTAAAATATAATCTTATGAGTTTATTTGCAAATGTTGATCTTTCGGAAAAAGTATCAAGCACGGGTATCAAGAAAGAAGAAAAAGTCAAATGCCTGATCATCGGATCTGGCCCGGCGGGATACACTGCCGCAATTTATGCAGCAAGGGCTAATATGCACCCTGTCATGATTACAGGAATGGAAATGGGGGGACAACTTACAACAACAACTGAAGTTGAAAACTACCCTGGTTTTCCTGAGGGAATTACAGGCCCTGAATTGATGGAAAACATGCGCAAACAAGCTGAGAGATTTGGAACAGATATTCGTTTTGGAGTTGCTACTCAGGTGGATCTTTCACAACGCCCTTTTAAAGTTGTTGTAGATGAAGAAAACCTCATTTATACAGATGCATTAATCATTGCTACAGGTGCGAGCGCTAAATATCTTGGGCTTGAATCAGAAAAGAATTTCATGGGACATGGCGTATCTGGATGCGCAACCTGTGATGGATTTTTTTATAAAGGCATGGATGTTGCGGTTGTTGGTGGAGGTGATACAGCCTGTGAAGAAGCTACTTATTTGGCCGGAATTTGCAACAAGGTATATATGATTGTACGAAAAAACTTTCTAAGAGCTTCAAAAGCCATGCAAGAAAGAGTTTTCAGTACAAAAAATATTACGGTTTTGTTCGAACATAATACAAAAGAAGTTACAGGTGATAAAGCAGTTAGCGGAGTTACTTTATTGGATAAAAATAATACTGAGGTGAAAATTGAAATCTCCGGATTTTTTGTTGCTATTGGTCATAATCCAAATTCGGTTATTTTCAAAGATTACCTTGAAACCGATGAGGTTGGATACATCAAAACACTTGCAGGATCAACTCAAACAAATATTTCAGGCGTTTTTGCTTGTGGCGATGTTCAGGATCCACGCTATCGCCAAGCGGTATCGGCTGCAGGTTCAGGGTGTATGGCTGCCATTGACGCAGAAAGGTTTTTAGGAAGTCATTAATATAGCAAATAATATAGATGAAAAGGTCAGTGCTTGTTGTTATTCTGTTTTTATTCGTTCGGGTTTCTTTTTCTCAATCACAAGGTATTGCAAACCAGTTTCTTGTTAATTGTATGGATAGTTTGCTCAACCTTTCTTATATTGAGAAAAGTATGCAAAATTTCCAACAGAAAGAAGCGGTATTACCCGTATTATCCCCAGAGGATTACAATCAAAGAATTTCTGCGATACCCAGCACAGTGCCCCTTTTTTACGACGAAATTGTTTTGAAATATATCAATCTATTTGCTGTAGAAAAATTTAAGGCAAGCTCTGCGATGTTAGGTTTGTTGGATTTTCATAAAGCTTATTTAGAAACAGCCCTTAAAAAGCAAAATCTTCCGCTCGAATTAAAATATTTGCCTATGGCGCTTTCTGGCATGTTCCCCCGTGCATTCACATCCATTGGCTCATCGGGAATTTGGCAGTTATCATATCCTATCGCAAAAAGATATAATGTTGAAGTATCGTCCTTTACCGATGATAGAAAAAACATTGAAAAATCGACTGATTGTGCTGTTTTATATTTAAAGGAATTATTCGAAATTTACCACGATTGGTCTTTGGCGCTACTGGCCTATACAAGCGGCCCAAACAATTTGAATAAGGCCATGACCCGTTCTGGTTCAGAAAAAGACATTAAAAAAATATCCGAATATCTTGTTCCCGAAAATCGTGAAATACTTCAGGCATTTAGTGCGGTCGTTTATTTCTCTAATTTTTATTCTTTGTACGGTATCTCACCTGTAAAAATTATGATGCCTGCTTCTGATACTGTAAAAGTAAAGGAAAAATTACATTTTTCTCAATTAGCAAGCTATTTGAAAACGCCTGTAAAAATTGTAAGAGATATGAATCCGGAATTTCGTATTGAGGTCATTCATGAGTTCGATCATCGTAATTTTTTTCACATACCTTCCGAATTGAAAGTTGCGTTTTTAAGCCATCAGGATACGATTTATAAACATTTAGACAGTATTTATTTTCCACAATCCGGCATCTACGTGCAAAAGAAGTCTGTTGCTGATAATACAACAAACAATGATAATTCCGAAGAAGGTAAGAATAAAATTTATCATAAAATAAAGGCAGGGGAATCTTTGGGCATCATTTCTGCAAAATACAAAACAACTCCAAGCAAAATTAAAGCATGGAATAACATGACATCCAATTACTTAATTGCAGGTCGAAGCCTCGTTATTTATACCAATGTTCAGGTAGTTGAGAAAAAAACCGTCAATCATGTATATGACACAAAAATTAGCTCGCTTCAAGCGGGTGAGTTTTTTGAATATTCGATCAAAAGCGGCGACAATCTCTGGACAATCGGTCAGCGTTATGGTGTTAGTGTGGAAGAAATTCGTAGTTGGAACAATTTGAATTCAAATTCCCGTTTAAATATAGGACAAATTTTGAAAATTAAGAAAAAATAATCAATGTAAGTTCATAATTGCTCATAACTTTATGATTAAAAGATTTTTTTTATTCACAATATTGAGTTTGTGCATTGTTACATTACAAGCACAAATCAATTTATTTATCAATGCCAAAGTGGACAATATTCCAGTCCTTGGCGATACGATCAAAGTTTGCAAAGACAAAGCAATTCAATTTGATGCTTATGGGGTTTATACTCCTGGTGTTGATCTGATTGAAGCTGATTCTTCAAGTTTTTACTGGTATTTTGGAGATCAAAGTTCCAATACAGGTAAAGCAAATGATACGATTCAAAAATCCTACAAAAACGGAGGAGGATATTATCTGATTGTTTGTGTGCGAGACACAGATCAGATTGAGGCCTGCGCACGGAAATATATTCAGGTGTCCACAGATCCTGATTTCGAGGATACTAAAACCTTACCCGATTCCATTATTTGTCCCGGCAGTTCTTTTATACTTGATGGCAATGTAAAACCGAAAGAGTGGTTATATAATTTGCCCGATACAATTGCTTATGATGAACCCAAAGTCATTGACGAACTGCGGTTTTATTCCGGTTTTCTTCAACAAGGAGTGTTTCCTTTAGACATGCAAATTGATAGCGTGGAGATGATCCAATCCATTTGTATTTCTATGGAGCATTCCAACCAAAAAGATGTTGAATTAAAGCTAACTTGTCCCTCTGGCGAATCGATTATTTTGAAGGAAAAAAATGCAGGGAATGATAACGTATTCATGGGAACACCCATCGATAATGATCTTGGCGATGTAGGTACAGCCATGAATTATTGCTTTTCTCCTGATCCTGTTTTGGGAACAATGACTTCGGTTTCCAATACCTCAAGCACTTTGCCCGAAGGAATCTACACAGCTAGTGAGAGTTTCACAAATTTGATTGGATGTCGGGTTGTTGGAAATTGGACGCTGGAGGCAAACGATAATACATTAACAGACAATGGATTTATTTTTGGTTGGAGTATCATATTTCATCCCGATATGATTCCTGAACCCAAGTGGAAATTCCAAAATTCATATATTAAAGATAGTTGCTATTGGTACGGTGATTCAGTGGAAATTTTTCAGGTTCGTTCTCAAAATGGGAGTCAGGTCAATGTTTCTTCAAGTACTTTGCCCTTGGATTCCGTAAATATGTACAATTATACTTTTTCTGTAAAAGATAATTTTGGTTGCAGACAAAACGAGGTGATCATAGCAGAAGTTACCGCCGCCAATTTTGAAGTTCCCGAAGGCGGGGATGCGCCAGTTGATGCCCTTTTTGAAGACCTTACCCATTGGGCTGCAACAACTACTTGGGATTTTGGTGACATGCAAACAGGAGACGGAGATACCATCACCCATACATACACCGAAAAAGGTGATTACAAAATCACCATGACTTCCACAGATATAAATGGTTGTATGGATACTGATACGGCTACAATTACGATAACTTTTCCATCTTCGGAGTTTGATGTATATAATGTTTTTACACCCAATGGCGACAATGTGAATGATCTGTTTATTGTGAAAGCCAAACAAGGTGCGGATAAAAAACTATCGGATCTGATGCGTTATTTTGAATGCTACATTTATAATAATATGGGGCATAGAGTGCATGTAATCAAATCTGCCGAAGAAGCAGAAAATGGTTGGGATGGAAATGTGCGTGAAAATGGCGGAAAAGCTTCACCGGGTATATACTATTGTATTATAAAAGCCAAAGGAAAAGATGGCAGAGAGTACAAGGAGGCCATGTTTTTTCACATTTTTTATTAAAGCGGATTTTGAAAACAACACGAATCTTAAGGAATTCCGTTTACGGCGTCTTGCTCATTCAAAAAAGTCAGAGTAAGCTGTATTCTGATCAAAGTATTGTTTTGGTGTAAATCCTGTTAGTCGTTTAAATTCGCTAATGAAGTGCGCTTGGTCGTAGTATCCTAACTCATAAGCTAATTCTGTTATGTTCAAATTTTTATTTCTGCTTTTAAGATATAATGCAGATTGAAACCGAACTATTTTCAAATACTTTTTAGGAGTTATACCAATCAACTCAGAAAATTTTCTTTCAAATTGTTTTCTGCACAAACAGGTTTCAGAAGCAAGGTTATTTATTGAAATTTTGCCCTGTGTTTGTCTTATCGTTTTTATTGTATGATCAATTCTTGCAAAATTATATTTGTTATGTTCTTCTTTGAGTAAATCACAAAAGTATCTTTCGATGATTTGAATTCTTTTTTCAAAAGATGGCTCGTTGGTTATTCGGGGTAAGATTTCTTGCTCTAAGTTTCTGTTCAGATATTTTAACGGAACGCTTTTATTGCAAAGTTCAATTAAGGGGAAATGAAAGAAGGTCATTAATCCTTGTGGTTGAAATACGATTGAGAACACACTCAAGTCTTTTTCTATTTGTAAATCATAGAATTCTTGCTGTTGTCCGCTTAGAATAAAATTGTTCTCAAAGTCCTTTTTAGAACCGATTACCTTAGGTCGATTTCCGATGTAGAGTGACAATTCGGCCAAGCCGCTGGGAATAATTCTTTGTAAATGCTTTTCGCCATCTGGCAACACATTCTCGATACACCAATATTGTTTGATATAGGGTTGTAAAACGAATGTCGGATTTGCTGTTTTAATTGACATTTTCTGCAGTGTTAGAAGAAAAGAGTTGCGATTATACAACTCTTTTCGTGTAGGTTTTATTTTCCGTAAATACCGATTTTATTTCCTTCAGAATCGGTACAAATTGCAAAATAGTCTCTTCCTTCCGCTTCGATTTTTGTTTTTGGTTGCAACATGACTCCTCCATGGGTTTCAATCCTTTGAATTGCTGCTTCAATTGTGTCGGGTACAGCGAAGCTAACCAACACTCCGTTTTCAGAGGGTTTAAAGTTAGGAGCATAACTAATCGCTCCTTCTCCATTGGGAAAGCAAGCCATTTTTTCTTGCCCAAAATCTTGTTTCGCAAGATTTAGTTTAAATACTGCGTTATAAAACTCAACAGCTCTGTCGAAATCGACTGAGGGTATTTCTACCCAAGTAATTAACTTTTGCATTTTGCTTTTCTTTAAAATTAAACTTTAAAATTACCATTACAAAAGTATCTTATTGTTCACCTTTAAAATTGGAAAAATGCGACATCTTTTGATGCACCTTTTCCATAACTTTTCATAGAACAGGTGCATTTTGCAAAAACGGAACCAGACTAGAAAAAGTTCATGAGCTTTTGAATAATATTCCACCTGCCATTTTCGAAGTAGTCTGTTGAAATTTATATCCCTTTCCCAAAAACCTCCCTGTATTCCAACGGCGTTTTTTGAAATTGTTTCTTGAATAATTTTATGAAATAGGGTGCTTGACCAAAGCCACATTCATAAGCAATCTGATTAATGGTTAATTCATTATTTTGCAGTAGTTTACATGCGTACGAAATTCGAATATCATTTACAAACCCAGTAAACGTTTTACCTGTTCGCGATTTAAAATAGCGGCAAAACGAAGGCTGTGTCATATTTACAAGCTTGATAATTTCTTCTATTTGAATATTTCCACTAAAATTCTGAACAACATATTGATACACTTTATTAATCCTATCAGAATCAACCAGATTAAAGGCGTTGGCAAACCCTTTGCTCGACAGGGATTCCAAATTGCTTTCCTGTGAAAGTAATATTTCGAATATTTCTAAGAGTAAAATTATTCTCCTTATTCCATTTGATTGATGCAAGGTAATCATTTTCTCAATCACTTGTGATCGAGTTGCCTCTTTAATAAGTATGCCTTGTTTTGCTTTTGCAAAAAGATTTTGCAAATGAACAAATTCAGGTAAATGGAAAAATTCGTTCCCAAATGCTTTCTCTCCAAAATGAATAACAACGCAACGGGTAAATAATGTGCTTTGGGGCTTATAAAAATCCTTGTGATTTTTCCATACATGCGGCAAATTTGGTGCGATAAAAACCAAATCACCATCGGAAAACTGATCAACGTGGTCGCCCATGAAGCGCATTCCATAACCTTTTTCGATCAATACCAACTCATATTCCGGATGATAATGCCAAGGGTGCTCCAGATATGCGGCTTCGATTCGTTTTACAAAAAATGAAAAATTACCCGTAGGAATTTTTTCGAGAACCGGTTTCATAAAAAAGGGATAATTTTGTGCAATAACGTGCCAAAATTATACAATTTGTACCATACTATTCGAGGTATTTTTGTAAAAAGAAATAAAGATATTTAATATTCTAAAACAGAATGGCTATGAGAGAAGCTTCTATGGAGCAAACCGCATTGGGTTTATCTACAACACACAATATTTCAGGTGATTTGAATTATTCCTTGCGTGAAAAAGAAATCCTTCGCAAATTAGCAAAAAAGGTGGCCGATCTTGCTTCAATGCCCTGTGAAGATGAAAAGAAAAAGCTTTGGTTAAAGCTAAACGATTTGCAGCCTGTTAGGCCACTTGTTTTTTGTGACCCCGAGAATGGATGGAATGAAATTATTACCCAAGATATGATTTTATGCGAAAAGCCAATTTTTCGTGTTTGGGAAATGTCGCTGCGAAAAGAAATATTTTGGGCAACTCAAATGAAGGACGATAGGGTTATTGAGCCTTTCTTCAATATACCCTATAGCTATACCGATTCTGGTTGGGGCTTAACTGAAGTATATACATCGAGTGGCGATAATGGTTCGCACGTTTGGGATGCGCCCGTGAAAGATTACACTACTGATTTTGAAAAGCTTCACTTTCCTGAAATTCGAGTCGATTACAAAAAAACCGATGAAATTGTAAACATTGCCAAAGAAATTTTTGGTGATATATTGCAAGTAAGATTGCGCGGAGTTTGGTGGTGGACTTTAGGTATGACCATGGACTTTATTCATTTAAGAGGACTTGAAAATTTAATGCTCGATTTGATGATATTTCCAGATCAGGTGCATCAAATGATGGCTTTTTTGCGTGACTCCAAATTACATTTGCTGGACTTTCTTGAAAAGAATAACTTGTTGGCTCTAAATACCGGAGGAGCTTATGTAGGCTCAGGTGGTTTTGGGTGGACTTCGCAATTGCCAAAACCTAATTTTAATCCTTCTCAAATACGAACACAGGATATTTGGGGATTTACAGAAAGCCAAGAAACCGTTGGGATTTCACCCGAAATGTTCGAAGAATTTATTTTTCCGTATCAAGTACCCATTATGGAACGGTTTGGGCTAAATTGTTATGGTTGCTGCGAGCCTTTGGATAAACGTTGGCATGTTGTAAAAAATTTTCCAAATCTTAGGCGGGTTTCCACCAGCCCTTGGGCAGATCGGGAAAAAATGGCTGAATATCTCAGTAATAAATACGTGATGAGTTTAAAACCCTCACCCGTACCTCTGGCTTCGGCAACCTTAAATGAAGAGGCAATACGCACAGAGATCCGCAGAGATTTACATATTACTCGAAATTGTCAGGTGGAACTCATTATGAAAGACAACCATACCTTAGGAAAAAATCCTATGAATGCTGTGAATTGGTGTAGAATTGCCAAAGAAGAAGCTGGGGGTTGAATAGTAAGTAGTGAATAGTGAAAAGTGAAAAGTGAAAAGTGAAAAGTGAAAAGTGAAAAGTGAAAAGTGAAAAGTGAAAAGTGAATAGTGAAAAGTGAATAGTGAAAAGTGAATAGTGAAAAGTGAAAAGTGAAAAGTGAAAAAGTGAAAAAGTGAAAAGTGAAAAGTGAAAAGTGAAAAGTGAAAAGTGAATTAATATAAAACTACATTTATGCAACATTTAACATCCAAAGTTCCATCAACAGAAAAGCATCCTTACAATAAACTTTATGTAATTTCGATCAGTTTGGTTGCAGCCATGGGAGGCTTGCTTTTCGGATTCGATCTTGGTATAATTACGGGTGCTATTCCCTTCATTTCAAAACAATTTAATTTGCATGGCTTTGCCCTCGGTTGGGTGGTGGCAATTTTCGAATTGGGTTGCATGGCTGGAACTTTAGGAATAGCTTGGTTTGCAAATAGATATGGACGAAAGAAAGTAATGATTTTTAATTCATTTCTTCTGATTGTTACGGCTTTAGGAGTGGCTATGGCACCTTCATCTGCACTATTTTGTTTTTGGCGTTTTATTCAAGGTGCAAGTGTTGGAGCGGCTTCAGTTGTGTCGCCCATGTACATTGCAGAAATATCACCCGCACATTCACGAGGTAAGTTAGTGTCATTAAATCAATTGACTATTGTTGTAGGAATTTTATTGGCTACCATTAGTGGTTTCATTTTTGGTGATCCAAATAATAACGAAAGTTGGCGGTTAATGTTCGGCTCAGCACTAATACCTGCGGTTTTATTTTTTGTTTGCATTTTCTTTATTCCAGAAACCCCACGTTGGTTGATTAAAGCAAATCGCGAAGCTGATGCTCACAGGGTATTATTGAAAATTGGCGAAAACGATTTTATTGAAAAGGAAATGTCTGATATTAAAATAACGTGAGTTCGATATAAGAAAAATTAACAAACAGGAACGAGTTTATTTCTATCAATAACATCGCATTGAATTGAAGGTTTCTTTGGCAAAAATTGATAAGCAATTAAACCACTGATA
>Ga0316607_1000733_pt1 | contig 10927 bp, 4 predicted proteins | sample MIS2016062E_MG_FD_207674 | JGI IMG/M metagenome (GOLD analysis project Ga0316607, IMG submission 207674) | Microbial mat bacterial communities from Middle Island sinkhole, Lake Huron, Michigan, United States - MIS.2016.062E | ecosystem: Environmental > Aquatic > Freshwater > Lake > Sediment...
CAGAATTTTTAGCAGCAGCAGGATTAGCCTTGTTATTAACAGCAATTAATCTCAGTCAGGGGGATGATATGGCTTTATCTAAATCGGAACAATTGCTTTCTCTCGATGACTCGCTAGATGCTAAAGTCTGTGGGGATAAAGCAGCTAGATTGTCTCAACTGAAACGAGCAAATTTTCATGTACCGCCCGGTTGGATATTATTAAAAGAATCGGGCATTGGGCATCGGAAATCGGGCATCGGGAATCGGGCATCGGGAATCGGGAATTCAGAAAACAGTGAAAATTTATCAATTCCTAATTCTTTAATCGAAAATCTAAAATCCAAAATCCAAAATCGGATGATTGTGCGCTCTTCTGCTGCGGGAGAAGACGGCGATATTAGTTCGGCGGCTGGACAATATCAAACCATTGGCCCAGTTTTCACTGAAACAGAATTGAGCAATGCAATTAATCGCTGTCGCCAGTCTTATTGGACTTCCGAAGCAGTTGCTTACCGTCGCCAGCGACAATTACCCGATACAGAAATGGCTGTATTAATTCAGCCTTATATTGACAGCAAAATTGCCGGAGTCATGTTCAGCCGCAATCCTTTAGACGGCGGTTCCCAGGTAATTATTGAAGCTTTACCGGGAGGAGCAGAATCTGTTGTCGGCGGACAATTTACTCCGGTTCATTTAGAAATTGATTTTAGGACACCTGAATCATTAGAAAACAGTTTAATTGAAATAGGACTTAACCCGGAGGTTGAGCCAAGTCGGAGGTTGAGCCAAGTCGAAACCCCGGAGGTTGAGCGAAGTCGAAACCCGGAGGTTGAGCGAAGTCGAAACCCGGTTTCTTTGCTGGGAGTGCGTAAGTCTTGTAAAATTGAAACTAATTCAATTATTGATAAATCGCTTGTAGCAGAATTAGTAAAACAAGCGCAAGCAATCGAAGCATTTTTTCACGGAATACCCCAGGATATTGAGTGGAGTTGGGATGGCGAAAAACTTTGGATTTTGCAAAGTCGCCCGATTACTAATTTGCAGCCTTTTTGGACGCGAACTATTGCAGCAGAAGTGATTCCCGGTGCAATTCGTCCCCTAACTTGGTCGATTAATCGACCGCTAACTTGCGGAGTTTGGGGAGAAATATTTAAGGTGGTTTTAGGTGAGAGAGCTGCTAATTTAAACTTTACTGAAACAGCAACTTTGCTGGGTTCTCACGCTTATTTTAATGCGACTTTGTTGGGCGAAATCTTTCGGATGATGGGATTACCTGAGCAGGGTTTAGAATTTTTGCTGAGAGGGCAAAAAATGGGCAAGCCGCCTTTGAGGAAGATTTTGCCCTCTTTGCCCGGTTTGTGGCGTCTGGTGCAGCGGGAGAGGGCGCTAAATGCAGATTTTGAGGGCGATCGCACTGCTATTTTCCTCCCCGCACTGGAAAGTTTGCAGAAGGAAGAAGGAAGAAGGAAGAAGGAAGAGGGAAGAGGGAATAAGGAAGAGGGAATAAGGAAGAGGGAAGAGGGAATAAAGAAGAGCGAAGAAATAATGGGGAACAATTCCCAATTCCCAATTACCAATTCGCAATTCCCAATTCCCAATTCCCAATTCCCAATTCCCAATTATCAATATTTAACGGAATTGTTGGAGAGAGCCGAGCAAATTCAGGAGTTGCTGAAACCGATTACTTACTACAATATATTAGGTCCGATCGGGCTGGCAATTCGTAAAGCAATTTTTCGCGTTTCCGATGAATGGCTAGACAATGACAGCGCACCGGAAATCGCATCGGTGCGAGCTTTACAGCAGTTAGCCCAAAAGTTGCGACAAGCTGCGATTTCGCAATCTGACAAAACTATTTCAGTCGCACAATTAACACAGGTATTTGAAGAAAATTCGGCTCTGCTTGCAGAGTTTGAAAAGTGGCTTAATACTTACGGATATTTGAGCGAAGTGGGAACTGATATCGCTGTTCATACTTGGCGAGAACAACCGGAAACTTACCAAAAACTGTTAGTAAATATGGCGGGCAAATCCGCTGTAACTAATTTAGTCGAAAAGCGTGAATTGCCCTTGACTTTTTGGCAGAAGTGGCGATTAGATAAATGTCAGGAAAGAGCGATAGTCAAAAACGAGATTAGCGAAATCTACGCCCGGTTATTGGCTCATTTGCGCTGGACTTTTTTGGAAATAGAAGCTGGCGGCTTAGCAATGGAGGTATTTGAGGAAACAGGCGATATCTTTTATTTGGAATTTGGGGAGATTCAGCAGTGGATACGCAGCGGTGCTAGTGTTTCGTTTCAGGATACAATTAGGGAAAGGCGGGAACAGTTAAAAGCCGATCGCGATCGCCCGATTCCCCCTGTAGTCTACGGCAATCTGTTGCCCAATTCTCAGAAAAGGTCGATCGACCTAGCAACATCCGAAACTAATATCATGCAGGGAATTCCCGCAAGTATCGGCCGCGTCGAAGGTTTTGTCAAGATTTGTCGCACCGTGACCACAGATTTAGGAGAAAATGCGATCGTAGTAGTCCCATACACCGATGCAGGTTGGGCACCGCTGCTATTAGGAGCAACAGCAATTATCGCCGAAGTTGGCGGCCAACTATCTCACGGAGCAATTATCGCTCGCGAGTACAAAATTCCCGCAGTTATGAATATTTCCGAAGCCACAACTCGCCTGCGAGACGGTCAAAAAGTCCGAGTAGACGGCTATCTCGGCACTGTAGAATTGCTGGAATAAATAACCCCACCTCAAACAACAGAATACCCAGATATCCGATTTCTTTAAGAAGTCGGGTATCTAATATTGTTTGCGTTAGATTGGGAGTTTTTAACCGCAGATATCAGCAGATAAACACAGATGAACGCCGATGCAATTTGATCGGTGTTCATCGGCGTTGATCTGCGGTTAAAAAAAACATTCATATTGTTTCCGATTGATTCGGAATCTTCTACTTTTAGGCTGCTTTGGGAGCGGCAGTTGACGGCGATCACGGCACCGTAGAATTGCTCGAATAAACGGAAAGAAAAATGTAAAAATTCATACATTCTGTAGGGGCGGGTTCCACCAACAATAATTGCCCAAAACCAACAATCTCGCAAACCCGCCCCCACCCCACAAAAAAGATTTCTACGCTTTTAAGAAATTCTGGACAACATAGTTACCCAAACTTCTACCAGAACTCAAACCATCCACATTAGCACTCATGAAATGGATGCCTCCGTAAATGCGACTCATGCCCGATTCGTCAGCCGCTTGGCTAAAGTTTTCATAAGTTCGCAAACTATTGACAGACTTATCTCCCTTGTCCCCAAAGCCAAAATCCGAACCGAATACAGAACTCATAACAGAATCTGCCACACCGCTAAAGGTACTGTGGCCCGACGCATACTCAGAAAACGGCGGATTAATCCAGAGTGGAGTCCATAGGGGGTCGGCTGTGGTGTTCGGATTGTTGTCTTTGTCAGCTTGGCGGATAGCTGTCACGGGCCGCCAGAAGTTGTATTGATACTTGGCATCCCAGCAGCTAATAGCTGCATCGGCGAGGGCAATATTTAGCAGGGCGAACAAGTGGGCGCTATCTTCTAAGGATTGACCGGTGAGGGTGGCTGCTGCTTCGGCGATTTGATTCCAGTGCCCCGGAGGGGTGAACGTGCCTTCGGGGTTGGCCCAAAACTCACCTATCTCAGCTTGATCTGGGGTGCGCGTGAGACTGTCAATTTTGCCGATTTCTTTGACGTAGTTCAATTCCTCTGCGTACTTGGCGCTGTCGAGGGCGGGCGGGCCAGCCGGGCGGAACTGGGAACCGCTAGTCATCGCAAAGGGAGTAACCTCTGGCCACTGCGGCGACAGCCCTGGGGCAAAATCGGGGGGAGTCGGAACCCAACTGCCGGGGTCGGTTTTGGGGATGTACTCCACGACTTTGCTGGCGCCGTCTGTACTCCGCAAAGTGATAATTTGGTCGGCAACTTGCTGTCCGAGGGCGATACCGTCGTCTTTGGATTTCCCGTCGGGGATTTTGGCTAAAGACGATGCGTATGCTTCATTGAATTTGACCGCTTGGGCTGGATAAACGCTGACTAAGACGCGGTGGGCTGCGGCGGCTGTGGCGGCTTCTTCTGACGCGCCTGCTGGTGCATCTATATTGACGCGGTAAGGGCTATATTTTTTACTAATAGAATTAACAGCGTCGTAAATGGCTGCGTGAACCATTGCCATGTTGCGCGAGGCTAGGGGAGGTGCGGTGCTGTCTGTCCGCACGGCTTCCAGCAGGGTTGCATTCCAGCCCGTGACGGCGTTTCCCGATATCTGAGTTGTGAAGTTGTTGCGGTTGATGCTGCTACTGTTGACTCCTGGCAATACTGCTAAGAATTCACCCGTGAGTTTGTCTTGAATTACGGTGCTGTTGCTGTTAGCGCCCGTGCCTGGTTGGATGTTTAAATCTTCAAAGGTGAGACCGTTTAGCAATCGAATTTTATCATTGCCGCCGAAATCGGTGATGTAGTCCGCAGTGTCTACAGTTGGGCCGCCACTGCGTTTAGCAATGACAAATATATCATCGCCTTCGCCACCGGTGATGCTATCGCTGCCAGCGCCGGCGTAAATGGTGTCGTTCCCGGAGTTGCCGGAAATTAGGTCGTTGCCTTTGCCTCCCCAGATGATGTCGTCGTCTGCACCACCGAATATCGTATCGTTGCCTTGGTCGCCGCAGATTTTGTCTTTGCCTGTACCGCCTTCGATGAAGTCGTCTCCGCTATTGGTATAAATTATGTCGTTGCCATCCAAGCCGTTAATTCTGTCTGATTCGGACGTTCCTTGGAGATAGTCAAATTTGGCAGTACCTGTGATGGATGTCATTGGTATAATTTGATGTTTTGTACTAACTAGCTAAAACTATTAGCAGTTATAAATGCTAAGACCTGTTAGCTGGCAATTTCATATTAGTAAACTTTCGGGTTAGTTAGGAAACATCGCCACCGTAACTTAATTAAATCTTTAGTATTTAACGGGTTTTTATGAATTTTTGCGCTGTGGATATGCGTAAAAATACGGTCATTGCAAGTAATTTAAATACTGCAATTTTCTTAAATACTTACAAGAAAACGGTTTTTTTAATGTTTAGATAAATACAGCGCGATCGATCTATCCCCGCCGTAGGGACAGGGCAATGCCCTGTCCCTACTTGATCAACCTGGAATACGCTGTATGTTTTTGATTATCATAAAAGGAGCGTATTGTGTAACTAAATAAGTAAATATTTATTAAGCGCTTCTCAAGGCTGCGATCGGGTCGAGTTTGGCGGCTTGGCGGGCGGGTATAACGCCGAAGAAGAGGCCGACGCCACCGGATACACTGACTGCAAGGGCGATCGCCACTGGTGATATTCCAGCTTGCAGGGGAGTGAAATTACCTAGGAGCAAAATGCCGGTGACACCTACGCAAGTGCCGACTAAGCCGCCGGCGGCGGATAAAATCACAGCTTCGACAATAAACTGAAACAGGATATCTTGTTGGGATGCTCCGATCGCCTTTCTGAGCCCAATTTCCTGAGTACGTTCGCTGACGGAAACGAGCATAATATTCATAATGCCAATTCCACCTACTAACAAAGAAATGCTGGCAACAGCAGTTAACATAATACTCAAAGCGCCGGAAATTGCACCCATTCTTGCCATTAAATCTTTCTGATTTCTGACAGTAAAGTCATCTTCTGTGGTAATTTTGTGTCGCAATCTCAGCAGGTTTTCTACCTGAAATTGAGCCGCATCCATTTGCGATTCATCTTTAATCGAAATAAATATCGACGTGACAGCCAAACCGTAGGGAGATGTCCGCCCGACAATCCGGTTGGCCATTGTGGCGATCGGCACAGCGGCAGAATTATCATAATTCGTACCAAAAGATGTGCCTTTCGGTGCCAAGACTCCAATTACTTTAAGACTAACATTTTTAATCCGTATCTGTTCGCCCAAGGGATTTGTATTGCCAAAAAGTTTCTCTGCTAATTCTGAGCCGAGAACCGCAACTTGGTTACTTTGTTTGACATCAATATCTGTCACAAACCGCCCTTTAGCCATTTCAAAATTTCGGACTTCCAGAAATTCGGGAATCGTGCCAAAAATGAGAGCAGAAACATTTTTGTTGCTGTAGCGAACTATTTCTGAACTGTTAAGTTCTGCTGAGACACCTTGAACGGAGGGGACTTGAGATGCGATCGCCTTTGCATCTGGTAGTACGAGAGTTTGAGGCGCATTTGAGATGGCATTTCGTCTAGCATTAGGTACTCCAGCCCTGACGATTAATACATTTGTACCGAGGGATTGAACTTGTCCTGCTACAAATTTTTGAGCTCCTTCTCCAACTCCAATCATCGCAATTACTGAGGCGTTGCCGACAATCATCCCAATCATGGTTAAACTGCTGCGAGTTTTGTTGGCTAGTAGGGTTTGACCGGCCATTTTGACGCTTTCAATAAAGTTCATAATTCGTTATTTGTTATTGGTTAAATGACTTCTTAAGCACTTCTGAGTGCAACGATCGGGTCTAGTTTAGCAGCTTGTTTTGCGGGTACGATGCCGAAAAATAAGCTGATGCTGCCGGAAACGCCGACTGCAGGTGCGATCGCTATGCTTTGCGGCACTTTACGGGTGTTTTGACGGTGAGGGAAGTTCAAAGTCGGTTGAGTGCAGAATTTTCAAGGTGCGATCGCGACTTAAGTAGCAAAGTTAGTGGAAAAGCTGATTGCTATGGGTATTCTAGCGCGTGTTGAGGGTCATCGGTTGAAGGCTTGTCGCGCGCTGTGACTCGAACATCCCCGATCAGTCTTGGATTTTGCCGAACCGGTGGAAATGACGTTTTTGCAAGTGAGTCGAGAGGACAAGGTAATTATCGAACAGTTGGGAGTTTCGCAGGATGTAACGGCTGAATTCACTCCTAGTGGCGAAAAACTTAGGACATTTATAAGTTCATCAAAAAAACTTACTTTACCTGGTGTAAAGGAAAGGTTACGGGGACGACTGAGGGGTTTGAGACCGCAAAGCCAGGTGAGAACCCAATTCCAACCCAGTAAAGCGGCGGATTTGTGAAGAAATGTCACAAAAATCCGAAGTTTGCATAAAAACCCGGAGGTGAGGCCGATTAAGACATAGGAACTCGCGATCGCCAGTAAAGCGGCGGATTTGTGAAGAAATGTCACAAAAATCCGAAGTTTGCATAAAAACCCGGAGGTGAGGCCGATTAAGACATAGGAACTCGCGATCGCCAGTAAAGCGGCGGATTTGTGAAGAAATGTCACAAAAATCCGAAGTTTGCATAAAAACCCGGAGGTGAGGCCGATTAAGACATAGGAGCTCGCGATCGCCAGTAAAGCGGCGGATTTGTGAAGAAATGTCACAAAAATCCGAAGTTTGCATAAAAACCGGGAGGTGAGGCCGATTAAGACATAGGAGCTCGCGATCGCAACTAAGCGAGCGGATTTGTGAAGAAATGTCACAAAAATCCGAAGTTTGCATAAAAACCCGGAGGTGAGGCCGATTAAGACATAGGAACTCGCGATCGCAACTAAGCGAGGGATTCAAAAGCACAAGGTCAACTACTAAATTCCCAGGAGTACATCAACTATGAAACGGAAACAGATACTTCAAGCAACAGCAGGGGCACTATTTCTCAGCCTCCTAGCCGGTGGAAAAGTTCTAGCTGCCACCTTCAACTTTACGCCAGTTGCCCTTTCCGACCCCAACAGCCCTTTCCAGGCCAATAAAAGTGTAGGTCAGGGACTCGGCACAGCAGGCGGCTGGTCAGGCTACAGCTTGTCATTCCAGAGCCAGCAAAAGGGATTTGCCATTAACAATCAAGGTGGAAGGGTCGCATATTACGCGGATCTCATCGCCGGAGGTCAAGGCATCTTTACCAGCACCGGAGTCCGCACACCGACGCTCATTGCCGACACCCAAGGGAATTCAAAGTTTAGCAGTTTCGGTCAGGGACTTTCTATCAACAAAACAGGGACAGTGGCATTTTTCGCTACTCTGAAAACCGGGGCGACAGGCATCTACACCAGCAACGGCATCGCAGAACCCAAGCTGATTGCCAGCAACGCCGACGGCTATAGCTTCAATCCGGGACTCTCTATCAACGACAAAGGAGAGGTAGCCTTTTCTGCAATGAAGTCTGGGGTTCAACAAATCTTCAAATACGACAGCAGCACAGTTGTCAATATTAGCAATTGCATTGCTGCGGGGAATACTGCAACCCAATGCCCCCTTACAGGTCAAGGAGTTTACAACAACCTTAACGCTCAAGCACCTTCTATCAACAACGATGGAATAGTTGCCTTTGTGAGCATGAACGGCATTTTCACTAACGAAGGGGGTGCATCCAACCCGATTTTACCTAGCTCAAACTACTTCTCCCTCGGTTCCTACCGCGAAGCTAACATCAACGACAACGGGTTAGTTTCCGCCTATGCCCACCTTGCAGCAGGTGCTGCTGGTCAAACATCTGGGGTTGGTCAAGTGCTCATTAGTAGCGATGGTTCTCCCACTGGCGGCAGCATTGTCGCTGGCGATAATGTCACTTCAGGTCAGACCGGCTTTTATTACGTTGGCACCTCTTCTATCAACAACAAGGGAAACATTGCCTTTATGGCTAACCAGGTGACAGGTAAAGATGGCATCTTTATTGGAGCCGATGCGGTGAAGGATAAAATCATCGGCGTTGGCGATGCTCTCTTTGGTTCCACAGTGCAGGAGCTTTTCTTTGACCGGCACGCCCTGAGTAATGATAATGAGATTAGCTTCTGGGCAAAACTTGCCAATGGTGTTTCGGGAATCTTCCGCGCTAATAGCTTTGCTGACTCGCAATACAATCCTTGGATGCCGAACTGTAGCGATGGGGGTGGAGCCTATGGTTTTTGCGACGTTAGTGGCAATGGCTGGTATGATCCCCCTACTGCCTACGGCTTTAATTACAAGATGACTTCTGACTCTTTGTTTACCTCAATTCTCGACTTGCCGAGCAATTTTGTTAAACCCTTCACTGTTGCAGTCGGAGACATTCTTTTAGGTGACTTTAACGCAGGCGATCGCATCGACTTTAGCAAATTTGCAGCCAAACTTGGCGGCTTGCTAGTAAACGGCAGTGGCGTTAAAGAATTTACCGTCACCGGCCTTGATGTTGATCCCAGCAATCCCGCCATATTCCCTATCAAACTCGCCTCTAACACCGATTTAATGAGCTTTGATATGCAGGCGCTTCTCAACCCAGATACAGTTGGCGGTATCGGCGGTACTGGTGGCACTGGCACTGGTGAGCCTGGTACTGGTGGGCCTGGCACTGGTGGCGGCAGCGAACCCGTGCCCGAACCCACAACAATCCTGGGAACATTGCTATTTGGCGCGATCGCAGCCAAGATCAAGTGGCAACGCGCATTAGCCCAAAAAGCAGCAAATTAAACGTAGTGTAGGCAAAGCTGCCAAAAGTTTGTCATCACCAACCACAAACTATTGCCGGCTTTGCCCCTCCAAATCTGCGATCGCTACTTGTCTACTAGGATTAGTGTCAACTTAAAGCCGAAGTCACTATCCTCATTCGCCAGGGGTTTTAACCCCTGACGGGCTGAAGTTGACACCTAGCAAATTGGGGAATTGGGAATAAGGAATTGGGAATGACAGCTAATCAACAGTAACCGTCAACCGTCAACAGTCAACAAACTAATTAAGCACTTCTCAATGCAACGATCGGGTCTAGTTTAGCAGCTTGTTTTGCGGGCACGATGCCGAAAAATAAGCCGATGCTGCCGGAAACGCCGACTGCAAGTGCGATCGCCACTGGGGAAACGCTAGCTTGCAGAGGAGTGAACGCACCTACCAAAAGCACGCCACCGATACCGAATCCAGTGCCGATCGCACCGCCTGCCGCCGACAAAATCACAGACTCAATCATAAACTGAATTAGGATATCTTGCTGAGAAGCTCCGATCGCCTTTCTGAGTCCAATTTCCTTAGTACGTTCAGTAACAGAAACCAGCATAATATTCATAATCCCGATGCCGCCGACAAACAGCGAAATTGCCGCCACGAAAGCCAACATCAACGTCAAAGCCTCAGTAATACTGCCCAAAGTCTTCATTAAATCTTTCTGATTTCGGACAGTAAAATCATCCTCCTTAGTAATTTTGTGACGCAACCTGAGCAGGTTTTCTATTTGAAATTGGGCCGCTTGCATCAGAGTTTCATCTTTGATAGAAACCGAAATAAATGTGACTTTTGTACCGTAGGGAGACGTTCTACCTACGATGCGATTTGCCATTGTTGTCAGCGGCAAATAAACATTCATGTCTTGATTGTCGCCAAAGCTGGAACCCTTTGCCTGCATAACTCCAATTACTTGAAAAGTCGAATTTTTGATGCGGATATATTGACCAATTGGCGGTGTATTACCAAACAATTGTTCTGCTGCTTCTGAACCTAAAGCTACTACATTTTCTTGTCTTTCTAAATCGAGTTTGTTTAAAAAACGACCTTGGGCAACATCAAAGCTTCTGACTGTCAGAAATTCTGGGGTAGTTCCGACAATGGAAGATGAGACATTTTTGTTACGATAGGTAACGAGTTGACTATCATTGAGACTTGGTGCGACTTCTTGGACAGCAGCAACTTGAGATGCGATCGCATCTGCATCTTCCAACACTAACGTCTGGGGCGGAATCACCGGGCGGCTTTGCGCTTCTGGACTTCCGGGAATAATAAATAGCAAGTTTGACCCCAGAGAGTTAACTTGTCCCTCGATAAATGTTTGAGCTCCTTCGCCGATGCCAATCATCGAAATTACGGAAGCATTACCGATGATAATTCCTAACATCGTCAAGCTACTGCGAAGTTTGTTTCCCATCAAAGTTGTGACGGCCATTTTGACGCTTTCAACAATATCCATAATTCGATTTT
>Ga0316607_1000734_pt1 | contig 10918 bp, 11 predicted proteins | sample MIS2016062E_MG_FD_207674 | JGI IMG/M metagenome (GOLD analysis project Ga0316607, IMG submission 207674) | Microbial mat bacterial communities from Middle Island sinkhole, Lake Huron, Michigan, United States - MIS.2016.062E | ecosystem: Environmental > Aquatic > Freshwater > Lake > Sediment...
GAGTCGGCCACAGGTGAAAAGATAAACCGTAACGCACCGCGGCCCAAGTAAAGTTTTCTATCCACAAAGCAATTTCATCGCGCAAACCCCAAATGCTGAAAGAACCGATGCTAATCCACAAAAATATTACAGTTAACCAGCGGCCGTATACTGTTAATTTGTGGAGCCTTTGCACTTCGATTTGAAAAGTTCGATCGCTCTCATTAGTCATTTGTTATTTGTTATTGGTTATTTGTTATTGGTGATTTGTTATTTGTGATTAGTCAGTCAACAGTTAACAGTCAACAGTTAACAGTCAACAGTTAACAGTCAACAGTTAACAGTCAACTAAACTTGATCAGATGGGTTGATGACTTCTACAGGAACGGGGATAGAGTGGCCCGTGCGACTGCGCCACCAAGCTAGCAGCGTACTAGCAATGAAAATACTCGAATACGCACCAGCAATAAAACCGACAATCAAAGCTAAAGCAAAGTATTTGAGTGTTTCGCCACCAAACAAAAAGATGGAAAACAGTGTCAGCAGCGTAGTCATCGTCGTGTTAATTGACCTTCCCAGGGTCTGCATCACAGCATCATCGACAACTTGGTCGATCGACATACCCGGATTTAGCTTAATTACTTCGCGCACGCGATCGTAAATTACCACTGTATCGTTAACAGAAAAACCGATGATTGTCAAGATAGCAACCACAAATAAACTGTCAACTTCCACCCCTAGAACTAAACCCAAAAAGGAGAAAATACCAACAGTAATAAACACGTCGTGAAACAGAGCAACAAAAGCAAAAAACGCATAATCTAACTGAAATCGGAATGTCAGATAAACAGTAATGCCAGCAAAGGAAAGCAATATAGCCAACAATCCCGAAGTAAATAATTGTTTACCGAGGGTAGGCCCTACCGTATCAATTTGAGTAGATTTAGGAGCAAAAGCGCCTATTTTATCGCTCAAAGCTGTTTGCAACTTAGTCCGCTTTTCGACATCCAAAGTTTTCGTTCGTAGCGATAAACCCCGCTGTTCTTTGCCGATAACTTGAATGCTGCTGCCGGCCAAACCTTGGGTGTCCAGCACTTCGCGGACAACAGCAAGATCGATGGGTTTACAATTTTCCGGTTTCGTGCAGTCGAGCTCAAATTGCAGCCTAGTGCCGCCGATAAAGTCCAAACTAGGGCGCAGCGGCGCGCGGATGTTGGGACTTGTCCAAGAAATCGCCATCGACGCTATACCTGCGAGGATGATAGCAGCGGAAAGGCTCCACCAGATCGATCGCTGTTTGATCACACTGAATTTCATAAGTTGAAGGAAGAAGGAAGTTCGGCAACGGATTCCGTAACGGATGTAACGGATGTAACGGATGTAAAGGATAGAAGGAAGAAGGAAGAAGTTATTAGTTAACAGTTAACAGTTAACAGTTAACAGTCAACAATCAACCATTAACTATTAGCAGTTTTCGACAAATTAGGACAGAACAACTGCGGTTTCCGCAACGCTGGAAAGCTCAATACTACGAACAGCAGAGTGCGGCTGCAAGTAAGAGCAGTAAACATACTCACTGCCACGCCCAAGGCCAGCGTTACAGCAAACCCTTTAACTAAACCAGCACCCAGCCAGAAGAGCGCAGCACAAGCAATAAGCGTTGTGACGTTGCCGTCTAAAATGCTAGAAAAAGCTCGGTAAAAACCCGATTCGACCGATCGATAAAGCGTTTTTCCCGCCCGCAATTCTTCCCGCGTGCGCTCAAAAATCAGCACGTTCGCATCAACAGCCATGCCGATGCTGAGCACAAAACCAGCAATTCCCGGCAGGGTTAAAGTTACTCCCAAGAGTACGAAAGCAGCCCAAGTTAGCAAAGCATAAATTAACAGAGCAATATCTGCAATTACGCCTGGTAGTCTGTAATAGGCAATCATGAAAATCAAGACTAAAACTAAACCGCCGAACCCTGCGGTGATACTGCTTTGAATGCTGTCTCTACCCAAACTAGCGCCGATAGTTCTGTTTTCAATAATTTCTACCGGCACCGGCAAAGCACCACCACGCAATTGCACGGCTAAATCGTTAGCTTCTTGCGTTGTAAAGCGGCCTTGAATTACAGCATTACCGCCAGTAATTCCTGTCTGAGCAAATTCAACACCAACTACAGGAGAACTAATCATTCTTTCGTCTAGAAAAATGCCGAGAGTCCGTCCCGTTCCTGCTAAATTTTTAGTAAGTTGGGCAAATAGTTCGCCTCCTTTGGTGTCGAAACGGAGAGCGACATTCCATTCATTACCAGTGGGTTCAGCTAGAGCGTTTTTGAGGTTTTCGCCGCCGAGCCCGGTGCTTTTGTAGAGTTGGCCGATCGCCTCATTACTTCTTTTCAAAGCAGCCTGATTTTCATTAAATGCTGCCTCATTCGGGCTAATTTTCAATTCTGCTTGTTTGGCCAGCAATTCCTGCTGCAACTGTCTTTCTATGTCTAATTGCGCTTCAGTTCCCGGCAATTGTTCTCGAAAGTCTAGCTTGGCGGTGCCGCCCAAAACTCGTTCTGCTTGCTGCGGGTCATTTACTCCCGGTAATTGCACGAGAATTTGGTCTTCTCCTACTGTTTGCACTAATGCTTCGGAAACGCCCAAACCGTTAACGCGGTTTTCGACAATCCGCCGCACTGCTTCTAACATTCCCTGGTCAATTTTGGGAATTGTGGGGGTAGTTTTTACCTGAATTGTGAGTTGTGACCCTCCTTGTAAGTCTAATCCTAGCCGCGTGGGAATTGTTACTATTACAGTAATAGCGGCTATGATTAAAACAAAAATTAGGGCTAATACTGATTGCTGTTTTTGCATACTTAATTATTAGTCATTGGTTATTAGTTATTGGTCATTGGTCATTAGTCATTGGTCATTGGTCAGTCCTGATTCTTTATTTATTAGTTATTCAATAACCAACCACAAATAACCAACAACAAGTAACCAACAACAAATAACAAATAACCAATACCTATTTATACTCGCAAGTCTACCATCTTTTGGACTGCTTCGACAATTTGAGGTGGCTGTACAATTGTCAGTCTTTCTAAATTGCCGTTGTATGGTGTGGGAATATCTTGCGAAGACAGCCGCAAAACCGGTGCATCGAGTTCATCAAAAAAGCGATCGCTAATTGAGGCAATTAATTCCGCACCGATACCTCCTGTTTTCATGCACTCCTCAACAATAATTACTTTGTGAGTTTTGCGAATGGATTCGCCAATTGTCTCCATATCGAGGGGTTTAAGAGAAATTAGGTCGATGACTTCTGGATCGTAACCCTCTTTTACCAGTGCGGGTACAGCTTGCATGACATGATGCCGCATCCGAGAATAAGTCAAAATTGTAACATCTTTGCCCGATCGCACTATTTCCGCTTTATCCAGTGGCACCAAATATTCTGTTTCTGGCAAATTTTCTTTCAGGTTGTAAAGGAGAACGTGCTCGAAAAACAGGACAGGATTATCATCGCGGATGGCTGATTTTAAAAGTCCTTTGGCATTGTAAGGAGTCGAACAGGCGACTATTTTCAGGCCGGGTACTGCTTGGAAATAGGCTTCTAACCGCTGGGAGTGTTCGGCACCGAGTTGGCGTCCGACGCCGCCGGGGCCGCGAATTACCATCGGCATTTTGAAATTGCCACCGGAGGTGTAGCGCAGCATTCCAGCGTTGTTGGAAATTTGGTTGAACGCCAGGAGCAAAAAGCCCATGTTCATGCCTTCGATGATCGGGCGTAATCCGGTCATTGCTGCGCCGACTGCCATGCCTGTAAAGCTATTTTCGGCGATCGGGGTATCTAGAACGCGGAGGTCGCCATACTTGTTGTAGAGGTCCTTCGTGACTTTGTAGGAACCGCCGTATTGACCTACGTCTTCGCCGAGTACGAATACGGTGGAGTCGCGGGCCATTTCTTCGTCTAGGGCCTCGCGGAGGGCGTTGAACAATAAGGTTTCTGCCATAGGAGGTGAATGATTGCAGGAGGGTTAGATTAGAATCTTAACCTTTTGGGGGTATGGATTTGGATGCGATCGCACATTTGGCAGTTAAGACTTGAGATTTTGCCAATACTTATCATAACATTTGTATTATGTCAATGAATATTTAAGCTAAAATAATACTAACTTGCGTGCTATTCCCAGAAAAACACCATGCTCCAGACAAAAACTCAACTAACTCTGGAAGAGTTTCTCGCTCTCCCCGAAGGAGAAGGCGATATTACCTACGAACTGATTGATGGTCAAACAGTACCGAAGATGTCACCAAAAAAATTTCATTCTCGCCTCACCAGAGCCCTAATAAAACTCCTCGAAAACTGGGGTGAGGAACGGGGAGAAATTGGTGTAGAATGGGCGGTAAAATTAACCCGCAAGGGGCGAGACTGGGTGCCCGTACCTGATCTTTTATATGTTTCTTACGAACGCTTATCTCCTGATTGGAATCAAGATGAAGCCTGTCCTGTAGTCCCAGAATTAGTCATAGAAATTATTTCACAAGGACAAACTTTCGGTCAGTTAGCTGCTAAAGCGAGAGATTATTTAGATGCTCAGGTATTGCGGGTTTGGGTAGTCGATAGCAAGGCTAGAAGCATTACAGTTTTTTACCCCGATGCAGCACCGCAGACTTATATGGGAGATACGCTATTAACAGATCCACTTTTTGATGGATTAGAATTGACTGCGGCACAGGTATTTAAGATGGCAAAAATACCATAATTTTTTTGCGGATGAGTATGTGGTATGACGGTTCTCAAAGGAGTGAAATCCCAAATATAGCATTTCTCAGTTAAGTGAAGGTACGGTAGGGACACGGCACTGCCGTGTCCCTATGCCGTCTGCTGATTTAAATCAATATTGTCAATTATGGGCAAACGATGTCGCAATTTTAACCCTAGCAAAATCCAGTCTTCCAAAGTGGATTGCAACTCATTTTGACACTCTTTTAAAGTTGAACCAAAGGCGATGACTCCCTTACAAACAGGAATTTTTCCGACAAAGCTATGATCTTCAAGTTTGTCAAACATAGCCTCAGTCATTGCTTGGTCAACGTATTCGCTCAGAATGAATTTTACAGTCATTGAGTTTCCTTTCGCTTGTCGAATATTTGGCTATTGGGTATTTATGGCTCCTCCACAGTTACATCTATTATATTTGTTTTTGTCAAGCTCCTGCATTTATATTTCAGCAAAATGCTTTTGCAACAAATCGTGAATAAATCGATAACGCCGATCGCCTGTTTTTTGCAGCAGCAACCTCTCGGCCGCAGCATCGAGAAAACGGCTATAATTCCAAGGAATGTAGCCATTAGACCACAGCAATAGGTGCAAGATCATATTTTCAATGGCTGGAATCCCCGGCAACAAAGCACTAATTACCGCTGCGATCGCCCCCGCCATCAATCCCCAAATTGAGCCGGTAACAAGTGTTGCGATCGATCCCAAAATGACCCAAATCAGCCCGCCAACCAGCTTAACTCCAAACTGATACACCCGCTGCTGTGCGCCAGTTTCCAGCCAGCGAGACGACATTTGATCCAGCAATAATTCTTGAATTCCTTGCTGTTCCATCTTTCTCGCCAGCCACCCCAGCCAGTGCCTAATTTGTTCCGATCGCAGTTCCTTACCTCTGGAATGCAGTCTAAATGCTCCTGTCATTTGGCGACGAATGTAGGCTGTTAACAGATATTTTCGCTGCTCTTCTGCTGAAGTTAAACGCTTCCAAGATTCGATTAAAATCTCCTCATAGGCCAAAGCCATCATGCTTACAAATAGCGGAGCTTTTGCCAATTTTAACAAATCCGAATCCTGCTCAATGCTATACCAAAGTTCGCGACTTCTGGCTGCTAAAAGATAATTGTGAATTTGAGTTTCTGTCAGAGGTTTCAACAAAACCGCTGCTTGCAGTTTAAACCTAGTCTGGCAGTTTTTGTAAACTTCAAAACTGCTGCAAACAACTAAATTTTTGGGTTTAAATTCGCCTCCAACAAAATGATTTATTGCTTGAATACAAAAATTTTGGCGGTGGGTTTCTACTTCGTCCAAGCCATCTAATAGAGGCAGTATTTTTTGTGTGGCGAGCCACTGTTTACCCACAGCAGGAGAGATGCCGTATTTGAACTTAAGTTGAGCAATTAACCAATCGGCTATCACCCCGGATTCCGCTTTCCAAGTACCGAGTTCAAACAGCACCGGTACTGGTAAACTAGGATCTTTTTCGGCGCGGGAAACTAACACCAGAGCTAATTCCAGCAGTGTAGTGGTTTTTCCTGCACCCGTGGCTCCCAAAATGACCAATTTACCACCGGTGCGATCGAATACTTTCGCAACGCTGGCTTTGGGAGGAAGCCGAAAACTAGGGCGGTGGCTCATCTTCACTTCCACATCCCAACAGCGACTGACACCAGGGGGCGCAGCCTCTTGACAGAGGTTTGACAGCACAGCATTGTGCAAAGACTGCGATCGAGATGCTTTGACTTCCCGCTTCACTTCCGAGAGTAATCGATCGCGAGGCGGTTGTAATCTCAGAGGAATCAATGTTGACATTTTAGTTACTCGGCTCAACCTCACCCTGGATGCTTACTTTGCCAGATTTACGCACAACTGGCTCACAGCAACAGTATCATAATCTGATCAGTCTGAACAACCAGTCCCTAATGGATATTTTACAGAAAATTAACAGTCTGGCATCCCTGTTTTTCAACAAAAATTATTAACATAGATCAAGAGGTATAAATATATGTCATTAAAAACTAGCCAAATCATCATCATCAGCTTAGCAGGTCTGTCAACTGCGATCGGAGTAGCCTGGGCCACCATACAGTCGGGTTCGATGGAAGTCTCCAATCCTCCCCTGACAGAATCGCCAGTATCCGACAAAAAAACGATTTCAGCGGTGCCAACAACGAGCCCCGAATCTCAGAAATCGGAACCTCTGGAACCAAAAAAAGAGGCCATCGAATCTCAGAAATCCGAACCCCAACCTGCAACAAACTCCCCAGTTGAATCTTCGCTAATCGCAGGAGTCTCGAAGCCAAAAGTTGAGCCGATAGTTGTCACACCTCCAAATTCGGGCTGCAAAATCAGTATGGCTGTAGTCAACGATCCTAATCCACCGCTGAATGTGCGATCGCACCCACGAGTAGCCGACAGCAAAATAGTAGGAACACTCAAAAATAATACCTTTGTTTCTGTCGCCCAAGAACAAAACGGTTGGCTGCGAATTACCGAACCTCCCGGTTGGATTGCGAAAAACCGCACCGAAAGCAGTTGTCCCAATGTCAGACAGCAGATTAATTTTCGGCCGGGAGGAGATGCAGCAATTGTTAAAGGTAGAATTATTGGTGGCGGCGGTCATTCTTACATAATTCGCGCCACCAAGGGTCAAACTATGACTGTTCGGAATAGGAAAGATGTTTTTCCGCAAATTATGACTCCTAACGGCAAACTTTTGGCTGGAGATCCTTATAAAGACAATCCAACTGAGTGGACGGGAAAAATGCCTGTTACTGGCAATTACACATTACAATTAGACTCAAATTTCCGGGGATTTGAATACGAATTTTGGGTGCAAGTGCGATAATTTTCCAGGTTGGTAGTAAGGAATTCATAATTATGTCATTCTGAGGGAAGCGAAGAATCTCCCTCGTTGCGAGTGCGATAATTTTCCAGGTTGGTAGTAAGGAATTCATAATTATGTCATTCTGAGCGAAGCGAAGAATCTCGCTCGTTGCGAGTGCGATAATTTTCCAGGTTGGTAGTAAGGAATTCATAATTATGTCATTCTGAGCGAAGCGAAGAATCTCGCTCGTTGCGAGTGCGATAATTTTCCAGGTTGGTAGTAAGGAATTCATAATTATGTCATTCTGAGCGAAGCGAAGAATCTCTGAGATTCTTCGCTTCCCTCAGAATGACAGACACAATAGCTGCGTAAGTCCTGACTTAGCAAATTAAGGAATCGCCGAAAGCGAGATATCAAGAATCGCAAATTTCTGCCAATCTTCGGAATCAAAGTGCCACCACTCTGTTGTGATACCAATAAATCCATGTTTTTTCATCGCATCTTCCAGCAATTGACGATTTTTCCGAGATTCCGCGCTGCCTCCTTGGTAATTTCTGTGCGCTTTTGTGGTAAAATCATCAAAGGGTGTGGGCATTTCTAATTCTTTGCCAGTGCGATCGACTAAAGTTAAATCCACAGCAGCACCGCGATTGTGCCGCGATCCCCTAGCAGGATTAGCAACATAGTTTGGATCTGGCATAACTTCCCACATTTGTTTTGTAACAGAGAAAGGCCTGTAACAATCGTAAACTTTCAAACCCAATCCGATTTTTTCTAAATCTGTTTGAACTAGCGCTAACTTTTGAGCAACTGAATTTCTCAAGGCACATTTCGCGATCGGGTACATTTTTTGTTTCAAGAAATTGTTAGCCGTGGCGTAGCGAATATCAAGGCGAATGTTGCGGTTGACGGTGCGGATATCAACAAGTCGCGCCCAACTGGGAAGTTGACTCAGGAGAATACTTTCAGGTACGATCTGGGTTGGTTCTGTTTGGGAGATTTGCACTTGTGGCGGCTCCTCGGCGCGGACAAATGTTGGATGGTGCAGACCGATCGCACATAGCAACACTAGGATAAATGCGATCGGGTATTTTCCAAAACGATTAAATTTCATAGCTGTTCTGATGGTGAGTCTTGGAGAATAGATTGAGGTCGTTTTTCTGTGGTATAATCAATATTAGGTAGTAACCGTGACAACAAGGGGAGCTATGAAAACTGCAATTTCACTTCCAGATTTAGTTTTTGAAGAAGCCGAGGCATTGGCTAATCAGCTAGGGCTATCACGCAGTGAGCTTTATACAAAAGCATTGCAGGCGTATGTGCGGCGACACAACCGTGATCGAATTTTGAGCAAACTAAATCAAGTCTATTCTGAAGAGTCCTCTGAATTAGATCCTGTCTTGGCAAAGATGCAATTTATGTCCTTACCCCATGAGGATTGGTAATGTATCGCGGAGAAATTTGGTGGGCAAACTTACCCGATCCAGTTGCTTCAGAACCTGGATATCGTCGTCCAGTCTTAATTGTTCAGGATGATACTTTTACTCAGAGTCGTATTAGCACTGTAATCGTCGTCATCATTACTTCTAATCTGCGGTTAGCGTCAGCACCAGGTAATGTCTCGTTACCGAGTAAAGCCACAGGTTTATCCAAGGATTCTGTGGCTAATATTTCTCAGCTTTTTACTGTGGACAAAACGTTTTTAATTGAGTGCATTGGCACAATACCACAGTATTTACAGGAAGAAATAGATGAAGGATTACGATCGATATTGTATCTTTAGTAGGAAATTCAAAATGTTTTTAAATTCCCAAGCGCTGATACACTAAATCTAAGTGTCTCAATTGATACTGCGGATCGAAACAATCCTCAATTTCTTTGCTCGTCATCTTAGCTGTTACCCGCTCGTCCTTAGCAATTAAATTGTAGAAATTGCCGCCCGGTTTGTTCCAAGCTTCGTGAGCACAAGATTGCACAATTGTATAGGCGTCTTCGCGACTCGTGCCTTTTTCTACTAAGGCTAACATCACGCGCTGGCTGAAAATGACTCCGCCGTAAAGGTTCATGTTTTGTTTCATGTTTTCGGGATAGACTAGCAGGTGTTTTACTAAGTCTGTGGTTTCTACTAACATGAAGTGGGTGACAGTGGAACTGTCTGGCAAAATCATCCGTTCTACGGAACTGTGAGAAATGTCTCTTTCGTGCCAAAGCGCCACGTTTTCTAAGGCTGCGACGGCGTTGGCGCGGACGATTCTTGCCATTCCTGTCAGTCTTTCCGATCGAATCGGGTTGCGTTTGTGCGGCATGGCGGATGAGCCTTTTTGCCCTTTGGAAAAGAACTCTTCGACTTCGAGAACATCGGTGCGTTGCAGGTTGCGAATTTCTACTGCAAAACGTTCGATCGATGCGGCTAAAAGTGCTAAGGTTTGGACGTATTCGGCGTGTCGATCGCGCGAAATGACTTGAGTCGATGCGGTATCGGGTTCGAGTCCGAGGTTTTGACAGGCGATCGCTTCTATTCGCGGGTCAATATTAGCATAGGTTCCGACTGCGCCGGAGATTTTGCCGACTGCAATGGACGATCGCAAATTGACTAATCGGGCGCGGTTGCGAAAGACTTCGGCCAGCCATCCTGCTAGTTTAAAGCCAAAGGTGATGGGTTCGGCGTGAATTCCGTGCGATCGGCCAACCATGACGGTATTGCGGTGTTGTTGGGCCTGATAGCGAATAGCTTGGCTCAAATCTTCGACACGTTCTAACAAAATATTGACGCTGGCGACTAATTGCAGCGCCAAAGCGGTATCGAGCACATCGGAACTGGTTAAACCGAGGTGGATGTAGCGGCCGGCATCGCCTACATATTCGTTGACATTTGTCAAGAAAGCGATCATGTCGTGGCGGACTTCCTCTTCAATTTCGAGGACTCGTTTGGGGTCAAAATTAGCCTTAGCTTTGATTTCTTCGACGGCGGCGGCGGGGATGTAGCCGAGTTCGGCTTGAGCTTCGCAGACAGCAATTTCTACTTGTAGCCAGGTTTTGAGTTTGGCGGTTTCAGTCCAGATGTTGCCCATTTCGGGCAGAGTGTAGCGGTCTATCACGGTTGAGCTAGGGGAATGCGATCGTCCTAATTGTACATCTGTGAGGGGATGCGAGAGCCATAGGACTTACGCATGGGCCCAGAAACCGGGTTTTTACCAAATCTGCGGGCTACAACTCGTATTTTCGTAAAAAAAACCGCATGGGGCCCAGAAACCGGGTTTTTACCAAATCTGCGGGCTACAACTCGTATTTTCGTAAAAAAACCCGGTTTCTTTGGTTGGAGTGCAGAAACTAGGTTTTTGTATTTTTGTAGTT
>Ga0316607_1000735_pt1 | contig 10916 bp, 10 predicted proteins | sample MIS2016062E_MG_FD_207674 | JGI IMG/M metagenome (GOLD analysis project Ga0316607, IMG submission 207674) | Microbial mat bacterial communities from Middle Island sinkhole, Lake Huron, Michigan, United States - MIS.2016.062E | ecosystem: Environmental > Aquatic > Freshwater > Lake > Sediment...
CCAGACCGTTGTTGTTTCTCTCTCAGTTCTATTAGGAGGAAATCCAATGTCTCACTTTAGCACTCTGCGTACCAAAATCACCGATGCCGAAATCCTGAAAGCTTCCCTACGCGACTTGGGCATTTCTGTCAAGTCAGAAGCTGATGTTCGCGGCTACAATGGCCAACGTGTTCGCTCCGACATCGTAGCAACTTTGGAAGGCGAATATGACTTGGGTTGGTCTCGCAATGGCGACGGTTCCTTCGATTTGATTGCAGACTTGTGGGGCGTTGCCAAAAAGCACAATCAAACCGAGTTGATCAACTCGATCAACCAGAAGTACGCAGTGAACAAAACCTTGGCAGCAGTCAAGCAGCGTGGTTTGCAAAACGCCAACGTTAAGCTGGTAGTTCAAAACTAATTGATCTGCGCGTTTCTAAGCTCGCGGGTTAACCAATACGGTTAACCCGTTTTTTACTGGGATTTTTTTGCTTCGGGCGTTGAGCTGGAATTGTCGATGGTTTGTTGATAAATTTCAATCATGCGATCGACTTTGCGTTCCCAGTCGAAATGCTCCCGAACGCGCGAGTATCCAGCGCTACCCATACTCTGACGGAGTTCCGGCGAATGGGCGAGCTTCAGCATAGCTTCAGTTAGCCCCTGAACAAAGCCTTCTCTGGAATCTGGTTCTACTAAAATACCGCAAGTGGCATCGAGATAATCCTTTGGCCCGCCCCAGTTCAAGGCGATGACGGGTAGTCCCACTGCCATTGCTTCCAAAACCACGGCTCCCCCAGGCTCTCGCAAACTCGGCAACACCAGTACATCAGCTTGTTGCAGTTTGATCGCGCACTGCTCCTGAGACTGCCAGCCACTGAATACAACTTTGTCACTTAGCCCCAAATGTGCTGTTTGAGCTTCTAGTTCGCCCCGCATCTTCCCCTCACCGATGATTTCCAAGACTGTATCGATTTGAGATGCGACGGGGACGAAGGCTTTTAGCAGCAAGTCTACAGCTTTCCAGTCCACCAGCCTTCCCAAGAATACAAAATTAACCTGTTGATTGGTTTGCTTTGATGCGGTAGAGTCCGATCGCCACACCGAGAAATCCACGCCGTTTTCCACAAGCTCAATAATTTTACCGCGTACTCCCGATGGAAGTGCCTGCTTTGTCCGCTCATTTGCTACCAAAAGTGTCTCAGCTTGAATTTTGCCGGGGAACTGGCGGTTGAAGACATCGACAAACTGGTAACCGAATGCTATTAAACTATCTACTGCAAGACTTTTGCGCGATCGTTGAAATGTGGGAGGAAATTTCACACCCGCATTCAGCGGTCCCATTACTACCGGCACACTCAATCCAAACATCAAGGAAGGGAATTTTGGCGAGACCGGTGTTGGCTCATGTACAATATCAATCTGGTGTTCGCTCACCAGCCGCCGGACAATACGCCGCTGGATTCGTTGGGTATAGAACCCATTTGACATCTTTTCGCGATCGCCTGTTGTGAGTCGCTCGTCTCACCGTAGGCGATCGCTCGGATCGCCATGTCTTCGGAGTTGACCTTGGCGTATTCCACAAAGATATCGAAATAGCGATCGCCATCGAAAACTCCCGTATCCAAAAGTTCCCATTCAGGTTGGTCGTACCCTCGCCTGCGGTTCTCAGTCACCAAGGCCTCGTAGGGATAGGCTGCCTGGGGATATTTGTAGAGATATTTCATGTAGGAATGGGTGGGGGTACTATCCAGGTAGAAGTAGTATTCCTTCACATCTTCGCCATGATTGCCTTCGCTTCCCGTCAAGCCAAACATCCGTTCTTTGAGAATGGGGTCTTGGCCGTTCCAGAGTGCGATCGCAAAGCAAAGGAATTGCTGGTCATCGGAAATACCGCCAATACCATCTTCGCCCCAGCGATCGGTGCGCGATCGGGCTTGATCGTGGGTGAAGTAATCCCAAGCCGCACCTTGGGGACTGTAATCTTCCCGCACTGTTCCCCATTGACGCTCAGCTAGGTATGGCCCCCAGTGTTTCCAACCAGATGCTTGTAAACGTTTGCCTTCCGCAGTATTGAACATGGTTTCTGATACTTTTAATTGGGACAAGGTATAAAACTCTTAAAATCTTACTTTTCTATCAAGATCATGTTTCTGATCTTGGGATGAAACACGGGCGTAAGCAATGGTTTTACCTAGAATTATAGCAGTCGCCATGACGATTAGGACAATTTTATTTTTTCAGCTATTTACGTAACGCTGCCTTCTAGGCGGTGTCCTAACCGCCCAGAGGGCGGCGTTACTGATGTCTGTCCCAACTGGCTTGGCGGTTGCTATATCATAATTCGTGCCACCTGGTAGACTTTAGATTAAGTCAGAAACCAACGGTTCGGCTTAAAGGACTCCCATCAACTTAGGAACGCCTTTGGGGTAACAACTGATGGTCAACTATTGACATTGCAGATCAAATAGATGACTATAGTATAGTATAGTATTGTTTAGTTAATTTATGAAACAAGTTGAAAGTTTAAAAACTCCTGCATGGTGGCAAAAGATTGAGTTAATTATTGCCCCTATTGGCTACTGGGAAAGAGCATTTCAAAGTCATCCAGAGGCTTTTTGGGTAAAAGGAGTAGATTGGGGAAGTCCTCTGATGATGTTTTATACTCCTAAAGCTGCTCAACAGATTATTGAAAATAGGGAAAAACATTTAGAAGTAGCCTCGTTTCCCAGTGAGTTAAGAGCAGTATTTGGCGATAATTCAGTAGTATCAATAGAAGGAGATCGCCACAAAATTTTGCGTAAAATATTGATGCCTCCTCTGCATGGAAAACAGGTACGTTCTTACGGAAAATCAATTTGCGATGTCACCCACCAAGTTATTCAGCAGTTACCAACCAATCAACCATTTTCAGCTTGGGAAGTTGCACAAGATATTACACTGCAAATTATCATCGAGATTTTGTTTGGTGCTGCTAAAAAAGAACGCTATCAGCAGATGAAAAATCTGGTAGCTTCTCTCTTGAATTTATTTGCAGATAAAACCGCTGGCTTTCCTCTGTTAAGAATTTTTTCCAAAGTTTTAGGAAAGGGAAACTTAGGGCAGAAATTCATCCAAACAAAGCAGGAAATCGAACAGTTGATTTATGCTGAAATGGCAGATCGTCGAACTGTTACAGAACTTGAAAAAACAGATATTTTGTCTCTACTGATGTCATTTCGTGACGAACAGGGACAGCATCTAAATGATGTAGAAATATTGGATAATTTTTTAGCATTATCCACAGTAAGTGAGGGAGCTATTGCTGCAATTTGTTGGTCGTGGTACTCCCTTTACCGTAACCCAGAAATTCAGGAGAAACTCCTTAAAGAAATAGAAAACTTAGGGGAATTTTCCGATCCAATTAGTCTTTACCGTCTCCCTTATTTAACTGCTGTTTGCAATGAAACTCTACGAATGTATCCGGTTACAATGTTAATTCTGCCTCGCCGTGTTAAAACACCTACTGAAATAGGAGGTTACGAATTACAACCGGGAAATATAGTTTCTGTTAGTAATTATCTCCTCCATCGTCAAGAAAATTTATATCCAGAACCGAACAATTTCAAGCCAGAACGCTTTCTTGAGCGTCAGTTTTCTGTCTATGAATTCCTGCCCTTTGGTGGCGGGAGTCGGAGTTGTCTTGGGGCAGATTTATCTCTGTATTTAATGAAACTAATTTTAGCAACTATTGTGTCTAGTTATCGACTAAAATTAGCGGATAACCAGTTTATAAAACCCCAAAATCGGAATACGAATTTAGTTCCGGTTGGTTTGCGGTTAGTGAAACAGGATTCTTAAGTGAAAATTTGAAATCAGTATCCCGAATATACAGGTTAAAATGATGGAAGCACCCCAGTCACTCGATCGCCCCTCTCAATTCGACCATCAGCAACATACGTTTCCCAGTTACCAAGATATCATAACAGCCAGGGATACTATTTATCCATACATTAAAACCATTCCAATGAGATTATTGCACGCAGATATATCTCAAGATCAAAAGGTATATCTAAAAACCGAAAATCTCCAAATCAACAACTCTTATAAAATCAGAGGCGCTCTCAATGTCATTTCCCACCTGCTTAACACAGACGACAAAACCCTCTTTCGCTCTGGCATTGTCACTGCAAGTTCTGGCAACTTTGCTTGCCAATTAGCCTATTCATTAAATATACGACAAGTAACTACAGAGTTGACACTTGTGGTGCCAACATTTGCATCTCAACAGAAAATTAACAAAATTCGTGAGATTTACGATCATGTCCGCATTGTCAAATTGGAGCCAAACGACTGGATCGAAATTATTTTGAAAAACAAATTTGATCCTCACAGTCTGAAAATTGTCGAAGGTTCCCTTAATTTAGACACCTTGCCTTTTTACATATCAACCGCTACTAATTTTCATGTGATAGCAGGAAGTGCAACTGTTGGATTAGAAATCATTGACGAAATTGACGATCTAAACAACACTTGTGTCATCATTCCTTATGGTGGAGGAGGATTGACAATCGGCGTTGCGACTGCAATGAAACACGCCAATCCTAATATCAAGTTCTTTGCCTGTGAAGTTGAAACTGGTGCGCCACTGAAAGCTTCTCTGGAAAACAGTACCCCCACTTATGTTTGCTTTGAACCTAGCTTTGTTGATGGCATCGGCAGTGTTACCGTTATTCCCCATATGTTTGAGGAAGTTAAGACCCTCATCGAAGATAGCCTAGTCGTCAGCCTTGACGAAGTTGCGAATAGTATGAAATTGCTTTATGATGACTACGGAATGGTTACTGAAGGTGCTGGCGCTTCTAGTGTCGCCGCCTATTTGAAGTATAAAAGTACAGTTTTAAAAGACTTTACAAAAGTTGTTTGCCTGATTACGGGCGGAAGTATTGAGCCTGGGATATTCCAGAGTTTAATTAACAAACCTTGCCTTGCTTAACACATTTTCACAGCATTAGGATTTGATTATAACACTATGTTCTCCCCGCATATTCACCTTTCAAACAACGCGAACATACCAAGAGTCGGCGTAGGAGTTGCGTCAGTCGAGAATCCCGAATATCTGGTTTATCAAGCTCTAAAGAATGGTATCAGACTGATTGATACTGCTTCAATTTACAAGAAGGATAGGGAAGTTGGTAATGCCATCAACAAAGCAATAAGCGATGGCATCACCACAAGAGACGAGATATTTCTTGTTTCCAAACTTTGGGTACATGAAAAGGACGATCCCCTGAAAGCGCTGGAAAGACAATTGAAAGAGTTAGGTCTAAACTATGTCGATCTATATCTAGATCACTGGCCAATGCAGGTTTTCACAAGAGATGGACAACTGGTGAAAGTACCCACCCACATTGTATGGAAGGCAATGGAAAACCTTGTCGAAAGGGGGATGTCAAAGGCGATCGGCATAGCCAATTATAATGTTCAGAGAATAATGGATTTATTAAGTTATGCAGAGATTTCACCGTCTGTGTTGCAAGTTGAGGTGAATCCATACTTTCATCAAAGTAGCCTAATTAATTACTGCCGCAGTAATAACATTGCCGTTATGGGCTACAATTCTTTATGCAATGCGAAATACATTTATAAGTTTCAGCCTGATTTCAGTCTTAATCTCTTTGAAGAGCCTCTCATCAAGGCGCTAGCAGAAAAATACCAAAAGACCCCAGCACAAGTGATTTTGAATTGGGCTGTATCTCAAGATATCGTAGTGATTCCCGGCACTTCCCATCCGTGGCGTATCTTTGAAAACCTCGATGTGTTGTCCTTTCGACTAACCAATGAAGAACTTACTAAACTTAAGTCGCTAGATAGAAACATGAGGTGCAATGACTCAACCAAGTGGGGATTCTTTGAAGGCATCGATTTCTTCGCGTAATTGTTTTGACATTCCCCGCATCTTTAGACCGGGGAATGTCAAAATTTTATTATTTACTCAATAAAATTTTTGATATTTTTGATGATCTCAATTGGGGTTTCCCCAACTCCTCTCATTTTTGAAATATCCTGTCCTTTCATAATACCTGGCTTCTCCATAAATTCGATTACAAGTGCTTTGTGTACCTGATAATATTTGCGTAGGTTCGCCAAACACTTTTCAAAGCTTTCTCCTGTCTCATCGAACTCTTTTAGGCGATGCATGATTGAAGTATTGCCTACCAATTCTACAAAGTCTTTGTGAGGTTTCCTGAATCCCGACCTTAGCTCATGTTCGTATTGCTTCATGCTTTCCGGGTACTCAATACCTAACATTTTTTTGAGAAGAAAGACACTAGGATCTTGTCCCGATGATGGTCCGACGTATTTGAGCTTTGAATCATCGTTATCTCCCAACTGAACCCCACCCTCATTTGCATAAGCGGAGTATCCTCGGAAATAAAATCGCATATCGTCGAAAAAAACGAACGGATCCATTTTGCTGAAGAGCAACTGCATTTGACCTGTAGAGAACTCGATTATATCTGCTAATCTGTTGAGGTATTCGTTGATTAAATGCACATCCGCTCTGGTAAAATCTCTAAAACTGATTTCTTTGCTTTCCTCATTTAAGTATTTGTAGCAGATATTGTTTAAGTCGTAGCACATATCGATCAAAATGATCAGCGAGCGAGTTGATAAATAATTAGCCTTGAAAAAATAGGCTTCTGAAGGAGTACCTGTGAAAGAATATAATAATTGTGTATTATCGTAGGAGCAGGGGGCTTCCCGATCTACCATTGCGACCCCGTGAATGGGAGCCCAAAGGCAATAGATTTCTCGAATACCAAGCAGATTACCAGTATAGGAATAAGGCATCCATAACTGAGGAGGAATCCTTCGGTATTCTGGATCTATCGTGTGAATGTAGGCGTTTGTTAGGTAGGCAAAGATCGCAAAAACCTTTGTTGCTTTTGCATCACTATCTAGATATCTTAAATCGTCTTCTCCGAAACTCAATTTATGAATTTCGGGAATGAGGGTCTTATTTTTGAGAAGCTCTGTTATATGGCAAACCAGGTCATGGCATTGTTCAAATTTGGGAGGTAGAGCAACTTCCAAATTATCAAAATATGACATAAAGCCTGTAGTGAGATCTATTTTGTGATTAGTTAACACGGTGTCGTAGACTTCACGAGAACTGTAGATTAGTCCGTTGGATGAGGGCAGATTCATAATTTTAATTAGTAAAATTGACAAGAGTAGATAGTTAGATTGGGGACATTAATCCAGAGAGGGTATTGCTTCAGGATCGTTCTGAAGAGTTCTTGGCACTTGGATGGCGATCGCCACCATTTTAGTTGCCATAAATCCCGATAGAGCCAGCCACAAAATTTGGTTACTCTGAGCTTGCCATGCCCAGATTGCTAAGGGTGCAAATCCCAATAAAGCACCACATAAAGTCGAGTTACGGATAGGTTCACCTTCAGCTAAACCTCCGAAATATCCATCGAAATTACTAGAAATAGCCTGACATCCTAAAACGAGGATCAACCAAGGAGCATAAAGTTTGATTGGCAGGGTAACTTCAGTATGGTCAGATAATAAACCAAAGACAGTTTCAGGAAAAAGGATGCACGCTCCTGCAATGGAAAGTCCCAATGAGATGCTGGTTCCTAGAGACAACTGCAATAAGGGTATGAACTGGTCGTTAGCTGTTTGACCTTTAAAGTTTCCAGTCAGGGTTTCGGTGGTAAAACCAATTCCATCCACCAAAAATATACTTACCAATATTACCTGCAAGAGTAGAGCATTTTCGGCAAAAATTATTGTACCCATTAAAGCACTGAGACTACCGAAAGCAGCCATAGTGGTCATATTGGCTAAAGAGCGGACAAAAATATTGCCATTGAGGGTAAAAGCCGATTTAAAAGCTAACCAATCCCAAAGCTTTTGGAATGCTGTTTGTAAGTCTTTGAACTGGATGTCTTTACTTGCCAAAAACAGCCCCACTAACAACATCAAATATTGACTGAGAGCCTGAGCAATTCCGGCTCCCGTGCTTGCCCACTCCCATTGGATAATATAGAGGTAGTCGAACATCACATTAGCAGCGTTGCCCACTACAGACATCAGCAATACTTTGCCACTCATTTCTCGTCCCAACAGCCAACCAATGAGAACGTAATTAAACAAAACCGCAGGTGCTCCCCAAATTCTGGCATTGAAATAGTCAATCCCTGAAGCTTTAACTTCTGGAGTTGCACTGACTATGGCAAACCACAGTTCTCGGATAGGATATTGTAATATCAAGATCGCCACACCTAAACTCAAAGCGATTAATCCATTCCTTAGTCCCACTCGCAGCATTTCTTCGCGGTCATTGCGTCCAACTGCTTGAGCGGTGACTCCAGTGGTTCCCATCCGTAAAAAGTAAAAAATGACGTAGATGAACTCAAACAAGATGCTAGCAAGGGCAACTCCAGCTAAATGATGGATTTCTTTTAGGTGCCCTAAGAAAGCCACACTAATTAAACCCGCCAGGGGTATCATAATGTTAGAAGCAACGTTGGCGATCGCTAGTTGATAGAAACGTTTGATAAAGTCATATTGGGAAGGAAGCTTTATATTCATTAGTATTTTGATTTTGAGTTATAGCAACCGCTAAGGCGGTTAGGATGCAAGGTGTGGAATATCTTAGCACGAAATTTTCCCGAATCAGTAATTTTATGATGATTACCGGGAGGCTGATTCAGTAACCGCTAAAAAGTGTCCTTATAGAACCCATTTGAGATCTTTTAAGAGGATGCTAGCCGCAGTTGATCGGCTTTACAACAGTCGATCAGCTTGACAGCAGTCGATTGGCTTGACAACAGGCGATCGGCTTGACAACAGTCGATCGGCTTGACAACAGTCGATCGGCTTGACAGCAGGCGATCGGGTAGAATCAGTAAAGTTAAGCAGGTCAGGGCTGAAAATGGGTTATTCGAGCGATGTGAGTGAAAAAGAGTGGGAAATCATCGAGCCATTACTGCCCCAGAAGAAGAAAACTAGGCCACCAGTGTGGACAAAACGGCAAGTTCACGGGCGGCATATTTTATCAACTCAAAAATGGTTGTAATTGGTCTGACCTACCCAGAGCTCTACCGCCATACTCGACAGTATTTGGGCATTACCAGAATTGGTGTGAGGAAGGTGCACTCGATCTAATCTTGGTACAGCTACATAGCAAGGTGCGTGAACAAGTCAAAAAAAACCGCAGTGGACGACATTAATCATGGTTGATTCACTCATGGGTAAAAAATACTTGTAATGCTAGTATTGAGTCGAAAGGGTTTTGTTTTTACAAGACAACAAACGGTATCAAAAGACACCTAGCCGTCGATATCCTGGGCTTTCCGTTCTTTACTCATTGCACCAAAGCTAGCCGATCAGATGATTGTGGTTTGATTGAAATGTTTTCCCAAAACATCGATTATTTCAAATTGAAACCTGTCGAGTTACCGAAGACAACCATCTTATTAGATAACGGCTATCATCCTGAAAAACTCACGCAAGCTTTGGAGGAGATTTACCCTGACATTATGACTAAGATTCAATTTGAACTCTCAGCCAAACCATCAAAAGCAGAGAAGGCAGCTAAAGGGCAATCTGGATTTGTGCCTGTGGCGACTAGATGGGTAATTGAACGTTCAAATGCTTGGGTAGATCGATGTAAAAGCTTAATCAAGAATTTTGACCGTACACTCGCTCGTTCCAATGCCAAGCTCAAGCTGTGTTTCATTCGGCTAATGCTCAAACGGCTAGCATCCTCTTAAAAAGATCTCAAATGGGTTCTATAGAGGTGGCTGAGCAAGCCTACACTAGGTCCGCCTATTCTTGAAGGCAAAAGTTTGCTGATATTGTTAAGCAGCCGGTGTACCCAATCGTCGGCCACGAAGTGCATTCGATCGCAATCTTCAGGAAACAGAGCTTCTAGTTCAGCCTGGGTGCGTGCGTGAACTACTAACCATGTTTCTATTTGGCGCGATCGCAGTATTCGGAAATAATTCACTGGTAGTAAGGCTTCGCCACCGAATTTTGTTGAGGCATTCTGAGCAACAATTACAATTCGCATCACTTTTTTTACTCCAACAGGATTTATGTAATCTAAGATTTAGAAGCAGTTTTTTCGCTAACCATGTGTTCGTAAATTTCAACAATCTTTTCTGCCTTTTTATCCCAGGCAAATTCTCTGGATCTTTCGATCGCAGAGGCTGACATACTTTCCCGTAGCTGATCATCTTCAACCAACATCTGAATTTTACTTGTCAACTCCTGGGTGAGATACTCTCTAGAAATTGGCTCTATCTTAAAACCTGTTTCTTCAGTGACATATTCCCCAATACCGCCGTTATTGGCAACTATGCAGGGGAGTCCGCAAGCCATAGCTTCGATTACCACTGCTCCGCCGAACTCTCGGATCGAAGGGAAACAAAAAATATCTGCTTTCCTGTAATAATCCAGAGTTTCTTGTTGATTTACCCATCCTGCAAAGCTGACTATTTCGCCTAAATCAAGCTCCTTGACTCTGTTTTCCAAGTTGTTTCTTTCCGAGCCATCTCCTACTATTGTTAAGCGGATTTTACTTTGAATTGCCTGGTCTAATTTCCCAATAGACTCTATGACAATATCGGCGCATTTGTAAGGAACTAATCGGCCCACAAAAAGCAGATTGATATGGCTGACATCTTTATTTGGGATATTTGTCTGATTTAAAAATTCTTGGGAAATGCCATTTTCGTAGAACAAATCAATTCTTTCGTCAGGGATTGCAAACAAATCTTTTAGCAAGTTTAGAGTATAGGTTGAACCTGCTAATATTTTGTCTGCTTTTTTGTAAGTTTCTACATAGCCCGGTACTAACGATCTCCCCACAGCTCTCAAAAAATTTAAGTAAGCAAATTCCTGTTGGGCTACTTCTTGAAAGCCGGGGGGAAAGGGAA
>Ga0316607_1000736_pt1 | contig 10909 bp, 10 predicted proteins | sample MIS2016062E_MG_FD_207674 | JGI IMG/M metagenome (GOLD analysis project Ga0316607, IMG submission 207674) | Microbial mat bacterial communities from Middle Island sinkhole, Lake Huron, Michigan, United States - MIS.2016.062E | ecosystem: Environmental > Aquatic > Freshwater > Lake > Sediment...
CTATGGTATTTGGTAACACCATATTTCCTTATAGCTTCTCGGTGTTCTTTCGTCGGATAGCCTTTGTTTTGTTTCCAATTGTACATTGGGAATTCTTCGTGAATGGCATTCATATAATCATCACGATAGGTTTTTGCTAAAACCGAAGCGGCTGCAATACTCAAATATTTCGAATCTCCTTTTATAATACTTTGATTCGGAATCGATTTTAATAATTCTATTTCTTCTTTTGTAAATCGTTTACCAAAAGTGTTTCTCAAACCCAATTTAGCATTCAAAGCTCTGTTTCCGTCCACAATAATAAATTCGGGAGTTGGGTTTAATTTCAAAATGCTTTCTTGCATTGCTTTCATCGAGGCATTCAAAATATTGATTTCGTCTATCTCTTTTGGGTGCAAATGAGTAACCGAAAATGATACAGCTACTTGTTCAATAATAGGTCTCAGTCTTTCTCTAAGCTTTTCGGAAAGTTGTTTTGAATCGTTTAGTTGTTCTAATAGAAATTTTATAGCATCCGTTTTTTCTCCCTCTCTTTCGAAGAGTCCCGAGGCTTCGGGAGGGGAGAGGATTACCGCCGCAGCCGTAACAGGACCCGCAAGACAGCCACGACCCGCCTCATCGGTGCCAGTTTCGAGTGAAAATTCAGAAAAATAATTGATTAACATTAAATTTAGTTTAAACTGAATCAGGTATAAAAAACAATATTCGTAATTTTTTGATCTTATGTTTCTTTCATAAAATATCAACAAAATTAATTATTATTGAAGTCATTTTAACTTTTATTATACTGAATTATTTCTCATAAGAATCTTGCTTCTTGTTTTCCTAACAAAAAATATAAATCTAACATATTGTTAAATGAAGACCTCCTTTCACAAAAAACTGTTGAAATCACTAAAATAAAACATCATTCCCTCATAAAACTTTCGTAATTTTGCCACCTTAAAAGTTTGACTTTAAAACTAAAGAAAATTATGAGCAAAACAATGACTGTTGACATCTTGTCGAGTATTAAAGGAGCAAAGCCTTCCGAAAGCGTGAACCAATTATTTGAGGTAATTAAAAATGCAGTTCCAACAAATAATAATGCTACCAATAATGTCAATCCTAATTGTTTGTCTGTTAATGATTTAAGAGAAGATGTTGTGATAGCCAGTTCGGCTATGGAGAAACAACTCATTATAGAGAATTTCCCGAACCAAAAAAATGGTTTTTTAGTGGTTGCTAAAGTGATAGAAGGATAAAAAAATGGATTCGCAAATAAAAAAAATACACCAGCAATTGGTGTCAAAACAAATCACTTGCACCGCTTTGGTACAAGAAAAATTAGATTTACTAAAGCAAAATAACTACAACTCTGTCAATTCATTGTTAGATAAATTTGCGTTGGATTTAGCGGCTAAAGTGGATGCCAAAATTGCAAACGGAGCAACAATAGGTTTGTTAGAGGGAATTCCTTTTGGAATAAAAGATGTTTATATGTTGCAAGGAACTTATGCCACGGCAAGTTCTGATTTGTTAAGAAATTATAAATCGCCTTACACAGCTACTGCCATTCAAAAATTACTAGATGCAGGTGCAATTCCATTGGTGAAAGAAAACTGCGATAGTTTCGGTCACGGTTCGTCAAGCGAAAACACCATTTTCGGAAGCGTAAAAAATGCCATAAATCCCGAATTGGTTTCCGGTGGTTCTAGTGGCGGATCGGCAGTGAATGTTGCCAAAGAATACACCGTCTTTTCTATCGGTGGCGATACGGGCGGTTCGGTTAGACAGCCTGCTGGTTACAACCAAATTTATGGTTTAAAACCCACCTACGGTAGAATTTCTCGCTACGGATTAATGGCCTATGCCTCATCTACCGATTGTGTTGGACCGCTAGCAAAATCTATCGAAGACATTCGAATTGTGCTCAACGCAATAAGCGGAAAAGACCCAAAAGACCAAACAAGTATCGATTCTGCAGCAATAAGTCAAGAATCGATTGCAACTTGTCCTGTAAAAACGTTAGGTTATTTTAAAAACTTCATCGAAAACAACGCTATCGATGCCGAGATTAAATTTAGCTTTCTTGCAACAATCGAAAAGATTAAGGCAGAAGGAATAGTGGTAAAAGAATTAGATTTCTTTCAATCCGATTTGCTTGTTGCCACTTATTATACTATTGCAATGGCGGAAACGGCCTCTAATTTATCTCGTCTGGACGGAACCAATTATGGCAATCGTATTGAAGCCGAGAATTTAATTGAAAGCTATGCCGTTACCCGATCCGAAAATTTTTCGGAAGAAACCAAACGCAGAATTGTAGGTGGAAATCAGGTGCTGTCTCAAGGTTTTTCAGACGGAATTTATTTAAAAGGTTTGGCCGTTCGGGATCAAATAATAGAAAATTTTAGTAAAGATTTTGAAATTGTAGATGTCATTTTGTCGCCAATTACCCCAACTGCACCACCAAAAATTGGGGACAGTCTTAAAGATCCTCTAGCAATGTATTTGTCCGATGCCTACACCGTTGGTTTTAGTTTAGGGCAATTACCGACTTTGACCGTGCCTCAAGGAACAAGCACAGGAATGCAAATTACCGCAGCCAAAAACAATGAAGAATTAATATTGCAATTTGCAAACTTCTTAAAAGAAATGATCTAATGGAATTGGAACAGTTGAATGCGGCTTTAAAAGCCCACGATTTAGAATTGGTTATTGGACTGGAAACTCACGTTCGATTGAATACCAAAACCAAGTTGTTTTGTTCTTGTCCCAATCAAGAAATTGAAACACCTAACGAAAATATATGTTCGGTTTGTACCGGACAAATGGGCGTTTTGCCAGCCATAAATAAAGAAGCAATCATCAAAGCAATTTATTTTGGAAAAGCGGTCGATTCGTCCTTTAGTAATGAAATAATCTCTTGGGACAGAAAACATTACGAATATCCAGACAATCCGAAAAACATTCAAATTACCCAATTTCACAATCCGATAATTCCTGACGGGCATGTATCTTGTTACCGTAATGATGGTACGCAATTTACGGTAAATTTAACCCAAGTTCATATCGAGGAAGACGCAGCCAAATTGGTACACGAAAAGAAAATTTCCTTAGTCGATTTCAACAAAGCAGGTGTGCCATTGATTGAAATTGTTACTGAACCTTGTATTCGCAATATCGAAGACGCATCCACTTATGCGCAATACATTCAACGTATTGTTCAAAATTTAGGAATTTCTGAAGCGAATTTGGAGAAAGGAGAATTCAAATCGGATGTTTCGGTTTCTTTACGCAGAAAACACAGTTATGAATTGAATCCAAGAACGGAAATCAAAAACTTGAACTCCTTTAAGTTTATGGTCGAAGCTTTGAAGGAAGAAGTGGAGAAACAGTTCAATTATTTTATTGAAAATGCAGCATTTAGACCAGATCAAACTACAGTGTTATGGGATGCCGATTTGAAGCAAACCAAAACAATGCGGAAAAAAGAATTTGAAGCCGATTATCGTTTTATTTCGGAACCCGATTTGCCTTTTGTCAATATTAAAGCGGAGATTGAAGCGATTAAAGTCGATACAACTGCCTTGCCTTATGCTGTTGAATCGATTTTGATTAATGGTGGCGTTTTGCCACAAGATGCTAAATTTTTCACTGCTGATAAGTTGCGTTCGCAAACATTTGTCGAAATCAATAACGAAATCAAAGACCCTTCGTTTGTTGCTAAGACTTTGGCAAACAACATAAAGCCCGAAGATTACGGTAAAATTAATATTATTGCTCAGTTAACGGATATTTTTAAATTATTTAAAGCGGAGAAAATCACGGCGGTTTTGGTTCAAAATGGAATTACGGGTTATTTAAAAGATCGAACTTTTGACTACAACAAATACTTTGAAGAAAACACCATTTCGGAAGATAAAATCCAAGAAGTTATCGCTAAAGTAATTTCAGAAAATGAGGCTGTTGCCAATGATATTAAAGCCGGAGACCAAGGAAAAGCAGGTATTTTAGTGGGTAAAGTTTTAGGCATTATTGGAAAAGGAGCGAACGGAAAAGTAATTCGTCAAATAATTTTAGACCAATTAGGAGCTGCTGCTGTTTTAGAAAATGAACAAGCATCTGAAACGATTTCCAAAGAAACAGTTTTAGAAAATAAAGAAGTTCAAGAAGAAACATTTCCTGAAATTCCGATTATAATAAAAGATACATACAGAACACATAAAATTTCACAATTAGCCGAAGAAAATATCCAAGAAGAAGTGCTATTGTCGGGTTGGGTAGCGAGTGTTCGGGACCACGGTGAGTTGATGTTTATCGATTTGCGTGATTCAAGTTACGAGATTTTTCAAGTGCGAATCAGCAGAGAATCATTTCCAAATATTGATGAGTTAGTGAAATTAAAACCCGAATCTGTTATTTCTGTAAAAGGAATTGTAGTGGGTCGAAATGAAGACGATTATAATGCAGGCTTACGAACAGGTAAAATTGAATTAGAAACTTCGGTTTTAGAAATTTTAAATTTGTCTAAAACCTTGCCTTTTGAAATCAAGAGAGCGGCTAAAACGAACGAAGCCATTCGTTTTCAATACAAGTTTTTAGATCACAGAAACGAAGAAGTGCGACGAGCAATAGTAAATCGCCACAAAGTCATTAAATTATTGCGTGACATTCTTGATGAAGAAGAATTTTTGGAAATTGAAACCCCAATATTAAGTGCCGGAACCGATGAAGGAGCAAGAGAGTTTATTGTCCCAACACGCAAAGGTTCAGGTTTGTTTTATACCTTGCCACAAGCGCCTCAACAGTTCAAACAAATGTTGATGGTAAGCGGTTATGAAAAGTATTTCCAAATTGCCCGTTGTTTCAGAGACGAAGATTCTCGTGGCGATCGCCAGCCCGAATTTACACAATTGGATATGGAAATGGCTTATGGCAGTATGCAGCAAATTATAGATTTGAACACCAAATTGTTTAATGAAGTAGTGAAAAAAATATATGGAAATAAATGGATTTTACGTCCGTTTGAAGTCATTACCTATAAAGACGCGATGGATTTCTATGGTTGCGACCGACCCGATTTGCGTTACGGTTTAAAAATGCAAGACATAACCGAAATTGTAAAAGAGACTACTTTCCAAGTGTTTAGTAAACCAATTGAAGAGGGCGGAATTGTAAAATGTATCAAAGTGTCGGCTCAAGAGCAAGGTAATAAGCGGATGTCTAAAGGGCAAATCGAAAATCTTACCGCTATTGCCCAACAGCACGGATTAGGCGGATTGGCATATATTATTGTCAATGAAGACGAATTGCAATCGCCCATTATCAAGTTTTTAGGTGAAGATATTGCAGCTGGAATTATCAAAGCAACCAATGCACAAGTGGGTGATATCGTATTCTTTTCGGCGGCAGATTATGCCACGGCAAACAAGGCTTTGGATGCGGTTCGTCAAGAAATGGGTAGAATATTGCATTTGATTAATCCAAAAGAATTGTGTCCAGCTTGGGTTATTGATTTCCCAATGTTTGAAAGAACAGACGAAGGCAGATGGACTTTTACACACAATCCATTCTCGATGCCAGCGATTTATGACTTAGAAAAGCATTTGAAAGGAGATGATGCAGAAATTGGAACAATCATCGCACAGCAATATGACATTATTTTGAACGGTTACGAAATTGGCGGAGGATCAGTTCGGGCGCATAAATCGGAGATTCTAGAAGCGACTTATAGAAATATGGGTTACAACAAAGAAGAAATGATAAAAAGTGTAGGAACAATGCACAAAGCCTTTCAATATGGCGCACCACCACACGGAGGAATCGCTTGGGGAATCGATCGTTTGATGATGATTTTAGAGAAAAAAGCATCCATCAGAGAAGTAATGGCTTTCCCAAAAACAGGTTCTAGTGAAGATTTGTTATTTGGCGCACCATCTCTTTTATCAGATAAAAAGGTAGAGGAAATGAATGTTAGGATTATGAGGAAGTAGAAAAATGTGTTTTATTGTTTAAACTTTAATTGATTGTTAATTATGAAAAATTATTTTGTTTTAGTTTTAATTTTTGTGTTTAATTTTGGTGTTAGTCAAGAAATTAAATATTTAAAAAGAGAAGATTTTCCAGATGGAATTTATATGACTTTAGACGATGTTTTAAACAGAAAACCAAGTTCAAATGAAGAAGTTTATATCAAATTTCATAAAAGCGAAAAAGATACTTTAACCTTGCCTTAAAAAACTTTCTTTCGTTTTAAAGAAGGAAAAAATAAGGTTTTGTATCCGCTAGGTGTTTCATACAAAGGAGAAATGTATTTTCAAACGTATAGAAAGTTTACTAACAAAAAAGACAAAGGATATGATCCTGATGCTTATTCTAGGTTTTGTAAAGTGGCTAGTTACGGTAGGTTTCTATATTTTGAAGAAGATATAATGGGGATATGGTCTAAGGCATGGAAAGTTAATCTTGGATTAGTTGGAGCTGCTATAAATTCAAAAACAAGAGGAATGGTAATTGATTTCGAAAAGAAGGAAATCAACATTTTTAGGGATTGTCCAGACGTTAATGTTTTTTTGAAAGAACATAATTTGCCTGTATTCCCTTGTAAAACAGAAAGTTTAACAATAGAAGAAACTAGAAAAATAATTGATGAGATCAACAAACCTGTTAACCTATCGGACGTTAAGAAGGAATTGACCGATTAATGATGATTTTGGAGAAAAAAGCATCAATCAGAGAAGTAATGGCGTTCCCAAAAACAGGTTCCAGTGAAGATTTATTATTTGGTGCACCATCTCTTTTATCGGATAAAAAGGTGGAGGAAATGAATGTGAGGATTATGAGGAAGTAATATAAAACAAACATTCGAGGATTTGAATGAATCAAAGATTGCAGTCTTTAATTGGATAGAATATTTTAAAGAAAAAGGGAAATGGTAAAAATTTCCTAGCTTTACAACTTTATAGTTATGTTATGTTGGTAGAAAGTTATATAAACCGTATTGAAAAATTTAAACCTCAAAAAAAAATCATTATTTTTGTATCTGAAATATAAGTTAGTGTAATGAATTATCCTCGATACGAATATTCAGCAGAAAATGAATTAAACATATTTGAGTTTTATAGCATTGGAAACAAGGGTAAAATAATAAAAATAGTTCAATACACAGAAATGTCTTTAAAAGGCTATTTCAATTTAGGTTTTGGCGATTTGAATCTTGAAACTAGAGAAATAGATGATGAAATTATAACAAATAATGGAGACGGTCAAAAAGTTTTGGCAACTGTAGTTTCGACAATGTATGCATTCACAGGCAAAAATCCTGACGCATATATTTATGCAACTGGAAGTAGTGAAGCAAGAACAAGATTATATAGAATGGGAATTACAAACAATTTGGAAGAATTGAAAAAAGATTTTTATGTTTTTGGATTAAGAAATGACGAAGAATTTGAACCTTTTATAGTTGGAGAAGATTATTTAGGTTTTTTGGTAATAAGAAAAAAATAGAATTATGAAAGTAGATGAATTAAATAAATCGAAAATACCATTGGTTAAAATCAACAAAAAGTTAGAAGAATTTAGAGGTAAAATCTTATTTCCTAAAAAACTTGCATTAGCAAATGAAATGTTGTTAAATGCAAAACTTCCGAATTTAGAAAATATGAAATAATTTTCACGCAACAACTGATTTAGAGACTTGAATTTGAAACATTATTATAGCAAACAAAAAACACTACACTTCAATAGTGTATAGAAGAAGTAGGACTGATAACTTTACCTTTTGATTAAACAATAAAACGTTCTCCAATCGAGAGCGTTTTTTGTTGTAAATATCGACAAAATGTTAATAACTTACCGACTTAAATCCATATTTTAACCATTAAATCCTATGCGTTTTCCTATATTTGCGTGTTATAAAAAAAATACATTTTTAGAGTAAATTTATATGAGCGAAGAAATCAACAAGAACAATTATTCAGCAGATAGTATTCAGGCATTAGAAGGAATGGAGCACGTAAGAATGCGTCCATCAATGTACATTGGCGATGTAGGTGTAAGAGGGTTGCACCATTTGGTTTATGAGGTAGTCGATAACTCCATCGATGAAGCAATGGGAGGTCATTGCGACACCATTAGAGTAGATATAAACGAGGATGGCTCCGTTTCTGTTGAAGATAACGGACGTGGAATTCCAGTGGATATGCACAAAAAAGAAGGCGTTTCGGCATTGGAGGTTGTAATGACCAAGATTGGTGCTGGAGGAAAATTCGACAAAGATTCCTATAAAGTTTCTGGAGGATTACACGGGGTTGGGGTTTCTGTGGTAAATGCCTTGTCTAAACACGTTAGAGCCACCGTTCACAGAGAAGGAAAAGTGTATGAGCAAGAATACGAAAGAGGAAAAGCATTATATCCTGTAAAACAAATTGGCACGACTGAAAAAAGAGGAACCATCGTTACTTTCTATCCCGATCCATTAATTTTCACGCAAACAACAGAGTTTTCTTATGATACTTTGTCTTCGAGAATGCGGGAATTGTCTTTTCTTAATAAAGGAATTACCATCACTTTTACCGATAAAAGGGAGTTAGACAAAGACGGAAATTTTGTTTCAGAAAAGTTTCATTCTACCGAAGGTTTAAAAGAATATGTTCGTTATTTAGACTCCAATAGAGAACCGATTATCTCGCACGTCATTTCGATGAATTCCGAAAAAAGTGAGATTCCCGTTGAGGTTGCAATGATTTACAACACCAGTTACACCGAGAATATTTTTGCTTATGTAAATAATATCAATACGCACGAAGGCGGAACGCATTTGCAAGGTTTTAGAACCGGTTTAACCCGTTCGTTAAAGAAATATGCCGATGCTTCGGGAATGTTAGACAAACTGAAGTTCGAAATTTCAGGAGATGATTTTCGTGAAGGACTTACCGCCATTATTTCGGTAAAAGTAGCCGAACCACAATTTGAAGGGCAAACCAAAACCAAACTTGGAAATAGGGAAGTGGTTGCCCCTGTAAGTCAAGCGGTGGCAGATATGATTGAAATTTATTTGGAAGAAAATCCAAATGATGCTCGAATCATTGTTCAAAAAGTAATTTTGGCTGCCCAAGCCCGTCACGCTGCCAAAAAAGCCCGTGAAATGGTGCAACGCAAAACCGTAATGGGTGGCGGTGGATTGCCAGGAAAACTATCCGATTGTTCTGAACAAGATCCACAAAAATGCGAAGTATATCTTGTCGAGGGAGATTCGGCGGGGGGAACCGCAAAACAAGGTCGTGACAGAGCTTTTCAAGCGATTTTGCCTTTAAGAGGAAAGATTTTGAATGTCGAAAAAGCGATGCATCACAAAGTTTTTGAAAACGAAGAAATCCGAAATATATTTACCGCACTCGGCGTAACCGTTGGTACAGAAGAAGATAGCAAGGCTTTGAATATCTCAAAATTGCGTTACCATAAAGTAATTATTATGTGTGATGCCGATGTCGATGGTAGTCACATTTCTACCTTAATATTAACATTCTTCTTCCGTTTTATGAAAGAATTAATCGAAGAAGGACACGTTTACATTGCCGCACCACCTTTATATTTAGTAAAAAAAGGAAACAAAAAAGAATACGCTTGGACCGAAGATCAACGCGATGTAGCCAATGCCAAAATGGGCGGAAGTGCAGCCATTCAGCGTTACAAAGGTCTAGGAGAAATGAATGCGGAGCAATTATGGGAAACCACAATGAATCCAGATTTCAGAACTTTACGCCAAGTAAATATTGATAGCCTTGTCGAAGCAGATAGAGTTTTCTCAATGTTAATGGGAGATGATGTGCCACCACGAAGAGATTTTATCGAGAAAAATGCGGTGTATGCTAATATTGATGCGTAGGAAAGATTGCAGATTTCAGGTTGCAGATTTCAGGTTGCAGATTTCAGATTGATTGAAGAATCTTTAATTTGGTAAAAAAAAAAATGAATGAAAACCTTGACATACGATGGAAACAGCGATTTGCTAATTATGTAAAAGCCTTGCAAAAATTAGAAGATGCGGTTTTGTATGTCGAAAAGAATAGTCTTTCAGAAAATACAACTTTTGTTTTAGACGAAATTATAAAAGAAGGTTTGATACAAAGATTTGAATATACACACGAATTGGCTTGGAATGTGATGAAAGATTATGCCATTTATCAAGGTAATTCAACTATTGGAGGTTCAAGAGATGCCACACGCGAGGCGTTCAAATTGCAATTATTTACTGATGGTCATATTTGGATGGATATGATTAAAAGCCGAAATGAAACCTCACACACCTACAATCAAAAATTGGCAGATGAAATTTATGACAAAATAATAACTATTTATTTCACAGCTTTTTTGGAGTTTAAGTCAAATATGGTACAAAAAAATGATACTCAATAAAATGGATACTGATTTTGGACTTCGACAAACCGATGTAGAAAAAATTAGAAAAACCTTGATAAAGTATCAAGAAATAGAAAAAGCAATAGTTTACGGTTCAAGGGCAAAAGGAAATTATAAAAATAATTCGGATATAGATTTGACTTTGGTGGGAGAAAAATTAAATTCAAAAATAATGAATAATTTAGAATGGCAAATAGACGATTTGTTACTTCCTTACACTTTTGACATATCAATAATGACACAAATTTCAAACCCAGATTTGGTAGAACATATCAACAGAGTAGGCAAAGTGATTTATGAAAAAGTTTGAATAAAATAAAACAAAAGCTTATTTTTTTAGATTTTTTAAATCATTTCAATTTTTTAGATTATAATAAACAAATATAAAAATGAAAGTTACCATTGTAGGAGCAGGAAATGTGGGAGCATCTTGCGCAGATTCAATTTCGTATAGAGGAATTGCAAGTGAAGTAGTATTATTAGACATCAGAGAAGGTTTTGC
>Ga0316607_1000737_pt1 | contig 10908 bp, 2 predicted proteins | sample MIS2016062E_MG_FD_207674 | JGI IMG/M metagenome (GOLD analysis project Ga0316607, IMG submission 207674) | Microbial mat bacterial communities from Middle Island sinkhole, Lake Huron, Michigan, United States - MIS.2016.062E | ecosystem: Environmental > Aquatic > Freshwater > Lake > Sediment...
TATTATGGCAAAAAAAAATTAGGTATGAGGACTGCTTTTGCCCAAGGGGGCAAAGCCCCCTTATTGCTCAAACATTCGTATTCTATTATAAATCAATATTGTGCCTACTAAATTGACGGCTATGCCTCTTGGGAGGGGGTTGGGGGTGGGTCTTGCATGTCATTGTTATTCAATGTCTTATTTTTAGTCGGACTGCTATAACTTAAAAGATTCTACTAATAAAAAAATGAGAAATTATATCAAACTTTTTGTATTTATTAATCTGCGAAAGTAGAAATAAGTACTCCTGATATTGTAAAGATAAGGTTAATAAGGTTTTGGGTGTTCTATTATTATTCACCCACCCATTTAAGTGATTTAAATTCGTGCAATTCGTGTAATTCGTGGGCAAAAAAAATGGAGAAATTCGATTAAAAAACAATAGGTTGAATCAATAATCCCCCACCCATTTAGTTGAATTAAAATTCGTGTAATTCGTGTAATTCGTGGGCAAACAAAAATCACTTGCAGATTTAAGGTTACTTTTTGAAATTATTAATTTCTTTTTTTCAAAATACATGCAACCATTTCAAAATAATACGTCTTATATAAGGTAAGTAGAATGGTAGGAAAATCATGAGCATTTTTTCAGGAGGCTAAAAAAAAATAATCAAAAATTTTGTTTACCTTTTTCCAAAACCCGACATAAGGAATATAAAAGTAAATTGTTGTCAAATTAAATAAAGAAATCATGACACCCAATTTTAAACAATTCAAGAATAAACTCGTTGGAATAGTGCTGCTGATTAGCTTTTTCACTATCACCAATTTGAGTGCCCAAACCAATGCAGGCATAGACATATCTGTATGCACAAGTACTGCAGTTTTAAATGCCGAAGCTCCACCCAATGGCTATTATGGAACTTGGACAATAACAACAGGATCAGGTTATATTGCTCATCCTTCTTTGTACAATGCTTCTGTATCAGAAATTGCATTGGGAACAAATATTTTTCGTTGGACAATCACGAATGGTGTTGTTTCATATTATGATGAAGTAAAAATCATCAATAATTCTGTTTTGGCCGATGCAGGTTTGGATCAGGATATTTGTAACAATGCCACTAATATGACTGCTAATAATCCCGCTCCTGGAACGGGTTACTGGATCAATGTATCCGGTTCTGGAAATATTGTAAATTCGACATCCTTCAATACGGCCATAACCAATATTGCACAAGGTCCGAATATGTTCTCATGGAATGTTACGTCTCCAAGTGGTTGCAGCAAAACAGACTATGTGGTTATTACCAATAAATCTGTATATGTCTTTGCCGGTGACAATCAGGCTGTATGTCTGCCACAAGCAAACTTAGCGGGTAATCAACCAGGTGCAGGTGCAGGAAGCTGGTCTGTCACAAGTGGTCAGGGTACATTTGCACAAACAACCAAGTATAACACAGTTGTAACAAATCTGGGTAATGGTGCAAATACTTTCAAATGGACTATTACATATCAGGGCTGCTACAATGACGATGAAGTTATCATAATCAATAACTATCAGGATGCTGATGCAGGTTTGGATGTATCTATATGCACCAATACCATTAGCCTTGTGGGTAATAATCCTTCATCAGGTAGTGGTGTTTGGACAACGGCGGGTGGTACAGGTACTTTCACCAACTCTAACAATTATTCTACAAGTGTGAATGCTGTAGGAACAGGTTCTAACCTTTATGTTTGGACTATTTCTTCAGCAGGTTGTACGTTCTCTGATACAGTTCGTATTACAAACAACTCATTCCCTGTAAATGCGGGTGTTGATCAATCTGTCTGCAGAACGAATGCACAAATGACTGCCAACGATCCTGCAACATTACCAGGAACAGGTCGATGGACTGTAGATGCAGGTACTGCCATATTTAGCAATTTTACATTATTCAATACCAATGTAAGTGGATTGCAATCAGGTCAAAATACACTTCGATGGACTGTGAATGCCAATGGTTGTACAGGGTCTGACATTGTGGTTATTACCAATGGTTTACCAGGCAATGCAACAACAGCACCCGATCAAATTGTTTGTACAGATACAGTTTATCTACCAAATTATGGTACTGGAGTATGGTCAAAAGAAGGCGATTCTGTAATAATTACCAATTTGAAGGTCATTTTAGACAAAGGCCCAAATACTTTCTTATGGACAGTAACATACAATAACTGTAGTTCAGTGGATACGATAGTGATTACCAATAATAACTTTACCATTTCTGCTGGTTTGGATCAAACAATTTGTAGTGATAGTGTTTACCTGTCAGGTCAGGATCCTATAAGTATTGGTGCTACGGCTACGGGTAATTGGTCTGTGGCAAGTGGATCTGCTACTATTGTAATTCCTTCTCAATACAATACCATTGTCAGAACGCTTGGAACAGCCGGTGACAAGAAAACTACATTTGCATGGAATGTAACTCATCTGGGTTGTACTTCTTCAGACAATGTGGTTATAACAAATAACATGGTTACAGCAAATGCTGGTTTGCCACAAACTCTTTGTGCCAACAGTACTTTATTGAGCGCTAATGATCCTGGTACAAATAATCACGGTAAATGGACAATTGCATCGGGTAGTGGTAATTTTGCCAACGATACCTTGTTTAATACGGCTGTGACGAATTTGTGGCAGGGACCAAACACGCTTCGCTGGACTGTTTCTGGTTTAACAAATTGCAGGGATAGTTCTACTACCACTGTGACAAATAATTCTATAGTAGCTTTCGCTGGTATCGATCAGGCGCTTTGTACAGATAGTACAGTATTGTCTGGAAATAATCCATCTGTGGGTGCTACGGGTACATGGACATTGGTTGTAGGTTCTGGAAGAATTGTGAATTCGACCTTATTTAATACAAAAGTAACAGGACTGGGTATAGGCGCAAACCAATTCCAATGGAGAATAAACAATTTGGGATGTTTTGGTACAGATGTAGTTAATATTGCAAATAATAGCCATAGTGTAAGTGCAGGTAATGCCCAAAATATTTGTGATTTCAATACAAATATGTTGGCAAGCAATCCTCCTGCAGGTGGGGTTGGTAACTGGACTGTTCAAAGCGGTTTTGGCGTATTTGCAAATTCTAATCTTCAAAATACAAGTGTTAATAATATCGATAGAGGAACTAATACTTTCCGTTGGACCGTTGTAGCCAATGGCTGTACCTTCCGTGATGATGTGATAGTTACAAATAACTACGTGGATGTTTCTGCTGGTCAGGATAAAACTATTTGTAGCGAAACGACTACATTGGCAGGTTCTGATCCTGGAGCTGGTGGTTTAGGTGTATGGACTTTGGCTGGCGGCGATGGATACATTGTAACTTCAACCTCGGCAACTTCTGTTGTTGACAGTTTAAATATAGGTTCCAATAATTTGGTTTGGACAGTTAATCGCAATGGTTGCTCTAATAGTGATATGGTTAGGATTACAAACAATAAGCCTTTTGCCAATGCTGGTGTAAATCAAAATGTTTGTGTTAATACAACTACATTAAATGCCAACCCACCAGCTGTTGGTGAAACCGGTGTTTGGACACAAATTGGTGCAGCTACTTTTATCATTGCAAGCCCAAGTAACTTTATTTCTGCTGTTACAAATCTGGGTAAGGGCTCCAACAGATTCCGCTGGACGGTGACAGGAAATGGTTGTACTGCTTATGATCAAGTTACCGTTACGAACAATTCTCCCTCTCCTGCAAACGCTGGAAAAGACACAGTTTTTTGTGGAAATGTTATCCAATTAACAGCTACAAATCCAATAAGTGGAACAGGCTATTGGTCTATCATTGAAGGAAATGGTGTATTCTCAAATTCTAACCAAAATAATGCAGTTGTATCAAATCTTGCCAATTATGTTAGTGAAAAAAATGATGTGGATAATTCATGGTGTGGATGGTGCACGAAGAATACAATAAATAAGCTTAGATGGACAGTTGTAAATGGCTCTTGTTCTGTTTGGGATGAAGTTGAGATTATTAACGCAAATCCAATTCAGGCGGATGCTGGAGAGGATCAGGTTGTTTGTGGAAACAAGGTTTCTATGAATGGCAAGAGTGGCGATTTGTGGTTTAATATTGGAAATAGTCAGGCAATCATCGAAAACCCAAGTGTATTCAATACAACGATTAATAATCTGGCACCTGGTTTAAATGTATTCAGATACAGAGATACGAACATTGTTATTATGCCTTATGGATCGGCATATTGTTCCATAAATGATAGCGTTTCAATTTATTCTATTCCGAATTTTAAAATAAATATTTCTGCTGGAGAAGAGCAACTTTTATGCGATTCAAGTACTATTTTACAAGCTATTAATCCCAGCAGCATTTCTTACTCTGCTGATAGTTTGTCAATCATTGGACAAGAATGGTCTTTGATAAAAGGTAAAGGCGAATTTGAAAATAACCAGCTTTATAATACCCGTGTTAACCATATCAAAATGGGAGAAAACTCCTACAGATGGAGTATTACCTTTGGAATCAAACCCAATATTCTTGAGCCACCTTTTGATACATATTCATCTTGTATGGTAAGTGGTGATGTTACCATTGTTAATGCGCTTCCTTCTGCTGCAAAAGTTGAATCTGAGCAGTTGAATTCCTGCAATAATTTTATAACATTGAAAGCTTTTCGTCCCACAAGAGGTACAGGTTTGTGGTCTCAAGTTTCTGGCGCCTCTACTACAATCAGTGCACAAACTTGCGATTCTACAGGTTATTGTTTCGCCAATGTTTCAAATTTAACATCTGTGGAAACTAAATTTCAATATGAAACTCAAAATTCCTACACAACATTAGTTGAACCATTTATAACGAAAAGTTGTTATTTAAGGGATACAATTTCAGTTATAAAAAATCAGGTTATTGCAAATGCAGGTGTTGATCAATCTGTATGTAGAACTTCAGCTACTTTGAATGCCAACAATCCAGCTTCTGGAACTGGTCAATGGAGTCTTGTAGCAGGAAGTGGTACTATTCAACATCCTACAAATCAAAATTCAACTGTTACAAATCTTAATAATGGGGCAAATGTTTTCAGATGGACAATAACTATTAACGGTTGTTCTGCTTCTGATGATGTTACAATTACCAACAATTCTGTTACAGCAGATGCTGGCGTGGATCGCACAATTTGTGAAAACGCTATTGTTCTGAATGCTCTTCCTGCTCCTGTAGGTTCATCAAGCGCATGGTCAGTTGTTGTGGGAGGTGGTACATTCAACAACATCAATAGTTACAATACCAGAGTGAATGGAATAGCTCCAGGTGCTAATGTGTTTCGCTGGACACTGACTACTGGATCTTGCCAAACATTTGATGATTTGATTATTACCAATAATATGGTTCTGGAAACTGCCGGTGACGATCAGCAAGTTTGCGGTGACTCAGTCTTCTTAGGTGCCGATGATCCAGGTCCAACAGGTAGTGGTTACTGGTCTGTTGTGGGTGGGCATGGATATTTCACCAACAGCACATTATCAGGTACTTATGTTGACTCTTTATATACCGGAACAAATACTTTTAGCTGGACTGTTCATAAAAACGCTTGTACAGGTACAGATGTAGTGGCTATTACAAGCAACAGATTATTTGCTGAGGCTGGATCAAGTGATACAGTATATGTTGATAATACTACCATGGGTGCTACTTTAGGAGCAGGAGAATCTGGAGTTTGGACAGTAGTTGGCGGAAATGGCTATTTTGTTAATGATAATGATCAATACACCGATGTTGATAGTATGGTAGTCGGTACAAATATTTTCCAATGGACTGTTACCAAGGGCGCTTGTCAGGATGCAGACATCGTAACGATTGTTTATGCCGGAATTCCTGTTAATCCCGATTCTATTGTGGTAAGCATTTCTTTCAAAAAAGGCAAAATTGTTCCCAAAGGAAAAGGCGGTGGAATAGGCAAAAACTTCAAAAAGACCTATGCAGAATATGTTATTCAGGTTCCCCTTTGTGCAAAGGATTTTAAAAATATTTCCACCTACCAATATTCTATTCATTGGAATTCCAATGTTGCAGTTCTCGATTCTATTTTTGGTTTCGGCTTAGAAGGTTTGGATCAAACATCATTCAATAAATTGAACGATAGTACTTTGACTTTGCTTTGGATAGCACCCAATGGAGATTGCAAAAGTGTTTCTGATTCCACCCAATTATTTGTATTGCAATTTGCTCCGGCGTTGGGTGCCAATCATCAAAAAACGGCACTAAGTTTCAGCAACAATCCGCTGCCAGTTTCTTTCTATAATTGTGAGCTAAAAAAGAAGATTTTCACTTTAGAAAACGGACTTATCGAATTACCCGCTTTGGTGAAAGGTCAGGTTCATTATTACAACAATCATTTACCCATAGACAGCACAAAAATGATTTTCAATAATGACTCAAGTCAATATATGGCTGTGGACAATAATGGTGGATATAGCATGATTGTAGGATCAACCGATGTATTCCAAATCAAGCCTGAGCGTTTCCTCAATGCACCGCTTTATGCAAGCGCTACAAGCAACGATATGTTCCTACTGAAACGCCATTTGTTGGGTATCGAAGCTTTCAATTCACCTTACAAAGTGATTGCTTCTGATGTAAACTCCGATTCCATTGTTGACAATAGCGATTTGCTAAGAATTTTAAAATATATCACAACGACAGATCAAAGTTGGTTCCCCAACGGAATATGGCATTTTGTGAATTCAGATCAAACATTCGCAAACATGGCACAACCCTTTCCTTTCCAAAGTTGTAGGAACTATAATGAAACATCAACAAACTTTGTAAATCAGGATTTCATCGGCGCACAAAAAGGCGATGTGGACAATTCATGGACTGGACAAACTGCATTGCACAAGAAAGATATGTCGAACATCAGTTTCTTTTTGGGTGAACCGGTCTTTCAAGGCAATCAGGTGGAAATTCCAATACAAATTTCTGGTTTCAATTCTGTTGGAGCATTTCAATATGGTTTGAACTGGGATCCTGAATATTTGCAATTTGCCGAAGTAAAAGATTTGAATTTGAATGGATTATCCTTAGATAATTTTGGTTTGAATTTAACAAATACAGGAAATCTGACAACGGCCTGGTATGCAGAAAATGGTATAGGTGAAAGTTTGGTTGATCAATCAAAATTGTATTCCGTAAAATTCAATGTTTTGAATTCTAATACAACGCAATCAATTGTTTCGATCAACAATGCAATCATTCCCAATGAAGTTTCTGGAACATTTGGGGTTGAAGATTTGGGCGAAGTGGTTTCTTCATTGCAATTGGGTACAAACGCCCTCAATTTTAAACCTGAAGTGATTGTTTATCCCAATCCGTTTGTAGATCAGTTGCAAATATCAATATCTGGAAAAGTGGACAAAATCAGTATCACAGATATTTCAGGTAGAGTTTTGCTTGAAGAATTGACCTATAATCAAACGCACATTTCTTTGCAAACCTCGGATTTAGGAAGTGGTTTCTATTTCCTCAATTTTATTTCAGGAGATAAAACTATTATAACAAAAAAAATCGCGAAGGCAGATAAGAAATAAAGCATCAAAAAATTACCAATCTAAATGTAGAAAGCCGGATAGTCTTAGGATTATCTGGCTTTTTTATTGGTAATCAAAACAAATACGAAGGTTTTAAATAATACACCCATTTAGGAGAATTAAAATTCGTGTAATTCGTCTAATTCGTGTCAAACAAAAATGGAGATATTCGATTAAATAACAAATTGTTGAATCAATAATCACCACCCATTTATCAGAATTAATATTCGTGTAATTCGAGTAATTCGTGGGCAAAAAAAAAATTCTTTAATAGCCTCAGCCGTCAGGCTAAGGGGGTAAACCATTGGTTGTCAATAACCCACCCCTTAGTCCCCTCCAAGAGGGGAAATTAGCTTTGAACATGGCTTACAGGATAATAAATATTGTTTCATGAAGAAATGCCAATTATATAGTATAAAACGTTGATTAGCAGCATCCCCCTCTTGGGAGGGGGTTGGGGGTGGGTCTTGCATGTCATTGTTATTCAATGTCTTATTCTTAGTCGGACGGCTATAACTTAAAAGATTCTACTAATAAAAAAATGAGAAATTATATCAAACTTTTTGTATTTATTAATCAGCCAAAGTAGAATTAAAAAATTGAAATAATTTCCTATCTTTGTCAAAAATTTTCTAAATTGGTTTTTGATCGAATAAATAATGAAGAAAAGATTTAACGATACAGGGTCATGTAATCCACATAAGCATTTTATGGTGGATACATCGGTTAAATTGCAAAAAACCATAAAGTTAATTGATCAGGGAAGCTACTTTACGATCAATCGTCCGCGTCAATTTGGGAAAACAACCACACAATATCTGCTTGCCAATATTTTACTGAAATCAAATGACTATATACTAATAAGATTAAGTTTTGAAGGTATCGGTGACTCCATGTTTACAAACGAAGAAAATTTCTGTAAAGAAATATTGAGTCTCTTTGCTTTGCGAACCACAACGCACTATCCTGAAATATCAAAATACTTTGAGGAGAAATCTCATAATTGCAAAAATTTTAAAGAGTTATCTTCAATAATTAGTGAATTTGTTTCTTTACAACAAAAAAAGGTTTGTTTGCTGATAGATGAAGTTGACAAAAGTAGTGATAATCAATTGTTTCTTAGTTTTCTGGGTATGCTCAGAAATAAATATTTATTGAGAAACGAGGGTGAAGATGTTACCTTTCAATCTGTTATTCTTGCAGGAGTATATGATATAAAAACGATCAAATTAAAACTCCGTCCGCACGATGAACAAAAATACAACAGTCCCTGGAATATAGCTGTAGATTATACAGTGGATTTAAGCTTCAGCGCCCAGGAAATTGAATCTATGCTTTTAGATTATTCCCAAACACAAAATATTGGAATGGATATTCCTGTAATATCCAATCGGCTGTTTTATTATACCAATGGATATCCTTATTTGGTGAGCAAAATGTGTAAGGTGGTGGACGAAATTCTATTACCAGAAAAAGAAAATCAGCAGAGCTGGAATTTGGAAGATATTGATAATGCATTCAAATATTTAACTTCAGAAAAGTACCAAACTACTTTAACAGATGATTTAATTAAAAATCTCGAAAACAATATAGAATTATACAAGCTTGTATATAAGGTATCTATCAATGGCGACAGCATCCGTTTTAACATCGATAATCCTGTGATGAATTTGGGTGCGATTTTGGGAATTTTAAATGATAAAGAAAATTTTTGTTCTATTCATAATCGTATTTTTGAACAAAGAATTTACAATTACATGCTTTCCAAAAGCGAAGATCTTGTTCGAGATGTACAAAGTGTATATATCAAATCAAATCAATTGATTGTAGAGGATATTTTAAGGCGTTTTCAACTCTTTATGAAAGAAAATTATTCTACGAAGGACTTACAATTTATTGAACGTGAAGGTCGTTTAATTTTTCTATCTTTTTTAAAACCTATCATCAATGGAAAAGGTTACGATTTTAAAGAACCAGTAGTTGGTGATGAACGCCGAATGGATGTGGTTGTTACCTACAACAATCATCGTGATGTCATTGAACTTAAAATATGGCGTGGAGAGGAATATCACAAAGCAGGTTTACAACAACTCAGTGATTATTTAGATCTGTATAATCTTAAAAAAGGATATTTGCTCATTTTCGATTTCAATAAAAGTAAGATTTACAAAGAGGAATGGATACAATGGAATGGTAAAGAAATATTTGCGGCTTGGGTTTAAAGTTTTCTAACTTGGTTACTTAAATTCGCAAGTTTTTATCCGCTGATGCAATTGGAAGAAAGCTTGACACGGTTCTTTCAAAAAAGCAGATAAGTTTTTTAAATGGATTGTTGTATTTCAAACAAAACCGTGACACGCTTAGGGTTTTAAGGTGGTTTTTTACTGAATAAATTATGAAGAAAAGATTTAACGATACAGGGTCATGTAATCCACATAAGCATTTTATGGTGGATACATCGGCTAAATTGCAAAAAACCATTGAGTTAATTGATCATGGATATTATTTTACGATCAATCGCCCGCGTCAATTTGGGAAAACGACCACCCACTTTTTGCTTGCAGAAAAACTATCTAAAGACAACCTTGTTCTTCTTTTAAGTTTTGAAGGCGTAGGCGATTCCTTATTTGAAAAAGAAGATTCGTTTTGCAAAGGATTAATAAAACTAATGGCTAAGGAAACTGAATTTCTAAAAGAATCAAAATTAACCCAATTTTTATTATCAAAATTAGCCTTCATTTCAAACTTTGAAGACTTGTCCTTAACAATTTCTGAAGTTGTTCAGTTATCTGATAAAAAAGTAGTTATGATGATTGATGAAGTTGACAAAAGCAGCAACAATCAATTATTTTTAAGTTTTCTTGGCACATTAAGAAACAAATACCTCAACCGCAATCAAAACAGGGATTTTACCTTTCAATCGGTAATTCTTGCGGGAGTTTATGATATAAAAACGATCAAATTAAAACTCCGTCCGCACGATGAACAAAAATACAATAGCCCCTGGAATATTGCAGTGGATTATACTGTGGATTTAAGCTTCAGCGCCAAAGAAATTGAATCCATGCTTTTAGATTATTCCCAAACACAAAATATTGAAATGGATATTCCTGTAATATCCAATCGGCTGTTTTATTATACCAATGGCTATCCTTATTTGGTCAGCAAAATGTGTAAGGTGGTAGATGAAATTCTATTGCCGGAAAAAGAAAATCAGCAGAGCTGGAATTTGGAAGATATTGATAATGCATTCAAATATTTAACTTCAGAAAAGTACCAAACTACTTTAACAGATGATTTAATTAAAAATCTCGAAAACAATATAGAAT
>Ga0316607_1000738_pt1 | contig 10907 bp, 13 predicted proteins | sample MIS2016062E_MG_FD_207674 | JGI IMG/M metagenome (GOLD analysis project Ga0316607, IMG submission 207674) | Microbial mat bacterial communities from Middle Island sinkhole, Lake Huron, Michigan, United States - MIS.2016.062E | ecosystem: Environmental > Aquatic > Freshwater > Lake > Sediment...
CGGGATGCGGATTGAGAAACCCGGCAATGTCGAAGGGGCGTTGCGTGAAGCCTTCGCCATGAAAGATCGCACGGTATTCCTCGATTTCATTACCGACCAGACTGAAAACGTATTCCCGATGATTCCTTCCGGCGGTGGGCAGAATGAAATGCTGCTGGCGGAGCGCGATGAAATGGTTTCGACCCATGACGAAGGGATGGTGCTGCTGTGAATAACAATAACCGTCATCTGATTTCGATCCTGATGGAAAATGAAGCCGGCGCTTTGTCGCGGGTCGCCAATCTGTTTTCCGCACGAGGCTATAACATTGAAAGCCTGACGGTCGCGCCGACTGACGATTCGAGTCTCTCGCGGCTAACGCTGGTCACCAGTGGCAATGAACAAGTGATTGAGCAGATCGTCAAGCAGCTTAATAAGCTGATTGACGTAGTCAAGCTGATTGACTTGAGCGAGACCGACGCCATTGAGCGTGAGTTGATGCTGGTGAAAACTAAGGCCAGTGGCGAACAACGGGCGGAGATGAAGCGGTTGGCCGATATTTTCGGCGGGCGGATTCTCGATGTGACCGATGCGACCTACACCATTGAATTGACCGGCGACGGCAATCAATTGGATAACTTTTTGCGGGCCATTGAGAAAGACGCCATTCTGGAAGTGGTGCGTTCCGGCGCAACCGGTATTGCTCGCGGTCAGAAAGCGTTGCACGTCTGATTTTAGCTTAAATTAGCTGGTTTATTTCGATCTCCCCCGCTTCAGAGATGCTGGAGCGGGGTTGGTTTTTCGGTAAGGCCGAAACTGATGTCCTACAGTGATTTTACTCTTGAAAAAGTCCAGCAGGACTTTGCACTCAATGTTATCGAAGACCAGAATTTGTTTTCTGGAATCGCTGAAGTTGTCATCAGTGATCTTTTGCAAAAAAATTTGGCATTCAAGGTTCCCATCGCGCTGGCAATCAATACCGAAAAAGCCCGGTCAGAATTGATGATTTCCGAAATTCTCATTGAGCTGAAAAGAATTTTGAATGGCCAAATCAGTCTATTTTCCGGCGTGAGTCTGGATGTCGACAAGGAACAGGGATTGAATGGCTATTGCGATTTCATGATCAGCAAATCGCCCGAACAACTTTTCGTTAAAGCGCCGCTGATTGCCATCGTCGAAGCTAAGAATGAAAACATCCCCAGCGGAATCGGCCAATGTATCGCAGAAATGATCGCGGCTAAACTGTTTAATGAACGCGCCGGGCAGCCATTGGCAATGCTGTATGGTGCAGTGACTATCGGCAATCTCTGGAAATTTCTCAAATACGAACAAAACAATGTTTTTATCGATCAGCAGGAATACCATATCAGCAATCCGGCAAAAATTGTTGGTATTCTGGTGGCAATGGCGACAGAAAAAGCCTGAACATCTTTGAGATCATTGCAAGGTAAAAGCTAATGTCATTCAGTGATTATAAAACCCTGGCGCAAGTTCAACAGGATTACCAGATTGTATATGATGAGCAAATTTTTATTGAAAAATGCTCGATAGATCCAACAGATTCATTTTTGGCTGAACTCGCTTTTAATACGGAAACAATGGATGCTTTCTCCTCAGAAGCAGCTCGTTGTGAACTGCTCATTTTTCCGGTATTGCGGGAAAGTTATAAAAAATTCTCTGATAAAACAGCTTTGTGGATTCAAAAAACTATCCGTTATGATGAGAACCTGAGTGGGACGCCTGATTATTTGTTTGCAACCCGTTCGCTATTAGGCAAAACTGTTCTGGAACTACCGCTGCTGGTCGTTGTAGAAGCCAAGCAGAGTGATTTTGAACAAGGCTGGGCGCAATGTTTGGCTGAATTGGTGGCGGCACAAAAGTTAAGTGGCGATGCAGTCGCCACTGTTTATGGCATTGTCACCAACGGCAAGTATTGGGAATTCGGGCAATTGACCGGCAGTGTTTTTAGCAAAAACCGGGGGAGCTTTTCCATAGACGATTTGCCCGAATTATTGGGTGGATTGAATTTTTTACTGAGCGCCGCCAGTCGGCAAATAAGGATCAAGAAAAAATGAATATCTATTACGACAAAGACGCCGATCTGTCCCTGATTAAGGGTAAAACGGTCGCGATTATTGGCTATGGCTCTCAAGGTCATGCCCACGCTCTGAATCTGCGGGATTCCGGGGTCAAGGTGATTGTTGGTTTGCGGCCCGGTTCCGCTTCGGCAGTCAAGGCCGAGCAAGCCGGACTCACTGTCCAGCCAGTTGAAGAAGCGGCAGCGGCGGCGGATGTCGTGATGATTCTCGCCCCCGACGAGCATCAGAGTGTGATTTACCGGCAGATTGAACCCGGCTTAAAGCAGGGTGCGGCACTGGCGTTCGCCCACGGTTTTAATATCCATTTCGGCGGTGTCGTGCCTCGTGCCGATCTGGATGTCATCATGATTGCGCCGAAAGGGCCGGGGCATTTGGTGCGCTCCACTTATACCCAGGGCGGCGGCGTTCCCTGTCTGATTGCAGTGGCGCAGGATGCGTCCGGCGGTGCCAAGGAATTGGCGCTGTCTTATGCCTCGGCCAATGGCGGCGGACGGGCCGGGGTGATTGAAACGAGTTTCCGTGAAGAATGCGAAACCGATTTGTTTGGTGAGCAGGTAGTGTTGTGCGGTGGCTTGACGGCGCTGATTCAGGCAGGCTTTGAAACGCTGGTTGAAGCCGGTTATGCGCCGGAAATGGCCTATTTTGAGTGCCTGCATGAAGTCAAGCTGATCGTGGATTTAATTTATGAAGGCGGGATTGCCAATATGCGTTACTCGATTTCAAATACCGCTGAATACGGTGATTTCAGTCGTGGCCCGCGCATTATCACCGAACAAACCAAGGTGGAAATGAGCAAGATTCTCAAGGAAATTCAGACCGGCCAGTTTGCCCGGGAATTTATTCTGGAGAATCAAGCAGGTGCTCCGGTATTGCGGGCTAATCGCCGGATCAGCCGCGAACATCCGGTTGAAAAAGTGGGCGAGAAGCTGCGGGGAATGATGCCGTGGATCAAAGCGAACCGGTTAGTGGATACCACCAAGAATTGATGATCTGAATAACAAGGCGGGGTTAATCTATCATTCAATGATTGCCCCGCTTTTTTGTTTTTAAGCTGAATTAGTATTAGCAGGATCCTGAAAATGAACTGGCAACAAGTTTGTGAACACCCTGATTTAAGAAACCTCCCGTTCAAGATTGAATTAAACGAAATAGGGCAAATTTTAATGTCACCCGTTAAGGTTTATCATTCCGCTTTTCAGGGTAAGATAGCGGCGCTACTGTATTTTAATCTGGACGGTGGAGAAGTTTTAGCTGAATGTGCGATCAAAACTACAATGGGCACCAAGGTTGCCGATGTGGCTTGGGCATCTAGTGCGCGCTTTGAAAAGGTTTGCGCTGATGTCGAATGTTCCATTGCCCCAGAAATCTGCGTGGAAGTGATCTCAGCCAGTAACACTGATCGAGAAATGAATCAGAAAAAGGCGCTGTATTTTGCAATGGGTGCTTTGGAAGTCTGGACGTGTAGCGAGCATGGGTACATGAAGTTTTACGATAAAGGTGGCGAATTAACTGCCTCAAGCTTAGCGAAAAATTTCCCAAGGCAACTTTAGATGACCAGCGAACAACTCCCCGAATCCCGCCGCTCACGCGGCGTTTATCTCCTGCCCAATTTATTCACTACCGCTGCCCTATTTTGTGGCTTTTACTCGATTATTGCTGCCCTGAATAATCGCTTTGAACCGGCGGCGATTGCCATATTTATTGCGATGGTGCTGGACGGACTCGATGGCCGGGTCGCCCGCCTGACCCATACCGAAAGCGAATTCGGCGCACAATATGACAGCATGGCGGATCTGGTCTCTTTTGGCTTGGCTCCGGCATTATTGATGTATGAATGGGCCTTGGGCGGAATGGCCGGGATGGGGCCGTTTTATTCCAAACTCGGCTGGCTGACGGCGTTTTTTTACACGGTAATGGCGGCATTACGACTAGCCCGGTTTAACGTGCAACTGGGCAGCGCCGACAAACGCTATTTCACCGGCTTGCCGAGTCCATCCGCCGCTGCCGTTGTCGCTGGTATGGTCTGGATTTGCACTGACCTGGGTCTGACTGGCCCACAAATGCTCTGGCCGGCACTGCTGATTACCATTGGCTCTGGAGCGCTGATGTTCAGCAACATTCTCTATTTCAGCTTCAAGCAACTGGATTTGCATAGCCGGGTTCCCTTTGTCGCTGTTCTGATCATTGTGCTGATTTTCGTCTTCACCTCAATGGACCCGCCGAAGATTCTGTTCTTTGGCTTTCTCACCTATGGTTTGTCAGGGCCGGTGTTGTTTCTATGGCGCTGGCGGTTGCGTTCCCGGCGACGGAGCAAAACTGATCCGGTCAATCCTAATCCTCCAGTTAAATAGCGGCATTTCCGGCCACTGAATCCCATGAATCGAGTCAATCTTGCTATTGCGGCCACTGTGAATCAACCGGTTGCTGAGTCAGAATGTGCGGAACCCGCATTTACCGAGTGGCCGGATGGTGCCTATCAGGATAAAGAACAGGGGATACGAGTTTATCAGGGCAATTGCCTTGAATTACTGGACAGTATTGCAGATCGGTATCCTCAAGGCTGTTTTGACATGATTTTTGCTGATCCCCCCTATTTTCTTTCCAATGGCGGCATCACCTGCCATGCCGGGAAAATGGTCAAGGTGGACAAAGGAGGTTGGGATCAGTCACAAGGGCCAGAATTGAATCACGAGTTCAACCGGGAATGGCTGAAACGCTGTCAGAAGGCATTAAAGCCCAATGGCACAATCTGGATTACCGGCACCCATCATGTCATCTTTTCCATCGGCTATGCCATGCAGCAATTAGGCTATAAAATGCTGAATGATCTGGTCTGGCAGAAACCAAATCCACCGCCTAATTTATCGTGCCGTTATTTTACTCATGCGACCGAAACTGTGCTGTGGGCCGCTAAAAACTCAGCCAGCAAACATTACTTTAATTATGATTTAATGCGCAAAATTAACGACGGTAAACAGATGAAAACAGTATGGACGTTTACCGCGCCCGGCCAGGATCAAAAAACCTTCGGCAAACATCCCACACAAAAGCCGCTGGCGTTAGTGGAGCGCTGTTTGTTGGCCGCAACGCCGGAAAATGCGCTGGTTCTCGATCCGTTTCTCGGCAGTGGTACTACAGCAGTGGCTTGTTTGCGGCAGCACCGGCACTGTGTCGGGATTGAACTGGATCCGGCTTATATCCAACTCAGCGTTGCCCGCCTTCAGGCTGAACCTTATGAGCTTTCATCAACCGTTTCTGCTGCTGCCTGAATAGAACCCGGTCAACCAGTTGGAGCATTGAACCCATGAACAAACTGATCATTTTCGATACAACCCTGCGCGATGGTGAACAAAGTCCCGGCGCGTCAATGACCAGGGATGAAAAAGTCCGCATTGCCAAAATGCTGGAACGGATGCGGGTTGATGTGATTGAAGCCGGTTTTCCCATTGCCAGCCCCGGTGATTTTGAGGCGGTGCGGGCAGTGGCGCGGGCGGTCAAGGACAGTACGGTATGCGGATTGGCCCGCGCCGCCGATGCCGATATTGACCGGGTCGGTGAAGCGATTAAAGAGGCCGCGTCTGGCCGCATTCACACCTTTATCGCCACTTCACCGATTCACATGAAAATGAAGCTGCGGCTGGAGCCGGAGCAGGTATTGGAACGAGCGGTTGAGGCAGTACGGCGTGCCCGGCGCTGGACTGATGATGTCGAGTTTTCCGCAGAAGATGCGGGACGTTCTGAACTCGACTTTCTCTGCCGGATTACCGAAGCGGTGATTGCCGCGGGTGCCCGCACTATTAATATCCCCGACACCGTAGGCTATAACGTCCCTGAACAATTCGCGCACACCATCCGCAGTTTGATCGAGCGGGTACCGAATGCCGATCAGGCGATTTTTTCAGTCCATTGCCATAACGATCTGGGCTTGGCGGTGGCTAATTCACTGGCGGCGGTATTAGCCGGAGCACGGCAGGTCGAATGCACGATCAACGGACTTGGCGAGCGGGCCGGTAATGCTTCACTGGAAGAAATCGTCATGGCGGTGCGGACTCGCCACGATGTATTCCAGCTTGAAACCGGCATTGATACTACTCAGATTGTTCCCGCTTCCCGACTGGTCGCCAATATCACTGGCTTTCCGGTGCAGCCCAATAAAGCCATTGTGGGGGCTAATGCCTTTGCCCACGAATCCGGCATTCATCAGGATGGCGTTCTCAAGCACCGCGAAACTTACGAAATCATGCGGGCCGAGGATGTCGGCTGGAGCGCCAACCGGATGGTCATGGGCAAGCACTCCGGGCGTAACGCCTTCCGCACCCGGCTGGAGGAACTGGGCGTCAGCTTCGCTTCGGAAGAAGAATTGAATGCCGCCTTTGCCCGGTTTAAGGATCTGGCGGACAAGAAGCACGAGATTTATGACGAGGATTTGCAGGCACTGGTGACGGACGCCAATCTGGCGGCAGTCAATGAGCGGGTGAAATTGCGTTATCTGCGGGTTTGTTCCGAAACCGGCGAAACGCCGAATGCCCAGATTACTTTGGCGGTCGATGGTGTGGAGCGCAATGCGACAGCCAGTGGCGGTGGGCCAGTCGATGCGGCATTCAAGGCGATTGAGAGCCTTTTGCAAACCGGTGCGGAATTGCTGCTGTACTCGGTCAACAACATCACCAGCGGCACCGATTCGCAGGGTGAAGTCACGGTCCGGGTGGCGAAAGGCGGACGGATTGTCAACGGGCAGGGCGCGGATACCGACATTGTGATTGCCTCGGCCAAAGCCTATGTGAATGCCCTTAATAAGATGTTGCAGCCCAGTGAACGGGCGCACCCGCAGTTGTTGTGAGTGCCTGCCATGTCCGGCGACCGTCAACGCCAGGTTCTGGCCGATCTCGATATTCCGCTATGGCTACCGCGCCAGCCGCTGGCGGGTGGCCCGCATTCGCCGGATGCTTCAAACGTAACCGTTCACTCCCCTCGCCCGCTGGCGGAAGAGGGGCCGGGGGTGAGGGTGGTGGATTCAACGAGTGACCCTCTCTCCCTAACCCTCTCCCCCATGAATAGGGGAGAGGGGACTGAATGTTTACCCTCGAACCACCCCGACACCGTGTCTCACGCCGAACCCTCGAACCACCCCGACACCGTGTTTCACGCCGAACCCTCGAACCACCCCGACACCGTGTCTCACGCCGAACCCTCGAACCACCCCGGCGCTTCGCGCCACCCCTCCTTATCCAAGGAGGGGAATAGTGCCGCGCAGTCTGACGCTGATTTTGCGCCGGTGGTGCCTAATCGTCGGGCAGCGGCGATTGCTCAAATGGATTGGGATACCTTGGCGGCGGAAATCCGGCAATGCACGGCTTGCAGCCTGTGTAAGACCCGGACTCAAACCGTGTTCGGGGTCGGCGACCGCCGGGCGGAATGGCTGGTGGTTGGTGAGGCACCCGGCGCGGATGAAGATCAGCAGGGTGAACCGTTCGTCGGGCGGGCCGGTAAACTGCTCAATCCGATGTTGCAGGCGGTGGGGCTGAAACGCGAGCAGGTTTTTATCGCGAATATTTTGAAATGCCGACCACCGGATAACCGCGATCCGGCTCCGGCTGAGGCGGCTAGTTGTCGGCCATTTCTGGAGCGGCAAATCACGCTGATTCGTCCGCGCCTCATTCTGGCGGTAGGCCGGATCGCTGCCCAGAATTTGCTGGCGACCGATACCCCGATTGGCAAATTGCGTGGCCCGGTGCATCGTTTCGGCCCGGCCCGCATCCCGGTGGTCGTCACCTACCACCCGGCTTATCTGCTGCGGTCACCGCGAGAAAAGCGTAAAGCCTGGGATGATTTGCGTCTGGCGCGGCGGGTACTGACCACCCATCCGCCTGCGCCAGGCTGGAGAACGCCTGAGCTATGAACCCGCCGCGGGAAACCGGCTCCGGCCAGTTTCGCCCGATGCTGCTGGCCGATTTGCGGGAAATCGCCCTGATCGAGCGCCGTGCCTACGCCTTCTGCTGGACCGAAGGCATCTTCCGCGATTGCATCCACGCCGGTTATTTCTGCCGGGTACTGCAAGTCCCGCAGGGCGTGATTCAAGGCTACGGTATCCTGTCAGCCGCCGCTGGTGAGGCGCATATTCTGAACGTGTGTGTGCGGGAAGAATTGCAAGGACGGGGATTAGCGCGGCAGGTGCTTGAGCATCTGTTGGAACTGGCCCATTCCGTCCACACCCAGACGGTGTTCCTAGAGGTTCGCCCTTCTAATCACCGTGCAGTGCGGCTCTACACTACTGCCGGGTTTTGCGAGGTTGGCCTGCGGATCGGCTACTACCCCGCTGCTAAGGGCAAGGAAGATGCGCTGGTGATGGCCAAGGAATTGCCAGCGCGTAGCAGACGGTCTGGGAAATGATCAGTACGGTTCCAAAACCGCAAAACTTGCTTGCCCTGTCCGGGTTCTTTGCCTATAGTATTGACTGCGTGTGATCTTCAAGTAGTGAATTTGTTCGTCCACTGTAGCACCCGCCACAAGTTGGTCATTGCAGCTCGTCAAATTCTCTGGTTTGATTCCCGTACAGGTTGTTTGGGTTACGACCCAACTGTTCCAAGGCTTTTAGTTCAGGAAATACCGATAATGGTTACTGGCACCGTCAAGTGGTTTAACGAATCGAAGGGCTTCGGCTTCATCAAGCCCGATAATGGGGGCGATGATTTGTTTGCCCATTTCTCCGCCATTCAGGCACGGGGCTTTAAAACGCTCCGGGAGAACCAGAAAGTCTCCTTCGACGTGACGACCGGCCCCAAAGGCAAGCAGGCGACCAACATCCGTCCGCTCGACGAAGCTTGATTTTTTAAGTTTTGCTCTAAAGACCCGGCATTGCCGGGTTTTTTTTATGGCCGGTTTTTATCAGGATGCCGTGTGAAAAACCTCAGAGGCGTTTTTATACCGCCTCTCGTGAACGAACCCTTTGAAAAGAGACCCTCACCCCTGCCCCTCCCCCGTGTGCGGGCCAGGGGTTCTTGTACAGCCTCTTAGCCAGGGCTTAACCAAGACTTCACTAGGACAGGAGAGAGAAAACCGGCTCCGATTTCCTGAACACCATGCCGCATCAGGCTGCCGCCGCCGGTTGAACGCCCAATGTGCGTTCCGTCCAGTTCAACAAAGCCGCCGCCGCCTCACGCCAATTCATCTCCAGCATCATGGCATGGGCCATATTGGGAATAATCTGCGCCTCGGTGCGGTAAAAACGGGCGGTTTCCCGCACCAGCGCCGGCGAGATGAACACATCATGCTGTGCGCCCATCACCAGCACCGGCAACCGGAGCTGGCCCGGCTTTAACCGCAGCGGGTCGAACCACATCATGTCCATCGCGACCACCTGCGACTCGGCTTGCACCAGCCGGAAGTACTCCTGCAATTTCACCGGCGGCATATCCTTGGAAAACAACAGCCGCCGCATCATGTCCGGCGATCCGACACTAGGGCCAAGCAGCGAAAACAGCGTCATCTGCTGAAACAGAAACGGGTGGCGCATCGCCATGTGCAGGTTGGACGGCCACAGTCCCTGCGGCGGCACCGAGGCCATCAGCGCCATTCCGGCGATCCCGGTGTACTTTTCCAGATATTTCTGGATCACCATCCCGCCCATTGAATGGCCGATCAGCAACGGCGGCCCCGGCATGGCCTGCACGGTCTTATCCAGATCGGCGACGTAATCCGCCAGCCGCCAGGTATGCAGATGCGAGTGGCCTTCGCTCAGGCCATGACCGCGCAGACTGACGGCATGGGCCTCATAACCGCGCTGGGCAAACCAGGGCAGGAAGTTTTGATCCCAGATGCGGGCGTCCGAGAACGAACCATGAACAAACAGCAACGGCGTCGGTTGGGGCGTGGTATCCGGGTAGCGACTCATCAAATCCAGTTTCATCGGGGTAATTCCTGGCAGGGCGGGCAAAGAGAATGGGCGGTTTTATTCAGCCGTCGAGGCGGTTTCGGCCAGTCGTTCGATGATGGTCCGCAACTCGCCTTCCAGTACGGCGGCCTTGTCGGTCCGGGTATCGACGATCACGAAGGCCACATCGGCATCGGCGACCACCGTATCCGTACCCTTGAGGGTAACCCGTTGGCCCATTACGCAACTGCGGTTACCGATGGTTTTCACCGTGGTCGTAATGCACAGCACTTCGCCCATATAGGCGGGGCGGCGATAGTCGATGTTAATGTTGACCACGGCCAAGGTGTAGTCGCTATGCTCGAAGAACGCCAAGCTGCCCCGGCTTTCCAGCAGGCTCCAGCGGGCCTCCTCCAGAAATTCCAGATAACGGGCATTGTTGACGTGGCGGAACAAATCCAGGTGATAACCCCGAATCTTGATTTCAATAACATGACTCATCAGCTTCTCCGCAAGAGACTGCTGCCTTATTCAAGGCTGGTCAGGGCACATCCAGCGACCCGAAAAGTATAAGATCAGCCGGGTTGAAAAAGTTGCCGTAATGATGGAGCTACGCTGCATGATCTCACATTCCCCCCGGCAAAATTGCCATCTGTATGTGGCGCTGTCCGGGCATGGCTTCGGTCATCTGGCCCAGGTTGCGCCGGTGCTGAACGAGTGGCGACGGCGCTGGCCCCGGGCGCGGCTGACGGTGCAAAGTGCGTTGTCTGAGACCGTGTTGCGGCAACGGATTGGTGGTGAATTCGCGGTCATCGCCGGAGCCGCCGATTTTGGAATGGTGATGGTCGACGCACTGGCAGCGAAAGTGCCGGAGAGTCTGACGGCGTACCGGGCCTTCCATCGCGAGTGGACAGAACGGCTGGCCTGGCAGGAGCAACGCCTGCGAGAAGCCTCACCGG
>Ga0316607_1000740_pt1 | contig 10899 bp, 16 predicted proteins | sample MIS2016062E_MG_FD_207674 | JGI IMG/M metagenome (GOLD analysis project Ga0316607, IMG submission 207674) | Microbial mat bacterial communities from Middle Island sinkhole, Lake Huron, Michigan, United States - MIS.2016.062E | ecosystem: Environmental > Aquatic > Freshwater > Lake > Sediment...
AGCAGGAAAACTATGAGCAGCACACAAGAAGTAGACAACAGACCCAAAGCCTCGCTGTCACAACCGATGGCGGGTATAAGTGAAGAAGAAATCGACGCAACCCGTGATCGCGCAGTAGCAGAACTAGAGTCCAGGGGTTTTAGAGTTATCAACACGTTGTTTACAGATGAGTGGTATTCCCGTGACGCAATGAAGGCGCGAGGCGTAGAGCAGATCGGACTATGTTTCCTGGGAAAGGCTCTGGAGAGCATGTCCCACTGCAAAGCCGTCCTATTCTGCAAAGGGTGGGAGAAAGCCAGAGGGTGCGTCATAGAACACATGGCGGCACTAGCCTACGGTGTGGCGTGTATCTACGAAGACAAAACGGAAGACGTAGCGCAAGATAGTTACCTACATAATCAACTATTGACGTGCATCAACCAAGCAGCACTCACTCTCGCCGACAAACGATCAGAGCCATTTGTGGTGGACAGCATAAATTATAAGTTCGTAATCATACCACGCCTACAATCAGATGGGGGTGGGCTATGCTAGATATGACGCTGTACGAGGTTCTTGAACTGACGTATGGCGACGAAGGCAACATAGTATCTAAAGAGTCAGGATTGTTCTTCGAGTCTAAGGATGAAGTTATCGCTTTCACCGCCTCAGACCGATACCTGCAAGAGTTCCCAAACACACCACGAGGGCTGCGCACAGCAGACCATAGTAAACGCTTCAAGGAACGCACGTCGAAAGTATTTAGTAACGTAGTAGAATACGACGAGTGGTCTGACGCAAGAGATACGCAGAAAGCGTTGGACAAGCTCAATCCGAGAGAACGCAGACTTTTAAAATTATGAGGGTTATTTCATGACATTGCAAGATTTTGTAGAACGCGTAGCTAAGAATAACGATATGCCGTTTGATGAAGCCAAGAAGTTTGTAATAGGCGTCCTCGGAACTATGCGCGACGAGGCCGACACACACAACGAACTAACGTTGCGCGGATTCGGATGTTACGGTATCAAAATAATCGTAGATTTACATTAACAGAATAACGCGCCCGTAGCTCAATTGTCAGAGCGTCCGACTCATAATCGGTTGGTTGCTGGTTAGAGTCCAGTCTGGCGCACCAGTTTTGTAGCAGGAGCAGCTATCGTCTATCGGTCAGGACACAAGGTTCTCATCCTTGCAAGCGGGGTTCGATTCCCCGTAGCTGTACCAATCATTATACGGGTGCATCGTGTACGAACACTTAAAGAAGCGTTGGTGCGACGTAAGCAAATATCCAAACATAGTAGTAACAGAACAAGATGTAACCTTCCCCCTATTCAACCTATCCGGTAAAATGGTAGGCTATCAAAAGTACAACCCATCGGCGCAGAGACTACCAGGCAACGACCCGAAACTTGGGCGTTACTTTACGTATGTCACAAGGACTGGCATAGGTAGGATGACGGAGGCGGCTGTATGGGGACTGGAAACGGTAAGCTGGAATGATTCGGTTTTATTCGTAGCCGAAGGTGTATTTGATGCGTGCAGGTTGCACTGGTACGGTCTACCGGCCATAGCGGTGCTAAGTAACAATCCCGCCAATTTAAAATCGTGGCTACGAACACTCCCGTGCGCAAAGATAGCCTGCGTACAAGGAGACGCCGCCGGAAAACTACTAGCGAAGTACGGAGACAGACAAGTATGGCTACCGCAGGGAAGCGACGTCGGGGACGTTACGGCGGCGGAATTCGAGAAGTTATTTGCAACATGGCTGCATTAGTGTATACTAGCCACCGACTAACACCAAAAAGAGATTGTTACTAAGTTGAGTTGTGCAGTACGGATACTACGCGACTTAATACGCTGTACTTCTTCAGCACCGAGTGGGCCCGGATGTGACCTGGCCCACTCACTCCAAATAGTAAACATGCGGGACTGACGGAATTGGCATACGTACCATCCTTAGAAGCTGGGTTATGGGAGTTCGAATCTCCCGTCCCGCACCAATTTAAAATTTAATTGCAGGTTATAGTTCTGCTGAACTAACGAGTCTCATAAGCTCGACGAAGGTTGGTCGGATTCCAACACCTGCAACCATCTCTTGGCGAATCTGGTGTAATGGTAGCACCTCCGGCTGTGAACCGGATGGCAAGGGTTCGATTCCCGGTTTCGCCCCACACGCAGAGGTTAGAGGGGGTACGAACAATGAAACCAACTGGCAGGGCAGGACGAAGTGTAGGCACACCCGTGGAAGAGACGGCGTACCGAGAACAACTAAAACCGAGCACCCTTCTTCGTTTAAAAACGTTGATGTTCGACAGATACGAAGGAGCGTTACCATTGGTGGCGCTGTTCGCACTTAGGTACATGTATAGAGAGTACGACGATAACTTTGTAAAGCTGGAACTGGGTAGCTCATGTGGATGGTCTGCTTTCGAACGATACATGTTGGAGGAGTTTGTGGAGGACAAACATTATGAAGTAGAGGAAATGTGGGCCAGGATTACGTATATAGAAAAATATTGCAGACCGCACTACGCTCAAGTGACAAGAAGTTTAGCGGATTCAATAAGCGCATGGCGTTTCTTGACAGGGGCGGAAAGCTAAATGGGAATGTATTCGTATTTATACCTCCACCCAAAGGATGTAGCAGTAGTAGTAGAAGAATGGGACGACCGATGTGAGCCGCCAAACGGAATTAGGACGCTCTGGTGGGGCTACAAGAATGACAGTTTTCACTCGCTACTTATGGAGGAGCTAAACTTAGATTTCGACACATTCGAAGTGAACGATGTAAGCATAGACTCAATCGTAAACGTAATCGGAAAGAAGATCAAGAATAGCGAGTTTCCTTCTCTCGGCGTATTCGTCGGAGATAACGCTAAGTACACAGACGAGTTCAAGTCTGAGCTATGGAGATTAACCATGTTAATCAACGCAATCACAGTCGCAGGTTCTCAAGAGCCCGACAGAATGCGTATAGCCTACAGATGGATGTAAGTCTCAAACACCGCATTAAATTGGATGGGCAGCGACGACGGTGGTGTCGCAGCGGACTGTAAATCCGTTCCCACAGGGTAAACATTGTAGGTTCGAATCCTTCCCCATCCACCACATCATCGAGATATGAATGCACGCATTTATATTGAAAATCACAAAGATACACATAGACCGTACCAACAACTCATGCGAACACTCATGCAAATTCATCCCAATATGTGGTGAATCCAAAGAGGAAGCTCTGCGTAATCACTTAGCGACACTGGCGTGCGCACGGCTGTTCACGGACACGACCGATACGCAGAGATTGTTGGACGCAGTTGAAGAATGTCACGGTAAATTCAAGTACACCGAAGTAGTGGCGAGCATTCACGACGAGTGCGAACTAGAGTTCAAATAAACCCAATCGAGGAAAACAATGATTCGTTTATCATGCTACAGACCTGTGTCCGACCCAGCCGTATGGGGCGGTAAGGTAGATCAAGAAGTCTTCGTAGATTTGACAGTATCGGAATGGAACAACGGCACGGACGGCCACTTCAAAGTGAGCGCGTGGCACGAGGATAAGGTGGGCAGAATGATTACGTTCAAGACGTATGACGAAGCCGTAGCATTGTATCTGAAGTTACAAGAGGACGAGTGCATCTGGGACGAATTACTCACACAACACGGCATGTACGGAGCATAATCGCATGATTCGACTAAAGTGCCTCAAACAAGTATTAGACCCGGACTTCTGGGAGCCCGAAAACGACGGGAATGTTTATGTAGAAGTATCTCTGCACGAAGTAAAACACAAAGGTAACACCACGTACAGAGTCGCAGTCTGGAACAGTGACGATCTTGGCAGAGAGATCGACGTTGCTACGTACGAGGAAGCAGCAGTAATATTTCACTCCATTCTGGAAGAAGACTTGATCTCAGACGAGTTTCTCGAAAAGAAAGGATTTTACGGGGCTTAACCCAATCATAAGTTTAACGAATAGGTGACATCATGAGTAAGAAGAGTATTGCGCGATTGTTGGTTGAATTGAAAACGTTAGTTAAGCAAATCGAGACAGCGAAGGTGAACTCCGTGTTCGTCGGCAACGCTCGCAGAAATGACGGTATGCCGCAGGTCATGGGGCGGACGGAGACAGTCAACGAGTTAGAAGAAATTATTAGAGAGCGGTATCAACAGATCACAGACCTGATTGCGCGGCATACGCGGATTAAGTCTGCAATAACGTTGTCAAACGCAACAACAAGTGTTACCATATGCGGCAAGTCGATGTCAGTGGCGGACGCCATCCACCTCAAACTCCAAATTGAGAGCATTGAGAAGCCTCTGTTAGAAATAATGCGGCGACAATTTGCAGCAGCGGTCGCAACGCATGACAAGCTGGAAGGGAACCTGACCGCCGCCATCGACAAACTAATTGAAGACTCCAGCGGCAAGGACAGAAAGGCCGATCAAGACGGCTTGAGAAACGCAATTAGTATGAAGCAGAAGATGGGGTCGCCTATCTTGGTAGACCCTCTCAAGTTGCGAGAGCAGATCGAAGCGAAGCAGAAGTACATCGAAGAATATCTGGCGGAAGTAGATTTGGCATTATCGGAATCTAACGCCAAAACCGAGTTGGACGTTTGATAGATGTAGATGTATACGAGCGCGGATACCTCCGCGCCTTGCGGGCTACCGCCTGACCTAAGACCAACGCGGTTTTAGGTTTGCATCAGTTAATGGTTTTTCTGTACGTAACAGACCATTAGCCGAAATGTAGCAGTTGGAAGTGTAACAACTAGCATTAACCCATGACGTGCCGAACGTGATAAAACTACCCTTCTGTGACTGGCGGAAGTAAAATTCCAGTCACCTTTTCGCCTAATAAGCGGCCAGTTCCTGTTCATGAAAAACAGAAACCATAAATCTAAAAGCAGCAGGTCGAGAGTTCGAGTCTCTTCGTGGGGTACGCCCCGCGTAGCTCAATTGGCAGAGCAGCAGCCTAGATACTCGTAGTGCTAAAAGCTAAGAGTTAAAAGATTAGGTTCAAAGTTATAACGATCAAGACCTCAGGTTCAAAAGGTAAAGGCTCAGACGTCAAAGCTCTTTAAAATCCGCGAATAAAGTTTAGTAAGTGTCGGTATAGACTTCGTCACGTACTCGCGGCTGGTATGCTTCATGGGTTAATCCTCACTATGGAAACTAAATATGAGCGTAGTAATTTTAGAATATAACACAGACGACGACGTAGGCACGCGCTACGGTTCGCATAAATCGGTGGCGTTCACTAAGCAAGATCAGACCGAAGCATTTAAGGACGTAGTGGCGTTCATAGACACCCTCAATCCGACAGACATAAACGGGAAATGGAGATTCGAAATCTTCGCGGAAATGGTGGCTAAGATACGAAAGGGCGCAGTACGAAGACAACCACGCGCAGCGTTCTACAACTGCAATATGAGCATTAGTTACCGAACAATCGAAGAATACCACGGGGTTTAGACAATGAAAGAATCTATAACAGTAAGTTATTATTGCGAGAAGTGCTGGACTCGTTTCGATAACGCCAAAGACGCACACGCATGTGAAGCATTACCAACAGACGAACTCCAAGGATACGAAACCGGCGACACGGTACGAATCCTACACCACCCACTGCAAGGTGAGGCTGGGAAGATCGGAGAAGTTCAACGTGAGCACCTAAGATTAAATCGCAACTCGACACGTCACGAGGCTGTAGTTCAGATACACATTCAGGACGAACGCGGCGGTTGTATGACAATCCCATCAAGTAGTGTAGAACGTGTAGACCCCGCCTTAGCAGTTTCTTCTTGGAGTGACGGGAGCCTCCGGCAACGTGGCCGCCCCCTAACAGAACACAGCCACACCCTGACGGCGTTAGGATAATGACTCCAAAAGAATTTTTAATCTTGCAATATGAAAAAGCACCTCAAATTCAAGATTTGAGGCTAGAAATTAGACACGCCCGTGAACAAGCGAAGTTATGCAAACCGCCAGAACGGAAAAGGGCCGCAGTTGCCAGTGACATTGTAGAAGGGGGCTATCATCTGGCACAAACTCGAAGAACAGTACGGTGGTGACTTCTGGACCGTGGTTGACGAGGTGCTACACCCGCAATCTGCCTTCAAAGCATATGAGGCTGATGATGGAAGCCGATACGGACTGAATGATGCTTACGTAGAGATAGAGCCGTAAATACACTAACGAATCCTTAGTAAAACACCACTAAGTAGCACTAGGAAGGTTGGCAGAGAGGCCGATTGCGCTTGCCTTGAAAACAAGTACGGGGCGACCCGTCGAAGGTTCGAATCCTTCACCTTCCGCCACATCAACAACAACAACACGAGAGCATAGTATGATAGAGGCAGCAGCCAAAGAACGCCAAGCGCTTATTGACGCGTTAGGCAAAATCATGGGTGAAGTGACCCAACCAGCAGAAGTAGCGGACTCTCTGATCGAGAAGTTCATTATCACGCAACGTCCTGAACATACAGCGGCGTCCGGTGATAGATACGACGGCGGGTCCTCCACACCACCACACGCACCGACACCAGGCTCAGACGTGGCCTGATAGTGTCGTAACAGCAGCGCATAAATACGAGAGGTGAATACGTATGCCAGAGAGTAAAGCGGGTGCGAATGGGCGGTCTGGTCCAACCGACCTGGTACGGCAGTGCGGAAACTGCGCGCATTGGAGACGGAACTCCGGGGCAGACGCCGGTGATTCGGGGGCGTGCACTAAACTCGACACCACGAAGGATCGAGACCAGGTCTGCTTCAAATGGGCGAGGGGCTAGGTAGCGTGAAATAGGACGAGGGTCGCGCTGGTTTATGTAACTTGTGCGGCCCTCGCATTACACCAAACAGACACGGTAGAACAGACATGCACCAAGACGCAAACAGTTGGGACAACGCAGCAGAGCTACGCAAGTCGGTAGCTAAAGTAATTTACGACGCAGGGGTTGACGCCTACGACGAAGAGGGCGACGCCGCAGATATAGCGGATGCACTGCTGAAGAAGTTCACCATCATTCCGAGAACAGACGCTAAGGAAGACAAATGCGCCGAGGAGTAACAGCATGACAGACGAACTCGACCCCCTAGACGCCGCAATCAACCCAACCACCGCAGAAATGCTGCGCCTCGTGTTAGTAGACATTCTTTACATAGCAAAACATAACCCTAACCTAGACGAAGTAGACTCCTCAATATGGATGACGGGTGGTTTGGCGCGGCGGTTTATCATAATGCCCCGTCAGACAGGGCCAGACACGGAGCCAAAATCATGAGCCAGTATTTAGTAGAAGAAGTTCACTACAGACACGGCGACGAAGACAGTAGAAGCCGGCCCTCATCTCGATACTGGATGCAGAAGAACGTACAGCCGCCGAGAAGAAGTTGCACGAGGACGGCATCTGGGGACTGTACGTAGATTTAACCTAAGCAGTAACCCGTGCGCCCGTAGCTCAACCGGATAGAGCAATAGCCTTCTAAGCTATAGGTTGGGGGTTCGATTCCCTCCGAGCGTACCACTCATCTAAGCGACCGTAGCTCAGTGGGAGAGCGGTCCTCGTCGGTGGTTCGAGTCCGCCTGGTCGCACCCACCCCTTCATAGCAGTAAACCCAATGAAACTATCAAGCATATTTTGTCTAACCGAAGCACACGGGGCACGCCGTGAAGTGTTGCGTTTCTTCGCGGCTATTCGCCTCACCAAAACACCAATAATCGTAGTCAAACCAATGCGAACACATCGCATAAAAGGGGAACGTCTAATGGCATATTCAAGATTCATGTGCAGCGAATGGTATTCCTACTACAACACCCAGAGCCCGCGAGATTCACGCGACTCACAGATATTCGTTCTAATCCACTCGAACTGGAACACCAACGACGCCAAAGTTGAATGGAAACATAGTGAGGTAGAAGACCTCCTGAAACTGGAAGAGAGCGAGATTATCGAAACGCTGCAACGCCGTTACAAATGCACCAAGGCGGAGGCGCAAGAGGCTATCGGGTACTTTAACGAGTTCATGGCGGATGTGGGCGAGTCCACCTTCCCGACCGATTTCGATCCAGGAAAGGAGTACAACGACCCGGATGAGATTCTTCCAATCGTGGACGAGGTCAAGAATCCAAAGGTTGCCGTAACTGTAATGAAGCAGGGGCAGCGGTTGAGCGTTGATCGTTCGCCCACACCACCGCCTAACACACCAATGGCCGTGCATGTAGTGCCGAGAGGTGATATACGCGAACATGAAACATCAGCGGAATGCTGGTGCGCACCCACGCCTGATACGGGGGCATCGAATCTGTACATCCATAATGCAGAGGACGGTCGTGACGGTAAGCCGCACATAGCAGAACCCTCAGCGCAATGGGGCGGCGCGGCGGACATAGCCAAATACCGAGAACTAACCCCTGAAGAGGCCGCACTGATCTATTCCATAACCGAACGTGTCCGTGAGATTACAGAAGCCACTGAGCGGCTCAAGGGGGTGCGCTTTGTAGACACCCAACGGGCGGCGACAGGTAAATCATCGTTGGAGCGCGCATTATACGACCTTACCCGCATGGCCGTTCATCTGCGCGACCCGATATTCAGAGACTGGTTCTCAGAAGGGACGACAGAATGTTAGCTAAACAAGTTACACGTTTCTATTGCGAAATATGCGGCTCTGAGCATATGTCGCCGGAGGCGGCGGCGTGTTGCGAAAGATTGACAGTACGCAGCTGCGGTTGGCCCGTAAAGAAAGGCGATCACGTACAGCTGGCCCCTCGTATGGTTAAATGGGCTAATAGTGTTAATGCCGGCGTGTTCGGGTATGCGGGGACGGTTACGCGAGTATTCTACAAAGTGCACCGGCCGCCGCTCGCAGCGAGGTTTCACATCGAGATGTTGGAAATAGAAAGTTTTGAGGACGGACTGCTATTCGAAGAGCAGTCCGCTTTTTTCAGCAAAATAGAATAGGCGCAATATGCAAGAACAATACGCACAATGGGTGCATGTGGTAGGAATAGTGGAGTTCGTAGCACCGTACGGGGAGAAGTTCAAGCACCCGTGCTTCGGCTACATCGGAGCCAAATCCGCGTGGTTTAAATACGTAACCCCATCGTCTTATCCGTACGGAATCCCATTAACATACAAAGTGAAAAAACGGTACGAAGACGATAGCGGTATGGCAGTGCCCCGTGACACCCACCACATCCTCACCTTCACGGCAGAGCTAGGCTACTCAGACGGGCGTGAAGATACGATAGATAGCGCCGTCAATAGCGTGGAGGCGTGGGTTCATAAGACCCTCAGCAAGATAAACCCGATAATGGGTTGTATGCAGATACATGTGAACGGATTCGACTCCCGCACCACACGGGCGTACGCCCTCGACAGAGACACCGGCATGATGCACACGCAGCATGTAGCTGTGAAACAGAAGAAGGACCCTAACCAGTCATAGAACAGCGGGGCGTCTGTGGTATGATAGAAGCCCCATTAACCGCAACAACAGGCATAAACGCAATGACCCCAGAAGAATTTGAAAGTGAGATAGTAAAGATTAAGAAGTTAATACCTCGGATGTTTTACCGCATGCTGCCGCATTACAACCCGCAGCTTGTGACTGACGAACTGTCGCCGTTCACGCAGGCCGTCCACCTACAAGATTACTTATTGGGCTTTGACGGCAATGCGCCAGCACAGATCGCCGCCGCAAACACTGTCGTCAACCTGCTCACACAAATCCGCGCGCCAGTCCTTGTCGACGTCGACATTGAAGTGTACGAAGAACTGAACGGCGTGATAGGTGAGACGGACTTCGTGCGCAGAGAGTTCGATAGTTCTAAATACGGGGACGCTGTGCGCTTCATATACACAGACACAGACGAGAAGCGCAGCCGCATACTGCGGGCCCCGATCTCGATACTCTCAGAAACCCTACCGGACTCATTCGATCTGGGCGACGTGATCGTCGTGCGCATAAACTCAAACGGGTTCCACAACGAGGAGGCTGCGTGCGTATGTAAGACTCGTGAATATACCCATGAGCCAGTGGAACGCGCCATCAGAATACACGGCGAGTTCATGTCCCGAACACGTTGCGTGAACTTTTACACCAATGCGTTGGACGCTGTGTTGAAGTCGTGGAACGCGCCAGTGACGGTAGCCAAACCAAAAACCACAGCCCAACGCGTAATAGCCGAACCGGCGGCCGAGGTATACGGGTAGCAACACAACACTAAGCGTTATTCAACAACAAACCAAGGAGATACCGATGCCCATTCTTGCAACATCTATCAACTCGCCGAGAGACGAGGGCTTTAAACTGGCAGCATCGCTCGCAGCCAGAGCCTTGGACGACAGCCTACATTCTCACGAACTACTGGACATAGAGGATAGTTTGGCTGGAGACATGCCTAAGCGAGTAAAGGAACAAGGCGCCGAGACGGTTACGAACCAAACGACGCTGCGCGAAACGCTCATAGCGCTTCACAAAATCATGGACACGGAGTCCAGAGGCGAACCTTCGGGGCATCGGATTCATTTAGAAAGCGGGGACTGGGATGGGTGGCACTCGTGGGCTAAAACGGAATGCCTGAGATTCACCGTGTCCTCCTCGGTACATAATTGCAACATCAGTTTCTCGGTATCATGCGAATACCGTTGGGAAAAGGCGCAGGGTAAATCAATGCTGCACCTCCACCCTAAGCTGTGCGGAGTCAGATCGAACCACCATAACCGCGGAAGGTACGGAAAGCGTAGGGGCGCACGACGGGTTGAGGTGGGCGGGTACCGGTTGTTCCCGATGTTAAGTTGGTACAACATCTGCGGCTACCAGAACCAGATTCGTTTCAGATATTACGAACACGACGCCAAGCTCGACGTGGTGTTAAGTGAAGAGGAGTTGGACAGTCTGTTGAAGCA
>Ga0316607_1000742_pt1 | contig 10873 bp, 5 predicted proteins | sample MIS2016062E_MG_FD_207674 | JGI IMG/M metagenome (GOLD analysis project Ga0316607, IMG submission 207674) | Microbial mat bacterial communities from Middle Island sinkhole, Lake Huron, Michigan, United States - MIS.2016.062E | ecosystem: Environmental > Aquatic > Freshwater > Lake > Sediment...
TTGAGATTTTAACCCCCCCCAGCCCCCCCTTGGTAAGGGGGGGAGTAAGAGTTGTTTGAGTTTTTTTGTTGGTTGCTGGTATTTGTTGTTGATGCAAATTACAAATTTTGTTTCTTGCGTTATGGAGTTTGGAGGCTGTTGGTGGGGAGGTAGAAACCGGGTTTCTTCCTGAATCTGGGTGATGATGCGTAAATTCTCGCAGAAACCCGGTTTCTGAGATTGATTTTACTTTGATTATTTGCTCGTTATGTCCCGACAACCCCGTCGGAAACGTAGACAGGGCATGGTTTCGTGGTTTTGGGCTTTATTATAAATCTTTATGAAATCCTGAAACGCTTAGATGTTACAGTCTACAAGTCTCGACGCGAGAGAAGAGATCCCTCAGAAAACAACTCTCCGCTCACACAAAACAGAACCTCATAACCAAAAAGCTCCTGACTCTTCGGGAGGTGAGCTTCTGGTGCTTTCTCTGCTGAAAAAGTAAGGTCGTTGTAGTACAACCATTCGTTATTTTTTCTCCAGCCTACACGATCGCCAAACTCTTCCCATACTTTTTGATCATATTCCCTAGTTCCCCCCAGACTTTGATAGATGCGCTTCTGCACGCTAAAGCCGAAGCGCCCATTGCTGTATTTTACCCAAAGTTGGTCAATGGTACGCAAGTCCTCGCAGGGGAATTTTTCAATACTTTTTCTATCCAGCCATCCTTCTTTCTCCCTACCCGCCACCTTCGACATCACTCTCGCCGTTTCCTCATCCGCTTCTTTCCACTTTTTGGTCGCCAATAAATTCCGCAAGTTTATATAATCCATCCCCACGGCTGAAATCAATTTTACCTCATTAGCACCCTGTTTCGGCTCAGGGGACGGTGCTAAGGCTGTCAATACTTGTTCTGCTGTCCACCTTTGTGCTCGCTTTTTCTGCAAACATCCCCTGATTATGGCCGTGAATGGTTCTGGTATTTTTGACCAGTCTATTTCTGGCTGTTCTTCCATAATCTTTTTCATTAACTGCGCTTCTGTATCTGCGGTGAATGGCGCGATTCCTGTCAAGATTTCTGCTGTCATAATTCCCAAGGACCACACATCCCAACCTGTTGCGACTACTCCTTCGTAGGCTTCCGGGGGAACGTATAAGGTTGTACCTCTTCTATCACTGGTTCTACCTGACTTTTTGGCGCTGATTTCTCGCAGCAATCCGAAGTCTGATAGTTTCCATGTATTGACTACATATAGCAAGTTTGCTGGTTTGATGTCTCGGTGTACTTTTCGGGGATTTGATTGATGCAGGTAGTTTAATGCTGCTGCTGTTGCTTTGACTATTTCTATCGCTTCGGCTGGGGAGATTTTCCCGGTTTTTCGTTGTTTTTCTAAGTTGGTTTCGGCGATTTCCATTGCGATGAATAGATATACGTCGTCTTTGACTTCGCATTCGCCTGATGTGTAGCTGCGGATTAGGTTTTCGTGGTGAATATTTACTGCTGCTTGTAGTTCGGTTAGTTGTTTTTCGGCTTTGGTTTCATCTTCTTCTGGGGCGATTAGTTTGATTGCTACTTCTCTGATTAGTCTGTCTCTGATTACTTCATCTGCTTTGTATACGGCTCCATATCCTCCACATCCTAGGTATTCTTGGAGGTGGTATTGGTTGTTGACTGTTTCGCCTTGTAGTTTTCTCCAATGTCTTTCTGGGTACATGATTTTACAAAGTAAAATAATTAGGCTGATTTTCAATTATTATACATCATATAGCAATTCTTGCAGGAGTCGCAAGTTTTTTACCCCACCCCAACCCTCCCCTTAGTAAGGGGAGGGAGCAAGAGTTGCTTTGCTTTCTTTAGGGTTTTGGGCACGGTAGGTGACTCCGAATCCGCCGCCACTGATGATGGCTTCGATTAGGTATTTGCTGTTTTGGAGTTGCGGGGGGCAGTGTCTCATGGCGGGTTTGTGGTGGTGTGGAGGATGGTTTTAATTATAACTCAGGCGGGGGGATTTTCTGGATTATGTCATTCTGAGCGAAGCGAAGAATCTCAAACCTTTGCAACACCGTTACAATCCGTAAGTCCTGTAGAATCAGGACTTACGCATTTCAATGTAATTCTGTTATTCTGAGTCATTCTGAGGAGATTCTTCGTTTCCCGTACTAATGACAGAGGAGATTCTTCGTTTCCCGTACTAATGACAGAGGAGATTCTTCGTTTCCCGTACTAATGATAGTTGACTTGTATCTATAATTAGATCACTTTATGGTTGAATGAAAATACCGATCGCATTATGAACTCTCGCAGCCGTTGACAAAGGTCGATCGAGCAAACTCCCTCCCAAATACAAACTCGTCGAACTTCCCCCATCCAAGTTTAAAGCCTCCACAGCACCCATTTGCTGCAAGATCAGCGCGAGTTCGGCGAAATTTGGCCCCGCCCCGCCCGCGCGATTGTGCAAGGCTACAATCAGCAAATTCCCCGCAGCAGTTCGCCCGATCGCACTTCTAATTGCTGTCTGTCTCACATAAGCATCGCTAAACCCTTCCGCCTTCGCATCCAGCACAACTTGACTGTTTTGGACTAACACCGGCCCGCCGCCTAAAATGTACGGAAAACGGTTGAAATCCGCCGGAATTGTATTAGTTTCTAGGTGCAATAAAGTGCCCGGTGTCAGTTGAGGGGCGATCGACAAATCGGAACGCAATGCTAAAATATAACCGTTGGCTGGAACCGGAAAAGCTGTTTTTCCCGTCTCACCTGCGGGAGATTGGCTGATAACTTGATCGCCCGCCACTGTCACAACTATTTCATTCTCCGAAAACGGAGTATAAGTTGTTCCCCAATCGGGATTGTAGCGGCCGATTCCCGCTTCCACATAGGCGCTATTTAGCTGAGAAATAGGCCAACTTTGCCCCGTAGGAGTGCTCAAGGTTTCTTGCAAAGTCAAACGGGCGATCGCAAATTCGCCCCGATCGTTCCAGCCGATCGCCCCGCGATTCAAAATCGGGCCGGAAAGCCATTTATTGTCCCGCCGAATTGCTCCTAAAGCTAACCGATTTATCCGATTAAAAAAGCCGGCGTTAATCGCCGCAGCTACTCCCGAAAGTTCGGCTGTTTGTAATAGAGGTGCAGTGCCTTTGTCTGTCGGCGGATTGCTGAGAAGTGGTCTAATTTTTACTCCTGCTTGGCGCGGATTCACTTCTAACCAAACTACTGGAAAACGCGCGGTTCCTAAGTTTTGATACTGTTGCCGCCACCGGACTCCCTCGGCCCAAAGAATGTCTTTTTCTACTAAGGAATCTGGCCGAATATCAATCACTAATCTATTGGGATTTCCGAGGCTGAAAACTTGCGGCCGCCAACCTAAAGGTATTGTTACTTTGACTCTGGTTTGAGTGTCGGTTGGTTCGATTTTTAGTGATAGTAATTGTTGGCTGGTTTGAAAAGTGCCCTGAATTAAGGCGGGTGCAATTTTGGCATCGATCGCGATCGACCATTCTTGACCGATTATTGGCTGTAAGGGCGCTATTTGCAGCGGTACTGTCGGTTTGGTCGGGTCGTCTGGTGTTTCGAGGTTTGGCGCTGTGGGGGTTCTAGGCTGCGAAATAGTGGGCTTTGTGGGGTCGTCTGGGGTGTCTCTGGGTGCGGGTGTGGGCGATCGGCTTGGTTGATCGACAAAGTTAACTTGCCACGGTGTGGCGCGATCGAGATCTACAACGATGCGATCGCCCCATTCTCTCTCTGCTTGCCGAATTCCAGTCACATTTGCCACTGGAGATGTAATTCTCAAAGTATTTCCATCGGCTGATATCTGCCAACCCGCAAGTCTGGCAAAATCTGTCACATCTAAGTAACGATACGGGCCTGTTGCTCGCGCTGCTATACTTTGAGTCTCGGTTAAAAATAGGTCAAACCACTTTAGCGGTTGTTTGGTGCTGTCGGCGGTGTTGAGCAAATCGACTCCGGCAGATTGCATTAAGCCGATGTCGGCAATCCAAGTTCGGATGTTCGCAGAATTGCTGTTTGTTGGCTGTTGAGTCCAAGCAGCGGGAAGGATGCGATCGTTGAGAGAGATTTGGCGGCCTTGTTTGATTGTGGCAACGTTCTCCGCAACAGGCAAGATGCCTGTTCTACCATACTTGAAATTTGTTGTGGGGTGTAGGGGTTGGGCTTCTTGCTCGCCCGTAGCATGAATCAGTCCAGCCCTCTCACTCTCTGCTTTCCCCGCAAGATTCGAGACTAAACATAGTGCGATCGCCAGTATGGGCGAAATCGAGACTCTACTGTGCATTTTTTTTACCTCTGCCAACTTAAAACCATTAACCATCAAAAACGCCGGCCCTACAACACAACGGTGAAATTTGGGAATTTTTATTGATCAACTTAATTTCTTTGGCTGTGTAGTTGGCTGTAGTTAGCTGCATAATATTAAGGCAGGGTTTCATTGGTTGTGCAGCGCGCTGCAAGACCGATGGAGGGGACTCAGTAAAAAAAAACACACAAAACTCGATCGCCTGCAATTTATCTGGTTGCGAGGTGGCGATTTTCACCAGAATAACTGTTTTTTAACAGCAGGGTATTCTATGAGACATTTCGGAGGCGATTCGATCGAGATAATTAAGCATCTGCAAACAGGGTTTCAGAGCTAGGTACTGGCAGCATCAATGTAAATTTTTATCAAATCTGCTGGCTTTTTGCTGTTTGAAAGTTTACCAGACTCCCACAGATGGGCGACCTTCTCTTTTCAAGCTATAACGAATCAACCACACAATCACCGAAATAGTATTCAATCAACATGGGCAATATGATCGATCAAAATCAAAATCAGGGTCATCGAGGAATTCCTTATGCCGGTCAAAACTGGCTAGTAGAAGAAAGAGATGCTTGCGGTGTTGGCTTCATTGCTAACCAAAACGGCAAAGCTACTCACTCCTTAATTCAAAAAGCTTTACCAGCCTTAACTTGTCTGGAACATCGCGGCGGTTGTAGCGCTGACCAAGATTCCGGCGACGGCGCTGGTTTGATGACAGCAATTCCTTGGGAATTGTTAGATTCTTGGTTTGCAGAACAGAGAATTGTGCCTCCCGCACAGAAAAACTGCGGAGTCGGAATGCTGTTTCTGTCCAGGGATGAAAACCAAGCGGCGATCGCGCGGTATGTGGTTGAGGAAATCCTGTTAGAACGCGGGCTGACACTGCTGGGATGGCGAAAAGTTCCCGTGGATGCGTCAGTTTTGGGCCCGCAAGCGCGAGAAAATCAACCTCAAATCGAACAAGTAATTGTTAGTTCACCGCAATTACAGGGCGACGATCTCGATCGCCAGTTATTTCTGACTCGCCGCGCGATCGGACACGCATTATCCCATCGCCCCGACTTCACTCGCCAAGACTTTTACTCTTGCTCTTTTTCCTGCCGCACGATCGTCTACAAAGGAATGCTGCGATCGGCCGTACTGGGAGAATTTTACCTCGACCTCAAAAATCCCGCCTACAAAAGCGCCTTTGCCGTATATCACCGACGCTTCAGCACCAACACCATGCCCCGCTGGCACTTAGCTCAACCGATGCGCTTGCTGGGACACAACGGCGAAATCAACACGCTGTTGGGCAATATTACCTGGATGAGGGCGCGACAAGCGACTTTAGCTCACCCGAATTGGAGTCAAGCCGATATCAACACGTTCAACCCAATTGTCAATTCTGACAGCAGCGATTCGGCCAACTTGGACAATGTAATGGAGTTGTTGGTGCACTCCGGCCGTTCTCCCCTGGAATCCTTGACTATTCTAGTTCCTGAAGCTTATAAAAATCAGCCAGATTTAGCTCCCTATCCCGAAATTGTCGATTTTTATGAGTATTACAGCGCCATTCAAGAACCTTGGGATGGCCCCGCATTACTGGTGTTTAGCGATGGTAAACAAGTAGGTGCTACTCTCGATCGCAATGGTTTACGCCCCGCCCGTTACTGCATTACCAAAGACGGTTTGGTAATTGTGGCTTCCGAAGCCGGTGTAGTCGATATCGACGAAGCCGATATCATCGAAAAAGGCCGTTTGGGGCCAGGACAAATGATCGCAGTCGATCTGCAAACTCAGGAAATTCTCAAAAATTGGCAACTAAAACAGCGGATTGCGAAGCGACATCCCTACGGTGAATGGTTGCAAAAAAACCGCGAAACCTTGGAACCACAGCCTTTTGCCGAAACTGCAACCCTCGACTCTCAAACACTGTTAGCCAGTCAAATAGCTTTTGGCTACACCGCCGAAGATTTGGATCTGGTAATCGTCGAGATGGCGAGTTCCGGGAAAGAACCGACTTTCTGCATGGGAGACGACATTCCCTTGGCTGTCTTGTCCCAAAAGCCTCAATTACTGTACAACTATTTCAAACAGCGGTTTGCTCAAGTCACAAATCCGCCGATCGACCCCCTGCGCGAGGGGATGGTGATGTCTCTGACGGTGAATATCGGGCTGCGGGGCAATTTATTGCAAGCAGTACCGGAAAATGCCCAGCTACTGAAAATAGATTCTCCTGTACTGAATGACGCTGAACTGTCTTTCTTGAAGGAACAAAAGTCTTTCCCCGCAAAGGTTATGTCAACTCTTTACCAAATTGTGGCAGGCCCGGAAGGTTTGAAGTTCGCAGTCGATCGACTTTGTGCATTGGCTGCTGATTCAGTGCGATCGGGCGCTAAGATTTTGATTCTGAGCGATCGAACATCTTCGACTACTGGTTTGAGTGCAGAATACACTTATATTCCACCTTTCCTCGCCATTGGTGCAGTTCATCACCACTTGATCCAGGAAGGGCTGCGGATGCAAACTTCCCTAATTGTCGATACCGCCCAGTGTTGGAGCACTCATCATTTTGCTTGTTTAATCGGTTACGGTGCAGCCGCTGTTTGCCCCTATTTGGCCCTCGAAAGCGTGCGCGGCTGGTGGGCTGACACCAAGACTCAAAACTTGATGAAACATGGCAAAGTTCCCAATATTACGGTGACTGCGGCTCAAGCTCAATACCGCAAAGCGGTGGAAAATGGGCTGTTGAAGATTATGTCGAAAATGGGGATTTCCCTGCTGTCTAGCTATCAGGGGGCGCAAATCTTTGAGGCGATCGGGATTGGCGGTGATTTGCTAGATTTGGGCTTCAAAGGCACTGTGTCTCGCATCGGCGGTTTGACTGTGGCGGAACTAGGCCAGGAAGTGATGTCCTTCCACTCTCAGGCTTTCCCGGAATTGAACGCTAAAAAGCTGGAAAATTACGGCTTCGTGCAATATCGGCGCGGTGGCGAATATCACATGAACAGCCCGGAAATGGCGAAGGCTTTACACAAGGCTGTGACTAGCTTTAAGCTTCAAACTAATGGTAACGGCAAAAATGCCGCACCAAAAATGGAACCAATTGGTTCCAAAAATGCCGAAACTGCCTACGATCACTACGAGGTTTACAAGAAACAGCTTGAAACTCGCCCGGTGACTGCTTTACGGGATTTACTGGATTTTGCGAGCGATCGCCCTTCGATTCCCATTGAAGAAGTAGAATCTGTAGCAGATGTTGTCAAGCGGTTCGCCACTGGCGGAATGTCCCTCGGTGCTCTATCCCCGGAAGCCCACGAAACTTTGGCGATCGCGATGAACCGCATCGGCGGCAAATCCAACTCCGGCGAAGGCGGCGAAGACCCAAAACGATACAATGTGCTAAACGATGTGAGTGACGCTGGTTTCTCACAAACTCTACCTCACTTGAAGGGTTTGCAAAATGGCGATACCGCATCGAGTGCCATCAAACAGGTAGCTTCCGGGCGTTTCGGCGTGACTCCAGAGTACCTGATGAACGCCAAACAGATCGAAATCAAAGTTGCCCAAGGTGCGAAACCGGGAGAAGGTGGCCAATTACCAGGGCCGAAAGTGAGCGAGTACATTGCTTATTTGCGCCGATCGAAACCGGGTGTCACACTGATTTCGCCGCCTCCTCACCACGACATTTATTCGATCGAGGATTTAGCCCAGTTGATTTTTGACTTGCATCAAATCAATCCCAAAGCGGGAGTTTCCGTCAAGTTAGTATCGGAAGTCGGCATCGGTACTGTCGCCGCTGGCGTCGCTAAAGCCAATGCTGATGTGATTCAAATTTCCGGCCATGACGGCGGCACCGGTGCGTCTCCACTGAGTTCGATTAAGCACGCAGGTTCTCCGTGGGAACTCGGATTGACAGAAGTGCACCGGGTATTGATGGAAAACAAATTGCGCGATCGAGTTTTACTCCGCGTTGACGGTGGCTTCAAAACAGGCTGGGACGTGATTGTAGGCGCTTTGATGGGCGCCGAAGAGTATGGGTTCGGCACCGTGGCGATGATTGCAGAAGGCTGTATTATGGCCCGCGTTTGCCACATGAATACTTGTCCTGTCGGTGTTACCACGCAGAAGGAAGAGTTGCGGAAGCGTTTCCCTGGTACACCGGAACACGTGGTCAATTTCTTCTACTTTGTCGCCCAGGAAGTGCGGAGTTTGTTGGCAAAATTGGGTTACAAGTCGATCGCAGATATCATTGGGCGCGGCGATTTGCTGACAATGCGCGCAGGGGTAAAGTTGACGAAAACCCAAGCGATTAATTTGGACTGTTTGACCAAATTGCCGGATACTAAGAACGATCGCTCTTTCTTGATCCACGGCGACGTACACAGCAACGGGCCAGTGTTAGACGACGATTTGTTGGCGGATGCTGAGATTCAAAGTGCGATCGCCAATCAAACCAGTGTTAGCAAGAGTGTAAAATTGGCGAATACCGATCGCACTGTGGGCGCAAGAATCAGTGGTGCGATCGCCAAGCAATACGGTAACACCGGTTTTACTGGACAAATCACCCTCAACTTTACAGGTACTGCGGGTCAAAGTTTCGGCGCATTCAACTTACCGGGAATGACATTGGTACTGGATGGCCAAGCTAACGACTACGTTGGTAAAGGAATGCACGGCGGCGAAATTGCGATCAAACCGCCGGTTGATGCGACTTATGATGCTTCCGAAAATGCGATCGTTGGTAACACTTGTTTGTATGGCGCGACGGGGGGAATTCTGTTGGCGGCGGGTAAAGCGGGCGAACGGTTTGCGGTTCGCAACTCGATGGCGAAAGCAGTCATTGAAGGTGCCGGCGATCACTGCTGCGAATACATGACTGGCGGCGCGATCGTCGTATTAGGAAAAGTCGGCCGCAACGTCGGCGCTGGAATGACTGGCGGCTTGGGTTATTTCCTCGATGAAGATGGCAATTTCCCAGCTCACGTCAACGGGGAGATTGTCAAGATGCAGCGCGTTTGTACGGCCGCTGGGGAAGCGCAATTGAAAGAGTTGATTGAGGCTCAGCGCGATCGAACAAACAGCAAAAAAGCCGAGAAAATATTAGCAAATTGGGCCGAATATTTGCCTAAATTCTGGCAAATTGTGCCGCCAAGTGAAGCCAATTCACCGGAAGCTTCCGAACAAAAGATAGCTGTAAAAGCGTAATTTTGCAGTTGGTCACGCTCGCGTAGTCGAAGTGTCGGTTTTATGACCACATTTCGACCCAACGACGATGAGGGGCGACGCAAGTTGCCCCTTTTTCAATCTACATATCAAAACCGTTAGTATCGAAATTATTCATCTCTCTCTCTTCTCTTCCTCTGCGCCCTCTGTGGCCTCTGCGGTTAAAACATTCCTTTGATTTTATGCCCAAAGGCTTCACCCTGCCTCCGGGAGAGATTCATACCACAATGGATGCTTAATAAGCAGGAATGAAGTTTAAGAAAACCAGTTTTCGATCGCCAAATCTTGAAAGTTTGCATAATCAGCAACATTTCGTGTCACCAGAATCAGATTATTGACTTTAGCGATCGCTGCAATTTGCCCATCAGCATAAGACGGTGTAAGACCGATCGGAATAAGTCTGGCTCGTTCTTTAGCGAACCACTCAGCCGCTTCTTGGGTATAAGGCAGAATTGGTAATTTTACTTTCACTTCTTCCTGAAGATAGGCTTCGATCGCGCGGCGGCGCTTAGAGTCTGGCATTCGATAGCAGCCTAGCAGAACTTCTTGCCAAACTATCGAGGCGATCGCAACAGTGGATTTTGCCTCAATTAGTTGAGTCATCACGTTGGCATTCGGAAGAAGCCGAACAGGTTCCGAGATCATGTTGGTATCGAGTAAATAACGCAGCGTCATTCAAAAAAGACCTCGCGTCCTGCAAAAGTTCGATCGCGAATATCTCCCCAAATTTCATCAGGATTTAAACCCAGTTCATGCAGTTGATATTTTTCACGAAATGCACTGAGAGATTCTCCAAAGCTCAGTTTGAGATGCTGCGGCTGTTTACGACGTTGAATATATTCGCGCAAGGCTATTTCAACTAGGGTTTCAATCGCAATTTCTCGCTCCAGTTCGATCGCCTCTTGCAGCAGTGCCGTATCCACATTTAGGTTCGTCACCATTGGCTTTCCTCTTTTAACCGTTGTTTTATTATAAGATATAATCAATCCAAAACAGTTCTAGACTTTCTCAAAGGTTGACCATCTAAAATATAACATTAGATCAAATCTGTCGGGCGATCGGCATTCGCCCAGGTGCTGTTTTCCACATCAAATCTATCTCTTCCGGTGTCAATCCGTAAGCTTGATTAACTAAATCGGATAAACGGTGTTCGAGTCTCAACGCTTCAGCCTTGCGAGATTGAATCGGTGGTGCATACTCATTATAAGTTTCGCGGACTGCTTTTAGTCCCGCAACGCCGAGAGGATCGGAGGATTTAGTTTTCGGCATTCGCTTTCTAATTTCTTCTACAAACTCCTGAAAGGAAAGACTAGAAAAGTCTTCTATTTTTTGTCCGAGTTTCTCTATTTTATAAGTAAGTTGCAACCATTGCA
>Ga0316607_1000743_pt1 | contig 10866 bp, 7 predicted proteins | sample MIS2016062E_MG_FD_207674 | JGI IMG/M metagenome (GOLD analysis project Ga0316607, IMG submission 207674) | Microbial mat bacterial communities from Middle Island sinkhole, Lake Huron, Michigan, United States - MIS.2016.062E | ecosystem: Environmental > Aquatic > Freshwater > Lake > Sediment...
AGCCGATCGGGTGATGATCGTCCGCTTTAACCCCTGTACAGGCAGCCTCTGCGCGGCGCCGGCAACGGGGGCGGTGACAGTGGAATCTGTAGCTCCTAACTGCCGGCCGATGCTGGGGGAAACGCTGGAAAATTTCTGTTTTGACGAGTTCTATTTGGAAGCTTACCAACATCGGGCGATCCGACCGATCGCAGATATCTGCGCCGCCGATTTACCACAATATCAAATTGATTTGCTCGCACAATTTGATGTCAAAGCTTATTTAGTAGTGCCGCTGGTACAGGGGGAGGAATTGTGGGGGCTGCTGATGGCTCACCAGTGCAGCCCCAGACAGTGGAGCCAGTTGGAGGTCGAGTTGCTGTCTTCTTTGGCCGCCCAGTTGGCGATCGCCATCAAGCAAGCAGAACTTTACCAGCAGTTGCAGGCGGCCAATCTCAAATTAGAGCGCTGGGCGACTTCGGACGAACTCACGCAGCTAGCAAACCGGCGTCGGTTCGACCAATATCTGGAAACAGAGTGGCGCCGACAGTTGCGGGAACAAACGCCCCTGTCCCTAATTCTGTGCGATATTGATTATTTTAAGAGTTACAACGATACCTACGGGCATCCAGGGGGAGACGAATGTTTGCGACAAGTCGCCCGGGCGATCGGCGATGCTGTCCATCGCCCCGCCGATTTAGTGGCTCGCTACGGAGGCGAAGAATTTGCCGTTATTTTGCCGAATACCAAGATTCAAGGGGCTGTGCAAGTAGCCGAACGCATAGGATTCAAAATCGCAGCTTTGCGGCTTCCTCACGCAGGTTCTCAGGTCAGTCAGTACGTCACCCTCAGTTTGGGCGTAGCGAGTGTGGTTCCTGCATCTGAATCGGGAGCCGAAATTCTGATTGCCGCCTCTGACCAAGCGCTATACCAAGCAAAAAGACTTGGGCGCGATCGCATCCAACTGTACCAGCCAGACCCTGCTTCTGGCAAGCCGAACGGGACAACAACTCCCATACTCCCTGTAGATTTTTCTATACCCAATAATAATTTTCCCTCTCCCACAAGCGCTTGACTTTTTCGAGGATTTGTGCATCAGGAGTTAGATCGCATCCGATTGAACCGGAATGATTAAACCGCAGAGGACACAGAGGACACAGAGGAAGAGAACAGAGAGATCCATGATTCCGATGTCAACGGAATTGATCTGATTCCTTCGCGGACTCAATACTGGAGTAATTCTCAACTTGAAGTTCTCAAATCTCCAGCGGAAGGCGGGATTGAATGTTAATGTTTTGAATCGTACTCAGATTACCGGGAATATTTCTTAATAGTTTTAATTGACCTTTTGCTTGCAATTTTAATTCAAAACTTTGGGTGTCTACGGTCGTTTTATAAATGCTTTCTAGCACGTTAATCTGATTAATTATGTGAACCGTTGTGATTTCTTGGCTTTGATAGCTAGTAGAGGCAGTAATGTTATACTCTTGCAGCAAGTCTTCGGAGTTAGTTAAGATAATCCCAAAGATGAGAGAGGCGAATTTTTCAAGATTTTCTAAATTAGTGTCGTACACCTCAATAAAAAACTCTTGCTCAAATTCCCGCATGACAGTTATTTCTTGGCGGCTTTCCTCTGGGTACTGCTTGAGAGATTTTAAGTTTCTCATGCTTTGATCTAGGGTAAACTTACCTAAATAAACACTAATTTGGGGAAAGGGTTCAGAAGGAGATTCCCTTAACTGTTTAGTGGTAAAATGTTGGTCGGACTGAGGAATGTCTGCACTCAGTTCGGTTTTCAGCAGGTTGGCGATCGCCGTCAGTAGTTTATAAATCATAATCAATCAAAATTAGCTTTGACTACTTGGGGGAGAGACTTCTCTAGCGGGGATTTCAGAATCGAGAGCATAAGTATTTTCCGAGGAAGTTTGGATTGTATTCCTGTCAGCTTTGACCAGTTCTTCTTCCAACACTTGAATTGCACCAGCCATGCGAAGTAAAGTATCTCTCACATTGGCTTGTTTTGCCTCTAAATCTGCTAGGACTTTTTTACCCGCTTCGTATTCAGATTTGAGTTCTTGGAGACGTTGTTGGAGTTGTTGTTTCATCACATTTTTACATCAATTACCTACATCCTATCGTTTCCGGTTGCATCGGAATGATAGCAACTCTGGACACTCAAGCGTGCCCTTCTTAGTGTCAACTTAAGGTCAAACCCAGTCAGAGAGTGTTGTTTGACGATTGGGTTCAGATCCCCCCTAGGGCGTGTTTTCAAAGTCTTAGATCCCCCCCAGCCCCCCTTAAAAAGGGGGGAGAAAGAGTCTCAAAGTCCCCCTTTTTAAGGGGGATTTAGGGGGATCGGGATCTGAAGTCGCAGTTTGAAAACACGCCCTAGCCCCCCTTCTTAAGGGGGGGACAAGATTCCGATCAAAGTCCCCCTTCTTAAGGGGGATTTAGGGGGATCTAGACTCGACTAAAAACCAGATTTATCAAGGGTTTTAGGCTTAAGTTGACACCTATGGGCAGTGCCGTTTCCCTACTCGAAAATAATCGTAGCACTCGAAGAGGGCTCCCAGCCATCGTCCTCGCTCGGATGTAACCATCGCCCGATTAATGGTATCGGTCAATCCTGGACGCACTCAACCGAAAAAACCGGGTTTCTCGTTCTCATCCTCAATCTAAAATGACGCAATTACCTTAAGAAACCGGGTTTTTGCGTAAGTCCTATCAGTAATTCCAAGGAATTTCTAGATCGTGAGTGCCAATTTCGCGGAAATGAATATTGTTATTTTGCTTGCTCATATCAATTTTGACACTAAGATAGGTGGTGAGATTACTGGTTTTCGGAATCAGATCGGCCGGGATACGAGCGGCAATATATCGCTGATAAATTTTGCTGTTCCAATGGCGGGCGAATGGGTTATCGTAAGTTCCCAGGAACCTTTCAATGGGATTTCCATTGACAGTAATGCCAGAGTGCATACAACCATTCCAGTCAGTGTTATGTTCGACAAGATAGAGCAACTTGTCACGTCCAGACGGTACGACTGGAACTTTCAATTCCAAATTCGTCTTGGGCGGAATCATGGCGAGTACATCACTTTTCCAATTCTCTGAGTACCAGGTTGTGGCATTACCGCCATTAGATACCCAATAGTATCCCACTGCTGATTGAGTTGCATGACTCCAAGGGTTTTTGCTGAATGCTAACCCAGAAAGCCACAAATGGTTCGTACTATTAGGTTTAGAAATCAGCGCTAGTTTCCGAGTTTCTCCCGCCGGTAGTTGGGCGAGATTTGTCCCGATCGCGATCGGCAGCCATTGATGAAAATTGGAGTAACTATCACTGAGGGAACCGTCGGGAGAGTAACAATTTGTGGATCTGTATCCACCAGTCCACATTCCGAGTTCTTCGGTTTTTTTGTTGTCTTTATCTAGCAAATATGCCTTGATCACGTTCCAGCGATCGCCTAATACCCTTACCCAGACGGTATTGTAGCCATCGGGAATGTTGACAACAGCACCGTTTCCGTCCGTCTCATTGCTACCTCCGTAGGCAATAATGGGACGATCGTTCCACAGGTTTTTTGCCGTAAAGGTGGTATCATCGTAGTATGATGGGTTTCCTAGTTTCGCGATCGCCCCTGCATTTCTGGCCGCAAAAATATCTTGATAAACAATTGGTTCACTCGGATACATCCGGTGTCGGAGTGGGTTACTAGACTCAACATTTTTGGCTCGAATGCTGCCGTTAACCTCTAATGTCGCCCCCGGATTTGTTGTGCCAATGCCAACTTTACCGTCATGATTAATACAGAGAACGCTCCGACTGTCTCGATCGAGAAAATTAACTAAAGTACCATCACCACTTCGATCGATATCCGAGCGGAAAGTTAGGGTTCCCAAACTTTTAATTTGCCCAGAATCAATGCGGAAATCTCCATTTTGAATGTGGATCTTTTCACTGGGAGATGTCGTACCTAGACCTATCTTACCATCCACAATCAAATTTTCGGTGACTTTTAAAGCAGTTTGCACCTGAAGAGAACCGGAGGAATGTCCCGATCTGATTGTACCAAAAACGGTAACAGTATCTCCATCATCATTACCGAGTTCGACGTTTCCTTCCATTTTTTCGGTGCTTTTGGAAATTACATTTCCAACTACGGTAAGATTGCCGTAAACTCGCAAATCTTTGGCTTGAAAATCTTTTGTTTCACTGCCTTGCACTACACTATTGACATAGTTTTTTGTAGCTGTGTCTAAGGTAGTTACAGTTGTTTCCACATAGGTTTTGACAGTTGTATCTAATTTTGTTACAGCCGTATCTACATAATTTTTGATCGCTTTTTGGGTAGAAACAATACTATCGCTATTATTGCTCAGACTATCATCAGCAGAAAACTGATTGACGGCTACTCCTTCTGCTAGTTTGAGAGCTCCTTTGATTTCTAAGGGAGTGCTGGTGGTTGGGGCGATCGCGCTGACAGTCAAAGCTTGGGCTATGGTGAGGGGGCCTTGTAAAGATTCTGGTCCTTCTCGGTTGATTTTGGACGTTTCTAGGCGGACGATTTCCTGCATGGCTGCATTCCAGTCTGCCGATCGAACTGGATCGCCTGTTTTTTTGACTTCGGGTGTGAATTTAGTGCCGTTGTTGGTCATTGTTGGATTTTCCCAAAATTGTTAATTATTTAACTTATTGTTGGTCATTATTTATAGCTTCATAATGAAAGCAAGGGCATAATATGGAGGTCTGTTTTCGTGTGGTTGATTACCACCTGTCAAATTTGTATTGTCCTGCAAAGTGGGAGAATCGTTATTACCCCCTGGAAAAATACCACCCCCATCAATCTGAGCAAAAATTCTTGAGAATACATGGCTGTGAGCAGGCATTTGTTCTACGGTAAGAGCTACAGTAGCAGCACCACCTGTAGATGCTACTGCATAACTATTACCAGCACCTACAATAAATCTATCTCTTAAATCTGGTGTGCCATTTTGACCGTTACAAAGCGCCCATCCTGTAGGAATTTGAGCGAATTGCCCGGACCACATCACAATTATTCCTTTGACAATCGCACCGTCACCAATAAAAGCTGGCGCTTTGATCGCATTATTCACAACCAAGTTATTTGTGGAATGTCTTGAACTGATTGTGCCAAAAACAGTAATAATATCTCTATCTTCATTACCGAGTTCGACATTACCCTCCATTTTTTGGATATCTTTCGATATCACCTCTCCGTCCACGGTAAGTTTGCCATATACCCGCACATCTTTGGCTTTAAAATCTTGATTTTCACTCCCTTGAACAGCCCTATCTACATAAGTTTTTACAGCTTTTTGAGTGGGAACAATAGTATCTCTATTATTGCTGAGACTCTCATCATTAGAAAACTGATTTACAGCCACTCCATCGGCCAATTTCAACGCGCCTTTAACTTCTAATTGAATGCTGGTAATAGTTGTCGTATCAACTGCTAATGCCGATTCGATCGTCAGAGGGCCCTGTAAAGAATCCCCGCCCTTGCGGTTAACTTTCGCACTCTCTAAGCGGACTGTTTCCTGCATTCCCGCATTCCATTCATCAGACAAAATTAAATCGCCTGGTTTTTTATGTTGGGGAGCAAATTTGCCGTTATTGGTAGTCATTATTTTTACCTATCCTGAATTTTTGAATCGCCAATTTAAAAAATGATTTCCCAAACTAAAGTCAGCTTGAAATCAGCCGTTTTAGTAATGTTGGGAAATACGACTCGATTGTACATAATTCCCCCTTGGGCGCTATTAAATAGTCCGGCTTCAGTCAAAGCTAGGGGTTGATTGGGGGGTTCGGCAAAGTCTAAGTCAACGCACAATCTCACCTTGCGATTTTTTTGTCTGACGGTTCCGCTTTCAACTTTAATCGGGATTTCATCGGCATCGCTTAAATCTCTGGCAAGATCCAGGGGTTTGACTTCTTTGCGAAATACTTCTTTTTGCAATGCGGTATCTTCAACTGGATTCACCGGATTACTCCCAGTACCGATCGCCAAATAACGGATCGGCTCGATTTTTTGATTTAAAAACATTTTCGCAACTAAATCTCGTCCGCTATAGACGATGAAATTATTGGCTTTAACTTCATCGACAAGTTCACCTGCGGGATTAAATTGTTGGATAATCAATCGTCCTTTCATGTCCATTGCATCAGCCATTTTCATAGTTTTAGTTTCCTCAATTGGTAGTTATTCAAAGCCGTTACCTGAGTCGAAATCGGTATAATCAAATACACCGGAGATTAAGAAATTATCGGTCATTTCATGGTAATTTTCCTCCGGGGCGGGAGGTGGGATAGAGGCAAAGCGATCGCCATAGTCAAATATAGCATAATCAAACACTCCAGTAGTTAACAATTTCTCACTCATTTCGTGTTTAATGCCGTCGGGATAGGGAACTTTTAAGCCCAGAAGATTAAATTTTTCTTCGGCTATGTGAGTTTCCAGAAAAGGCGATCGCACGACGGTTAACCTGATTTGTAAATCCTGGGTTTCTCGGAAAACTTTTTCATAATTAATCAGGGCCAAAACACCGGCACCTTTCACACGATCGATGATATTAGCAATTTGGTGTCGCGGATGGTCTGACGCTTCACCAAACTTATCAGAATATCCGGGAATATCCCAAGGAATTGTCACTTCAAACATCCCTGGATTAAGTTTGTAAATTCGCATCTCTAAATGGATGGCGACTTCAGCAAAACCTAGGGTACTGGAATCAAACTTTTGTCGATCGAATAAACCGACAGGATAATCGCCGATAATTTGGGCTTCAAAGCGCCACCGAGAGTTACTGATTGGTAGTAAGGGCGTGTTTTCTTGAGTGTGAAAAGGTTGTCCATTGACTAAGACGGTATTCCCTCGAAATAATAACTTATCACCCGATTTTATCGGGCCTTGGTAGCAGATAAAATTTCCAGTATCGAGATGAACTATTCGGGGATTATACAACCCTTCCACAGGTAAAGTTAGTGGAACTTCTAAGAAAATTTCGATTTCCGATGGTTGGGGGTTGAGGCTGGCGGCGACAAACTCTTCAAACAACCTTAAAGGATAGTGATAGGCGACTATACCGAAGGAAGTATTCGGAGGACGTATCCAGGTTTTTTCCGGGTCAAATTCTTCGATCCGAATTTGCTTTTTGGCCGCTAAAGCAGCCTCTGAATCGCCTAAAATTCCCAAGTTAGCTGCGACTAAATCAAGAATCCCTTGACGAGTGGCAGCACCTTGCCGCAAAATAGCGATGATTCCTTTCAGTCTTTCCCGATAAGGGGCATAACTTTTTTCTAGTTCCCTGGGATAAGTGGCTTCTAACAGCAGGCGATTTTGTTTGATCCGATTGGTAGTATCTAGGGTATCATTTTCGGGTTTGTAGGATTCTAAAAAGCGATTTAGTTCGGCAATTAAGGCTTGTTCAACTTCACCTTTTGAGGGAATGTTGCTCGACTCAATATATTCGGGATAAGCTGCTTCTAATAGCAGTCGGTGCAGTCGTTGGCGATTGTCGTGCGTAATTGGTGCAGCTATTAGTTGTTTAACGCTTTCCAGCAGTATTATACTCTTAAAGTATGCCTTATTTTTGGCGTAAAAATCTGGTTTTGTGAGTTGCTGGTTTAGTAGTGTTAAGAGTATTTCTTGTAGGGGTTGGGGTACGGATTCGCTACCGTCATATAGGCTTAAAAGTTGTTGGCTTTCAGAATTTAATTGAGAGTGGAGATACTTACTGACTGGATGTTGGGCGACGAGAATTGAAATTGCTAATTGGGGTAGATTTTTAAAGGAATTTTGGTGAAATATGGGCTGAGTTACTTGGTAGCGATCGAGTATTTGGTTAGTTTCGAGAGTCAGATTTTTGCGTAACTCCCGGGATACTATGTCGGTATTCGTTTGCAGTTTCGCGACGAAACTATCAACATTTTTGATCGAACCGATGCTAAAGCGATCGCTAACCTGAATCAGTTGAGATGTACCACCCAAGGCTTCTAAATAGATGGTAAGTAATTTATCTAAATCGCCTTTTCGCTGACCAATAAAACCTTGAGAACCTTCATTAGTAGCGGTATCTACGTGATGGGCGTGCATCACATCCAATAAGTCAGTTTCTGCTTGTTCGATGATTGCGCCAAAAACATCGATAAATTGATATAGCACACTTTCGACATTTTGGGTGTCGTAAAAGTGGGGTAAGCGACTGGCGATGTTGAGGGTTTTACCGAGTTTTTCCATGACAATTAACCTCCGGTAATTTCCACGATAATTTGTAGGTTATCCCCGCTGAGATTGAGGGGTTCTAGTTGGGCGCGTTCCATAATCCGCATGGGGATATCCTGCTGGGTGAAAATGCTTTCCCGCGCCGTAAGTTCTAAAGTATCTAGGGTATAATCTGCCCCCCGCAGAAAAATTCGGGTAACATCAATGAGTTGTGCTTTGTTGTCACCGTCAGGAATCAAGGTTTGCAAGGTGGCTAGGGAAAGATTGTTAGCCCGATCGCGAATTAATGATAGCAAGTTAGTTCGCAATTGCTCGTAGTCGAGATTTTCGCCCAGATTCAAACTCGGCAACTGTTGGGTAAAACTGGGGGTAAACAGACTGGTTAAAGTCTCTTTCATGGCGGTTTTTAGCTGTTCTGGATTGATATTTTCCGGTGGTAATCCGGTGGTATTCAGTCTCAGTTTTAACTTGCTAATGGCGATCGGCACTACCTGGACATCACTATCGATCGCAAAATCAGCCGCCAACTGGGTTTTTTCAAATGGTTCCACCCGAATTTCTTTTTTCTGAACATCTAGGCGATCGCGAGCATTTTCTAAATCTAATACCTGAAAATCTCCTAATTTCCAATTAACATCAAGCACCGATTCAACGTCAAGCGCCCGATTGACAAATTTTTCAATTTCGATATTTTCTTCCGGCTTTAGCTGTTCGAGATAATCGCTCAATTCTTGTCTGACTTTGGTTAATACTGTCTGTTTTTCCAAAGCAGTGATGGTAAGCGGCAATATCAGTTTAATCGCACCACTAATTCTCAGGAAATTAGAGAAGATAAAAGTTTTTCCTAGCTTGCCTTTTTCGACAAAACTCACCTCTACTTTTTGGTCATCAAAACTCATTTTGGGATTCCATAAATGGGGATTCAGCCACACTTCGACTTCGGCATTTAGTTGAGCTTTAATCGCACTGACACTAATACTTTCACCCACTAATAGACGCTGGAAATAGGTTTGCAGTGTTTCGAGGAAAGTATTGTGAGTTTCCTGGGTTAAACTTGTGGCTTTTACTTGCACATCTACAGTTAAAGATTTAATTTCCGAAGCAACGCGGATGGATTTAACAGTGAATTTTTCCAGAATATCTGCTTCCAATCGCTTCACAGTCTTCACAGTGGAAGCATAGGAATCGACTTCTGGTTTTTTCCCTACTTGGCGCGTCGTTTTCAGAGCAAAATCTAATAAATCGCTGACGTTTTGACAGTCTAAAATTTTGCGAGTAAGTTGGGATATCAACAGCGGTTGTCCCATTTTCTGGGTTTTGAGGTGAGCGGCGATCGCCTTTTCTACCTGTTCCTCAATTTGTATCCTTTCCGCAGCAGATATCCGCAAATTTGAATTTAATTCAATGCGGAAAACACCATCAATTTCAATGGCATTCGCTGGCTTTAAAATCGCATAAATTCCCGCAGCCCTTACCCGTTCAATCTCCTGTTTAATTTGGCTAACTTTATTGGTATCTTCAAAATCTATCCCATCGACGAATACTTCAATAACACCAAACTCCCGCAACTCGATCGGTTCACTATTACTGAGATTAAAACTAAGCTCATTAATGCGTAATGGTTCCCACTGCGTAGTATAACTTTGGTTTAATTCTCCGGCTTTTCCTTGGATCGATGCTTGAACACTCACTTCTACCGTTTCACCGGTAAAATTGATGCTTTCCGTTGTGATAAATTGTTTTCTAGTAGTGGTTTCCAGAACAATAGTTAATTCTGTCCCTCTGGGAATGTGAAGGGGCAATTTTTCCGCTGATACTGGCGTACTAGACAGACTGACTTTTCCTTTCGCATTATGAAAGTTTTCTCTAACCTTAACTTCCCTAACTCCCGGTAAACTCAACAGGGCATTTTCAATCGATGTCGTATTGGCATTACTAGCAGCAATCAAAGCTTTTTTAGCCCGTTCCCGCAGTTGTTCGTCTGTCTCCCGCAGTTTACCAGTAAAGACAATTGCTTCGGGATTATCAACTGTTTTCACCCCCGGTATCGGTTGGGGCATGATTTTTACAGTTCCGGCTTTTGTAACTTCTGTTTCTCCTGGCTGTATGGCTTGTACCCGCACTTTGATCGATGTTTCCGTGGGGGGAATAATTTGCGCTTCAATGGTTTTGTAAGCTTTTTTCGGTGATTCTTCCTTATCTTCTGTGGTGACTAATGTTCCGATGGGAATCGTGATATTTTCATCCAGTCCCAAATCGCGATCGAAAGTAACTATTCCGGTAGCATAATCTGGTTCGCCGCGTTTAATCCCTAAAATCGCGACTACTTTATCTAGATCAACTTCGGCGGCGGTATCCACATAAGCAGATAGGTAAACCCGCTGCATTTGTTCGTACAAAATCGCCATTTCATAAGCGAAGGATTCGTACAGGGTGCGAACCACACTTCCGGTTTGAAAGTCGCTGACGGTGGAGACTGTGCGATCGCGCATCGCCTCAAATATTTGGGTAAAATTCTTCTGTTCAAAAACCATAATCAAACTTCTTAATTTCCAACTATCGATATATTCAGAGTCAGCGGTGTATCTAAATCTACCACTTTTACGATGATTTTAGCTTTTAAAGTGTTAGGGTCTTTCAA
>Ga0316607_1000744_pt1 | contig 10861 bp, 16 predicted proteins | sample MIS2016062E_MG_FD_207674 | JGI IMG/M metagenome (GOLD analysis project Ga0316607, IMG submission 207674) | Microbial mat bacterial communities from Middle Island sinkhole, Lake Huron, Michigan, United States - MIS.2016.062E | ecosystem: Environmental > Aquatic > Freshwater > Lake > Sediment...
CCGTATTCGACAAGGATATCCTCCTGTTTTCCTGCCAAATATTCCATAAAATCCATTGACTTATCATCATCATTCCAGTCTATGCCTTTTATAATCACCCACACATGATTTGAACTGCTCGGACTTTCCGTAATTTTTCCTAACTCAATTTCGGGATATTTCTGTCTGGCATAGTCCATAAGTTCGTTTATCAGTCTTTCCTGAACATGGTTAATCCTCATTTCCGGATCTCCTTTGAAATTTCTCCGACAAAAAAACAGCCTTATCTAAATTGCGTTTTGCTCTTTTTTCACTGATCTCCTCATCCGAGTAATCCGCAATATCTCTTACTTCCTGAACCAGATTGAGAAGTCCCTTCAAGTGAGGAAACCGCTTGCTTCCCGAAACAAATGCTCTTGAAAATTCAGCTTGTACCAATCATGACCGATTTTTTCGGATTTCGGTCTGAAACCAGCTTTGAAAAGCGCTGCCACGGCAGCCTGAAACATTGCGTAATATGCTCTGTTGACACAGGAATTATAGTACTCCTGTTCAAAACAGGATTGTGCCGCATTCAGACTTTCCTCTGCTTTTTTCAGAAAAATATGATAAACATCTGTCTCAAAAATATCTTTCATAATCCCCGATCAGCCACCCGGCAAGCATGCAATCAATTCAATCTTTTCTGAAACACAAAATTTGCAAACGTATAACGGCATCCTGCATACATAAAATCAGGATTCGGGCAATCCCAGTTCGGAGAGTCAACGGGTGAACAATTTTTCAAAAGAGGCATAAATCTCTCATAATCTCCGATCAGACACCCGACAAACCTGCCCTTGCATTTTGCTATAACAAATCATATTCAAAGATCAGTTTTTCCACTTTCGACAAAAAACTAAACAAAGGCTTCGGCTCCAATCCTTCATCTGAATGTTCATGTTTATGCGGATTTTCATAAGGGTGGATATGCCACTGACCGGATTCCTTATCAATCCCGAATATACGCTGCTTCGCTTCTATCAATGAAAAATAAAGTGAATCCGATAATTCGCATAGAAAACCTGTATGAAAAGACCTTGCCGAATATGTAAGCGTAACGAAAATGTCGCGTCTGTCCGTTCAACAATACTGAGTGATTGGACGAACCATATATTATCCGAAGCCTCATTAGCTTCCGAAATAAGATCAGTGATACGATACATTATCCGCTTCCTGCAATTCTCTGAGATAACGTTCCATTGTTTTCATTCCGCTGACCGAGGTTTCCCATATCATTGCATCGGATTCGCTATCCCAACTGTATTCTTTCTGTCGGACAAACCGTTGTTTCACAAATTCATCAAAACACATTCCGTACTTGCTACTGAGCATAAAATCAGTATGGCGATAACGGGCAAGGCTTCTCAGATATTCGGCTTTCAACAGATTCCGTATTTTTGTGTCTGAATTTTGCCCCACAATCGGAGCATTATTCAGGAATTGCAGAGTTCCTTCCAAGAGTGCTGTATGAGTCATATCTGCCTCCTAATTATTTTTCATAAAAAACCTCTCATAATCCCCGATCAGCCACTGCGGCAAACCTGCTCTTGCATTTTCAATCTTCAGCCTGTCCAAAGGAAGATAAAGCATGGCTGCCAGCAGGTAATTCATAGGCAAGTTAAAATTATTTTTTCTGTATTCTGAGTAGTTTCATCTCTTCCTCAATCATATTTTTCACTACATCCTTCATTTTATGTTTCGCAACCCACCCGAGTTTTTCTTTTGCTTTTTCAGGATTTGCCATGCTGATAGCTAAATCTGTCGGTCTTAAAAGACTCTCATCAGTCGTTACATGTTCAGTCTGATTCAACTCAAGCACAGAAAAAGCAGTCGCCACAAATTCCTCTAAGCTATGAGTTTCTCCGGTTGCAATAACATAATCATCTGCTTTTTCCTGCTGAAGCATCAGCCACATTGCTTCTACATATTCAGGCGCCCATCCCCAATCCCGTTGAATAGAAATATTGCCTAAATTCAACTTTTCAGGACTGCCTTGAACAATGCGACATGCCGCCGCTACAATTTTTCGGGTTACAAACCGTTCCGGTCTCAAAGGAGATTCATGGTTAAATAATATCCCTGAACATGCAAATAATCCGTAAGATTCACGATAATTAGCCACTTCCCAAAATGCCGCTGCTTTAGCTACGGCATAAGGACTTCGAGGTCTGAAAGGAGTATTTTCATCTGCCGGTTCAACCGTATTTCCGAAGCATTCTCCTGATCCTGCATTATAAAACTTTATAGGAAGATTTGTAAAACGAATCGCCTCAAGCAGATTAAGCGTCCCTACGCTGATGCTTTCCATTGTTTCTACCGGTTGTTCAAAAGAAAGCCCTACCGAACTCTGTCCCGCTAAGTTATAAACTTCATCCGGTCTGACCTTTGCAAGAACTTGTAAAACACTGCGGAAATCATTCAAAGACATGGATTCAAGATGCACCTGCTTACGGATTCCTAATTGCATCAGATTCCGAAAGGATGCCATCTGAGCATCTCTTGAGGTGCCAAAATCCTTTCGGAGCAGCAATTGGGCAAGATAAGCCCGTCCTGCCCGGATATGCCACAAATCAGGGCTTTTTTCATAATTTTCAATTTCTTTCTTTTAAAGATATTTGATAATCTAAACCATAATATCAGATATATCAGGCAAAACACTTTCCACTATTGCACCGTCATTTGTATGTTTATGTTCTTTGAAACCCAATATCGGTTTATGAGGTGCATTGTCATATCTGAAAATGAGTTTTCCCTCTTTATTCTGGTATTGATAAGCATAACTTATCCGTTTAAGCTTATATTTAGTCTCAGTATATTCTCTGATGTACAAAACAGACTCATCAATAAATACAATACCCGCATTTATTACAACTTGTTTCTGAGGTCTTATTTCTTCTCTTATTTCGACAGATTCTGTATATCCGTAATTTTCAACTCTCTCAATTCCTTTATGAAATCGCTTAATATAATCATGAAGTTCCATGTCTTATACCTTTAAGAATTTCCAGTCGTTCATCAAGGCTTTTGAAAAAATGATATTCACCTGCCCATTCAACATATTCCATATCCTTGCCCTCCAAATCTTCGGCATACCATTCGCGGATGAATTTCTCCGAAGATATGCTGTATCTTTTTTCAAATTTCTTTAACCTTTTTTTGGCAAGATTCAGACCGTAAGTCAGACGCAGAGCCTCTGTTTCCAGAGCATCATGCAAAACCTCAATCGCTTTTTCCGATTTATATGCTTCTGAAATGAAATTAATCATTTCTACCTCCTATTTTTTTCTTGAACTAAAGACTTGCAAACTTATAGCGGCAATCCGCATATATTGACAGAGTTATCCCCCACAAAAAAACTTTTCATAATCTCCGATCAGCCACGCCGGCAAGCTTGCTCGTGCATTTTCAATCTTCAGTCTATCCGCAGGAAGATACAGCATGGCTGCCAAAAGATAATTTATCGCAGAAACCGGATCCGTTCCAGAGCGTTTTGTCAGTTCAGCGATAACATGCTGCAAAAATGCGTTTTCTTCATGTGTCAATTTCTCATTGCGGAGATTGCTTTCCATCAGTTTGCGATGAAGATTGCCCATATCGCCGGTGTAGGCTTTTTCAAGTTGATCTCCGGGGCAAGTAAGCCACTGAGAAGCAAGTTTATTGCGGGATTGTCGAATGTCTGAAACAACATCCTGATTTATCGGATTTTTTATCATATCCCGAACATCATCAAGCATTGCATATAATCTGTTTGTAAAACCATCAGGCGTATAAGCAGCTAATTGATTACGCCCTTTTTCTACTAAAGAGATTCTTAATGTCTGATCTGTCCACAGCTTCAATAATGCCTCTGCTAACGCATCTGTATTCCGAGGATCCACCAAAATTCCAGCACCCCCCACATGTTCCCGGATTCCCCGAATATCCGAAGTTAATACCGGACAATTTAAGCTCCATGCTTCAGATACTGGGGTATTAGTAGGTCCGAAATGAGTGGGCATGGCAAGAGCGGTTGCCATTGAGTACAATACAGGCATATCTTCATCCGGAACATATCCTAAGTAACGAACCAAATCCTGAACATTCAGATGTTCGCTCAGAAACATAGCGTTTTGAAATATTAATTCCCGACCCTCCGCCTCCCCTCCGGAATGAGAACCAACCAAAATCAAAGGAGTATCTGTATGATATACAAATCTCAACTTATGAATCGCATGAATCAGTCTGGAATGATTTTTGTGCATCCAAAATTGCGCCGGATAAAAAAAATAGCGGTCAGGTAAATTATATTTTTGACGAACAACAGCTTTACGAGCGTCTGTGATATCCTGCTCCGCTTTATACGCTGGCCAGAGGGGTAGCGGATAAACACGTTCAGGTTGAATATAATTGCCATAAAAGTTTAAAACATCTTCTTTTCCGACTTCGGAATCCACTAATATTGCCTCGGCATACTTTACAGCATTACGGAACATATACTCTCGGCTGTGCCAGATTCCGCCAGCAGATACTTCGGGAAATTCCGGCTGGATACGATGCTGAAGATCCTGAATTGCCATAATATAGGGAATTCCGCATTCAAAAGACAGAACCGTAGGAACCGGAAATATTAAAAAATCTATATTATGACTTGCAAAAAAAAATTGGGCTTTTGAATTAATCCCTGATTGATTTAAATCTAACCCATCGCCCGATAAATAAGGTTGAATATTTTCACTACGATTCAAAATCTGAGGATCAAGTTCCGAAATCTTCCATTTTTCTCCTGTAAACTTTTGAAATTTATCTCTATTACCTGGCCAGCAGAAAATGATAAAATCATAATTTCTGTCAGTCCTATACAGTAGTTCTATCAATGAGACGGTATATTGATATACTCCTCCTCCATGGTGACTGATATTTGCCAATATTCCCAATTTCATGCAGAAAATTCCTTTGTTTTTTTGGCAACAACAACAACATGCCACGTTTGGTCCGTAATATTTTCATTTTCAGTAAAACCGGAAAACGATTTCAAAAGTCTAAATCCCGTTGATGACAAAAATGCTGCGATTTCCTGAAGTAAAAAATAACGGTTCACTTGTGTTTCTTGAAAACCGACATATGTTCCGTCATTACGATGTTCATAAACACTGTAATTAACATTTGCCAATTGTCGGCTATATTCCAGTTTGGTTTCAGAAATCCTCAATATCTCCCCATCGGTAGTAGCCCACCGTCGAATACGAACCGGCTCATAATAACGCAACATTGCACCAGCATGCCAGAATTCAAAAATAAAAACACCTTCCGGTTGCAGAAGATTCCTAACAGTTTGTAATACCTGCTCTAACGCTTCATTTGTTTGCACATATCCGATAGAATCAAATAAACAAATCACAGCATCAAAAGGTTCATCAGATAATTTTACAGAACGCATATCCTGACATCGGAAATCTATAGACGAGGATATCTGCGCTGCTTTTTTTCTAGCACACAAAAGCATATCTTCGGAGTAATCTGTCGCCACAATTTTATAGCCCAATTTTTCAAGGGCAAAAGCATGGACTCCGGTTCCGCAAGCTAACTCCAACAAACGATGGGTATTCGTTAATCCGTAACGATTTATACATTGGTGAACGAATTCTGTCTCCTCTGCATAAGGCTTATCTGAATAAAAAAGATCATATAGTTCAGCATGTCTGCCTATATAAGAACTCATAACAATTTCACCTTATTTATCTTGCTGATGGTTGATACGATTTTTTTAATATATTGGCAATTGTTCGGATGGTTTCTTCCGAAAGAGTATAAGAGGAAGGCAGATAAAGTCCTGTTTCCCAAAGTCTGTCTGCAACAGGACAGGAAATATCCCGAAAACCAGCCTGAGACCGAAAACAGGGCTGTTGATTCATCGGGCAGAAAAAAGTTCTGGTCTCAATACCTTCTCTATATAGCCATTCTGTCAGTTGATCACGACTTATCCCGAATTCCGGTTTTACCACAATTGCATACATCCAATATACATTTCTTGCCCATTCTGCTTCAGTCGGTAGTTGCAGCCCGGGTATTTCAGATAGATAACGACTGTATGTATGAGCAACTCGTCTCTTTTCAGAAATAATATACTCGAGTTTATCTACCTGAACTGCACCCATTGACGCCTGCATTCCGGTCATTCTGAAGTTATAGCCCGCTACCTCGTGTCGAAAACGTGGTTTGGTAAAAGTCAGATTCCGCAATAGTCGCAAACGTTCGGCAAGTGATTCTTCATTCGTTACAATCATCCCTCCCTCACCGGTTGTAATAACTTTATTTGCATAAAAGCTGAAACATCCCATGTGTCCGAAACTACCGACTTTTTTTCCTCGACAAGTGGCACCATGTGCCTCGGCCGCGTCTTCAATAACGATGAGATTATATTTATTTGCTATCTCACATAGCCAATCCATATCCACCGGATGTCCGTAAAGATGAACAGGGATGATTGCACGTGTCTGCGGAGTAATGAGTGATTCAATCAGATTGTTATCAAGATTCCATGTTGTTTCCTCAGAATCCACAGGCACAGGCACAGCTCCGTTATGAAATGCGGCAAGTGCCGTAGCAATATTTGTGCTGGCACTGACCAGTATCTCATCACCTTTTCTGATACCGGCAGCAGACACTGCCAGATGAAGCGCGGTTGTGCCGCTGCTTACCGCAATTCCGTATTTGCAGCCGCAGTATTCGGCAAATTTATGTTCGAATTCGGGAATGGCTTTGCCGAAAGAACCGGAGATTTCGCCCCTCTTCAACGCCGCAACAACCGCATTTATTTCTTCTTCACCAAATACAGGCTCAGAAACAGGAATCATTTTTTCACCTCAAACAATATCTTATCGTGTTCAGGACCCAGAAAAGGACCTTGTTTTACACTGATACATTGCATATCCTCAATAACCCGTATGGCGTGAATCCCATGAATCAGAACAATGGCATCTCCCTGCCGCATGGTGATTTCGCGCAACAGCTTACCGTCGTCACTGTAAAGTTCCACAACAACAATCCCCCGCTGAACAACGAACATCTGCTGAAGATCGTTAATTTCTCTGGCAAAGGGCCTGTGATAATGCGGTGGTTCCACAAAGCCTGCCTTATGTGCCAACAGCCCGAATTGAAACGACGATTCAGGAGGCGAAAAAAATGTGGTTTTATCTGTCCGAGCATCAGCCCAGATAACTTCAGCATATCTGATCCCATTATATGCAACTTCTTCAACGCTTTTATGTGTTACATGAGTTATACTCATGCTGTCACTCCTCTGTGAATATAAAGTTATTTATAAAATCTCTTCCAATGAGATTCTTGCAATCTTTGTAAATTATCAGAACATCGCCACATCGCTTCCTGTCTGATAATCGCACCATTACATATAGGATAAGCAACAATTTTCATTTCGATATATTTAAAATAGCATTCAAATATTACTTTCAAATCCTCTGAAGAATTAAAAAATTGCAGATGGTCATGACCTTCCTGTGTTCCCAGAGATTCAGATCCCACAAATATACCGTCCGAAACAAGAGCATGGCGGATTTTACGGAGCATAACATTCGTTGTATCTGATGAAAAATGTCCGATAGCGCCGTCCCACACAACCACATTATAATCATTTCCGGGAAAAGGCTGAGAGACAGCATTCAGCAAATGATATGCAATATTCGAGGCTTTGTTGTATATCATTGCGGCTCGTATAGCCGTAGGTTCAATATCAACCGCATCCACATGAGCGCATCTTTCAGCTAAAAAACGTCTCGTAATAAAGCCATCTCCGCATCCGATATCCAGCAGTTTATCTCCTTGCCTGATAACCTCTGCACTGAAAAAAGCTCTGGATAATCCGTATGAGGTCGGACACGCGTCACTGCACGCAAATTTGAACATCCCCGATCTATGGTCGGAAAAATGCGGCTTTTCTTTACTGATCATCCATTCACGGTATATTTTGCTATTATAATGCTGCTCAAGCCGTTGAATCAACATTAACTCCGATGACTCGCTTAATTCCCCCCCCGACTAACTCCGCTATCATTTTATCGTAGGACATCAAATTACCTCCCCGATAATTTCAAACTCCAGATGTTTCATTAAATCAAACTGATTTTCTTCGCTTAGAAATTCATGGCGATATATCTGCGGATAATAAGCTTCTTGAGGAGACAACTCATTGAATTTTCCGACTGAAACATCCTTACGAACAAAAAAAGCATTGCATCCGTTGGAATCACACCCGATCAGCATATACCCTTTTGCGTTCCCCAACTTTTTTAACGCAGAAATTGAAGCTCCGTGATAATATCCTTTAGCTTCGGGAAATTTGTGTCTGTCAAAATTCGGATTATATTTGATGGTTAATGATTTGTCAGGTCCGAAGGAAGCGTTATATTCAACGATAACAACTCTGGGGTTAATTATATTGATCGTTTTCCATATCCAGTAATCATTGCCATCTATATCAACAGACAACAGGTCAATTTCTCCTGTCATGCCATTTTCTGTTAATATCTGATTGATATTTTCAGTCGTAATAAAGCAATTGGCAACTTTTACTGCCCGATTTTCATAGTATTTTCTGGCATACAGAACCCCATCTTCATTTCCATCCATCAGAAGTCCGCTCCATCCGAAATTTCTAGACAGATTTGCTGTATTGCATTCAACCCCGTTTCCTATCCCAAATTCAACAAAAAAACGATTGGTTGTTCCGATTTTTGAAAAAATATACAACAAAATCCCATCTTCTCCGTTCTGAGATGATACTTTGAATTCATGCCGACGTAAAATCGTTTTCTGATCAAGACCCCTGTCCGGATCCGACACGATGGAAATAAAAAGAGCTGAAGAATATTGTCTGCCAGGATAAGATTTGACTTCTGAGGTTATTGCTACTCTTGCTTCCTCACTTCTGCCCAATTTCCAAAGACATAATGCCCTGAAATATTGTAAATTTTCAAGTCGGGGATAGTTATACATCGCTTCATCCAAAAGTCTGATAGCCTCACTATAATTGCCCTGTGATGCCAACTGACTTCCCTGATTGGCAAACTGAACAGCCCGCTGCTGCAAAATCTGCTCTGTGGAGACATTCGGCGGATAGGGCGGCTGAAGTGTTACATTCTGCATTCCGGTATTATTGGTTGTCATCAGCGATCCTTTCTTGTTATACAGATTTGAATAGCAATTCATACTCAACCCGTTCAAAAATAAATGCACCTTTCTCATCTGACAATATAAAAAATAATTATATCCTAATCATCCGCCCCAGTCAAGCAATAAAATACGCTCTCTTCCGATGTTTTCATATAGATAGATGTGATAAATCATATCTATGTCAGCATTAAAAAATTCATTTGAAACCTGCTGATAATAAAAAGCCTCTGTATTCAACTTGTTCAGATACTCCTACTACTTGAAATCCTTCCATAGTCATAAATTCTCTTAACACTCTCAAACCAAGCTTGTTGATAAAACTCAGAAAGTCCTTCCTATTGAATGCCCAGCCCAAAAATTCGGTATTATGACCCAATGAATATGGTCTTTGGACAAATACGAATGAAGGTATATTCTGAATCATCGGAAATCGTGTAATATAAAGATAAGAGCCACTGACTGATGCTAATCGCTCACAAACACTCTGCCAATCTTCAAGATATTGTAACGATCCGCTTGCGATTACCAAATCATATTTTCTGTCAAAACACTTTTCATCCTCATAAAAAATAACAGATGGCATAATCTCTCTGCCGATTTTACACGCAATGGGTGTTTCTTTACAATAATACTCAATCTGAACTCCCGGAATTATTTCTTTACTTATCAAATAGTTAAGGCAAGCCCCCCCCCCGTAATCAAGAATGGAAATATAATCTTTCTTAAGAGCGGTCATAGCCAAAACATAAGCATAACACATCATTGTATTATGCGCCGAATAGTCTTTATTCAAAGGTCCGCCTGTGCAAAGCGACTGTAACGTAGGTTGAAATGATTGCCATCCTTTTCTGATTGTCTCCTCCATGCTTTCCGATTCCCATCCTCCGAACCTATCTTTTGCCGCCCAGCCTTCCGGGATATATTCATATTGAGGTATAATCCGTGCCACCATATTCCTGGCTTTCTGGTTATCGGGGAAAGCTTGCAGCTCAGACAGTGCAGCAACTTTTGCTTCATCAAGACGTCCTGTATTCAGCAGACATAAAGCCCTCGCGTATTGCAAATTATGGACATAAGTATGATAATGTATGATTTTATCAAGAAGTCCGAGAGCTTCCTCATATTTGCCATCTGCTATCAAACTGCTTGCTTCATTACCTATTTGAGCGCTCTGTTCAAAGGTCAGTTCTGAAGACATAGCTGTCAATTGAGACTTTTCATTATCTGATTCCATAGAACCATCGGTTGATCCATTGAAATTACTCTGATTCATTATTCACCTTTCTTAATTTCAGTATTTCAATTCTGCCCTGTCGTCTCTTTGAGTTTATGTCGGAGCGGAACTACTGACATTCTGCACAATGGGCTATGTTTCTAATGAATTTTAGCAGGTTCTGTCCGGCTTTGTTTTCCCATCAGTCCGTTCAGTTTCTGATGCAGCGGCGCAGTCATATATTTCATCTGTTCTTCGGATAAAACCCCCTGCTGATAAAGGCTTGCAAGAATCGCAATCTGTCCTTTCAGTGCGCCTTTCAGTTCGCCTTCAATAATTCCTTCTGCTTTTCCTTCTGCTTTCCCCAGAAGAATCCCCTGATTGAAAATATGCTCGCTGATAGTTGTTTCGACAAGTTCCATACCTACCTCCTTTTTAATCTTCTCAAGAGTCTGTTCA
>Ga0316607_1000745_pt1 | contig 10851 bp, 10 predicted proteins | sample MIS2016062E_MG_FD_207674 | JGI IMG/M metagenome (GOLD analysis project Ga0316607, IMG submission 207674) | Microbial mat bacterial communities from Middle Island sinkhole, Lake Huron, Michigan, United States - MIS.2016.062E | ecosystem: Environmental > Aquatic > Freshwater > Lake > Sediment...
CTTGACTAGCTTCGCATCCACAGGGTGTCGTGACTCAAAAAACGTAGTCAATGAAGACTGAGGCTGGTCAGAACGGCTTGCTAGATTTCTCTTTCAAGCCTCACGCCTTTAGGCTGAGGTTCCTGACTTTTGCATTCACTATCAAGTCACGACAATTTGGAAGTCTCATCACTTACGCATGGTAACGATGTGGCAAAGGTTTGAGATTCTTCGCTTTACTCATAATGACATAATTTAGGTTATTAGTGCGTCCAGGACTAACTCTCAAGAAGTACGGGATTGAAGAAACGCGCTCTTGTTCCACCATTCCCCTCAAAAGCCTGAAAGCTACCTTTGAAAAAACACAGTCAAGATGACCGTCAAATCACCTGTTCCACATCCTTACCAGTCTTAGTTTGAGGACAACTGGTAGGGGGTGAGTTCACAAATGTTTCGCCAGACACAGTACAGACATAGAATTGACGAGACGCTTGTTTCCAGTCGTTCAAGTTGTTCTTGATTTCAGTGTAGAGTTGGGCGTGCTGTGTTTCGGCTGCCAGAGCATAGTCAAATGTCTGCACAGCAGCTTGGTTGCTTTCTGCTTTCGCTTGCTTGATGAAATTGGGATACATCGTGTCGCGCTCGTAAGATTCTCCCTTGATTGCTTGGCTGAGGTTCCCTCCCATCGCCTTTTCCAGATTATCTCCTGTGGATTTCACATCGGGAGTTGTGATGTTGTTTTTGGGGGTTACTCCCATTGCTTGGATCACTTTGGCATGGTTGTCTCGGTGAATTTCTTCAGCGCGAGCTACGGCTTTGAAGAGGCTGGCAATATCTTTATAGCCCTCTTCATCTGCTTTGTTGGCAAACGCTAAATACATAACGTGGGCATTGGACTCGCCGTTGTAAGCTGCTTGAAGATTCTTCAATGTCGGTGTTTCTTGTTTAGCGACTGGGGTTGCTGAGTCAACATTTGCAGCAGGTGGCTGCGTTGGAGAACAACTGGCGAGGGAGATGGCTCCCAAAGCCGCAACGGACATCATAATGACGTTTCTGCTAAACATTGAACTAACTTTCATGACTTCAGTCTCCGTGATAGTTAAGCTGGTACTTCTTTTGGTTAACTGCAATTCCGCATCGGTATGTCATCTAGCCATACACCTCTGCCGTGCTGTTGGGGGAATACTATAAAGACTAAGGTAAGAAAGTAAAGAAACAAGGGTAGAGATAAGTAGGCGAACAAAAGTCTTGAGCCTTTGACACTCCCACCCCGCGCATGGGATGAGCAAGGGCGATCGCGATCGAGAATTTGTCAAGCAGAAATTAGATGCGATTGCCCAGCCCCAGACTGAATCGGTGTTCTATGTCGGTGAAAATATCAATTACACCAAAGTTAAGCCCATAAGGGTGTACTGAGATAGCGCTCACCTGCACTGGGTTGAACGATCGCCATGAGTTGTCCCTCGTGTTGCGATCGCGTTCCTACCTGCAATCCAGCATAGAGAGCCGCCCCCGTTGAAATACCGCTAATGATGCCTTCTTCCCGCGCTAACCTCCGCGCTAAATCGTAAGCTTGCTCATCGGTAACAGTGATGACTTCATCAATCAGATCAACCCGCAGCACATCGGGGACAAAACCTGCACCAATTCCTTGCAAGTCGTGAAATCCTCTGGGATTTACCGCTAAGAACGGCACTGGTAGCAGGTTCTACCGCGATAATTTGCAATTCGGGTTTTTGCTGTTTGAGATAGCCTCCTGCTCCTGTCAAAGTGCCGCCGGTGCCTACTCCAACAACCAATATATCAATTTGTCCATCTGTATCGCGCCAGATTTCTGGCCCCGTAGTTTCATAATGAATTTTCGGATTGGCGGGATTACTAAACTGTTGAAGGGAGAAGGCATTAGGGATATCAGCTAGTAATTCTTTGGCAGACGCGATCGCGCCTGCCATATTTTCTTTCTTCTGGAGTTAGCACCACTTCTGCACCATAAGCTTGCATAATTTGTTGACGTTCAAGGCTCATGTTTTCCGGCATCGTCAAAATCAACTGATACCCCTTAGCTGCACAAACCATTGCTAACCCAATTCCTGTATTACCAGATGTCGCTTCTACGATCGTAGAAATACCTGGTTTAATTAATCCCGCGTCTTCTGCGGCGGCGATCATACTAACAGCAATTCGGTCTTTTACTGATTTTGCTGGATTCATTCCTTCCAGTTTAATGACAATATCAGCAACGCAATTAAACTGTCGGGGTAATCGTTGAAGTTTTAACAGAGGAGTATTACCAATGACTTCGGTAATGTTGGTGTAAATTGACATATCGCGATTTGTTAATCCAGTAAATATAAGTGTTGACAAGATTCCGCCTTAGCCTTAGCCAACTATCAGCAATCCCGGTCGGAATATCATCACCAGTCCAAAAAATAGCATGAACAGACCTCCCACAAGTTTGAGTCTTCTACCCTGAGTTTCAGTAAAACGAGATGACTCAAATGAATAGATAAAATTAGTCAAGATCAGAACCAAGGGGATCACATAAATCACTGCATAGAGCGCTGTCCAAGCAGAGTGGCACTGCACAGTGGCACCGCCTGAATTTGTGGCACAGTAGTTAACTAAGGCGGTCATATAGATTGCTGGCAAAATGGCAGTGCAGCCTAATTCGATAATGTTGACAAAGATTGCCAGTACAATCGTTCCGCTCAAGGCGGTTAAAAAACGCATTGGACCTGCTGCTGGCTCTCTTAGAGAGCGAACAATTTGTCCGGCTTTCTGGCTAATCGTGCGTTGTTGTGATTCAGATAACGAGAGAGAAATGCCTTGTTTGAACCAGAAATAATCTTTAATGTTGACGATTCCTGCGAGCGCGATTCCGCTCCCCAATACAAGCATAAAAGGCTTCCCATACTGTTCGAGCAAGACAGAACCTAGCCCGATCATCACCATGATGAACAGAAAATACATCACGGCTGAGGTAGTGATAAACGTTCCTCCCACTAGAGCCATGTCTCGCCGACTCTTGGTATGGGTGAGCAAAGACAGCAAAATAATTAGAACCGTGAAGGCACAGGGATTAAATCCATCTGCTAAAGCGATCGTAGAAACGAAGAGTGGGAAAGGGAGTCCTCGTGCGAAGGTTTCGATCGCCACATCTGGTGTCAAATGGATGATCAGAAACAGGCTCAGAATGCAAATAGCAGTAAATCCTCCAAACCAATACCTTTTTGCTTGCACCTCCTGTAACCACTGTCTGAGTGGGAGGAAACTGAGCAGGTAGAGCATCGGTAATCCCAGAACCCACCACGGAAATTGAAACACTGGGCTAACGATCGCTTCCTTTAGATATACCTCATGACCTACAGCATCGGCGATCGCCTGAATAATTTGGTTGCGGTAGCCGATATACCCTGAGTAGGCTGGGTTGTACTCCAACGGTCCGTCACCCTCACTGTAGCCAATAAAGGATTTATCTCCCACAAAGGTGCGAGGAACTGCCCCTGAGTTGATGTTATAACGTTCTCTAAATGTCTGCCAAGTTTTGGGGTCTTGGTAAACCTCAACAAAATGCACATCTATATCATTGTTATACCGCTCAATGCTTTCCATCAACGGTCGTTGGCGAGCACAGTGAGGACAGGTTTCACTATGGAAGAAGTAAACATCCAGGACTGTTTCACCCGCCCCGGCCCGGACGGGGAATCCTCCTAAACAGAGGCAACTGGCTAGGATGACAGCAAAGAGCGATTTTGATAAACGCTGGAGATTCATAGCAGATAAATGGTGCTAGTAACAGAGTTGACTGGCTTGTTGTTTCAGCCGTTCTCAAACCACTCGCTGAGAAACACAAAACCGTGAATCCGAGCAGTAAAAGCAAGTGGGGAATATTTCTCAAGGAAGGACGGCGCGTGATTCGTCGCAGTCCTGAGCTATGCGTTGGATCAGGAGTGAAAACGAGGCTAGAGAGCAGAATCGCACCTTGGATAAAAGCAGCAACATCAGGACTCCAAGTAAGCGTAGGTAAACTAGCCCCACTATAGCCCAAAGACCGGGCTAACACTGGGAGAATTTGACCGGCTTCGGCGATCGCAGATGGAGATCCAACGCATAGCTCAGGACGGGCAAGATTGGTGGCGAGGGTGAAGGGGAGATAGGCGTAAATAATTGTCAGGTAATTAGGCAAACTAGGATCTAAAATCCGGGCGATCGCATGAGTTGAATAAGTCAAAACTGCCGGAATACTCAACAGCAAAATAACTATCGGCACAGAAATCATTAAGTCCTGAGCATTGCGAAGGATCAGAATCGATCGGCAAATCTCCCAAACCAACAAGGCTCAAGATTTTATCGGAGTGGTGCATACACACCCCACCTAACAACAACAGCAACAGCATCACCTCTGCCCAAAATCCCTTATGCTGCTCAAGTAAATCTGCTGCGGGAAATCGCAGGTTGACTTGTACTGAACGGTTAGGACAGTTTTGAGACAAGTCATACATAATATACAATCCCGGTTGTCTTCCAATTGGGAGGGACGAGAATACAGAGGACAAGCGCCTGTTTGCTGACCTTCAGAGGGTAGGGCCTCGGCAAAATTAACCGGGGAGGCGGTACTACCTTTGAAACAACCGAAGGTGCTGCACTGACTTCCACACAACTGTTGAGTAGATCGCACTTCCACTATTGCAAGTTTGGCAAACATACCATTCATGCCCCCAATGGGACAGAGATAGCGACACCAGAGGCGACGCTCATAAATTAAGCTACAAATCACCGCCCCAGCGGTAATGATGATTAGCAACCATGCCGAAAGATAGGCGGTATGGGGTAAATCCCAAAGCTTTTCCCAGAGGTAAATTGCTAGGAACCCGGTAAACACCACCCATGCACCCCAGCGATTCATCCATTTCGTGGGCCAAGGCAACAATTTTCGCGGGTAAATCCACAGGGAAAGTGTGCGTATCCATTCCCCAGTAATCATAAATGGGCAGACTGCACACCAAAGGCGACCCACAAAGGTAAACAGGAATAGAGAAGCTGGCCACCACCATGCCCAAAACAGGTTGAGGAGGATGTTGCTTGTCCGCGTCTGGGGACTGATGAAACCCGCGATCGTGACGGGTACAAAAATTATCATCATTACTACCCAAAGCGCTTCTGGATACCAACGACTGAGCAGAAGTTGCCGCAGCCTACGGAACTGATTTAGTAAGTCAATGCGAAATGTATTGCTGTCTGATTGTACGGACCAAAGCAACTTTTCGGGAATAGTTGATTCTTCAGAGGGTGTCATAATTATTGCCCGCTTTAGAATCGCGCCTAATTCTGTCAGATTCCCCGGATATTTGTAGCTAATTAAACGCCGCAAATTGGCCTGATCTATTTGTAATAAAGGCCGGCATTGTTCGCGGGAAAATTTTTCCAGAAAATAGTCGGCAAATTCGGGGATATCTGCTTGGCGCTGCGACAGGCCCAACAGCTTGATTTCGTTGAATTCGATTCCCGGCAGGTTGAGTTTATTGGGTGAGGCGAAAATCAGTCTCACTCAAGAATGGACGGGAGTGGGCGGATTTGTAGTGGCTTTTTCTGTCCCATTATTGTGTGATGGGTTCGGAATCACAAGTCGTGTTTTTAGGTAATGAATCAGTCGATCGCGATCGGCATTGTTCAAAACTTGCACATTACTAATCAGCAGCGTACCCCGTTCGAGAAGTTCCAGCACTCCCAGATGTTCGCCGTTTCTGCCAAAGAGGGGATCTGTGTTTAACTCCCCTGTGTCGGTTGGCGACAGTGTGGCGCAATCAATTTCTGCAAAGAGATGGTTGGCCAAGCCAGAATTGACATGGATCAGACCCGCGAGGAAGGTTTTCCCAGTGCCTGGTGCAGCTTGGAAAACAACTGGTTTTAAATTGTGGGCAGCATTTTCTATTTGTTGTCTCAATTTTTGGATGGCTTTGCTACTGCCGAGAATTTTTTCTCCTTGGGGTATGGGATGCAGATAGGATTGCAATTGGGCATTTCTTAACTGTTCTTTGATTTTGCGTTCGGCGAAAGCTGTTAAATCCTGGGAAAAGAAGTAATTTATCGTCCCATGAATTTCTGGATATGTGGCGAGTAATTGCAGAAAATCTGACCGCGATATAAACCACATCTCGCTCTTACTCAGCGCGATCGCGTTGGCTTGATAAGTGGCATTTACGGACTCACCCATCAATGGGATGTAGCCAAATAATTCTCCAGCACTGCGATATTGAATATGAGATTTACCAATTATGGAAAGGCGGTAAATCTCCACTGAACCCCACTTGACAAGATAGATACCTACAGGCTTTTGTTCTTCGCAGTAAATCTCAGTCCCCGCTGACAACTTCAAGAGTTGAAAGCATTGGGTGAGCGCCTGTAATGCTTGATCGCTAAGTTTTCCCCAAATTCGATGAAATCTTAACCATTCACAACACTCTTTTACAAGTTGTTGATTTTGATTTTCTCTTGAAATTGGAGATGAGGGTTGTAGTGGCAGCGTGCGAACAGATTTGTCTTTTAGTGTCGATCCAATGTTCATGCAATCCATTTCCTATAGGAACAAATCAGCTAGGCTGTTACGATTTTAGATGATGGAAATAGCACATCTAATTTCCGTGAACTGTCTTCAGTCCCAGATGTTTTTATTTTACTATCTAGTTTTTTGACTGTACTGCTGTTTAAATAAATTATACATTATAAATTATACTTCGCACCTTTCTAGACTACGCTTTTTGGGAATGGGTAATGGGGAATTTGGAAACAGGGTTTCTTGCGACTAACTATCAATGGGCTGGTCGCCTCAAGGTATACAAGCTTGCCCCAATTAAGTTGCCCCAAAAGCGATTTGCAGCCGGACGAGTAGGATATTACCTAACTGGTTTTTTGGAGCCTGAGCGGAGTCTAAGGGCTAACAGAAGATAACATCGGGCCAGCCATCCCCTGGATAATAAGTATTAAGTTAATGACTTTTTCTCTTTGACATCCTCTTTGAAATCCTACTGAAATCCTCCTGAAATCCTACTGAAATCCTAGTGAAAATAAACCCAATTGGGGCAGCCATTAAAATTGATGAATTAGCACCAAGATTAGCCCTAAAAAGATGGCTAAAGAAAACATTTGCAGCCATTCCCCTCAAAAGCCTGAAAGCTACCTTTCAGAAAACACAGTCAAGCTGTTGCTTACGGCAGTGAGCCCTTGGTGGTACGGCATCTAGCCATTCACCTCTGCCTTGCTGTCAGCCGACTACTATAAAGACTAAGGTAAGAATGTAAAGAAACGAGGGTAGATCTTGACTATCATGGGTTTTACTGAACCTGTGGTAAGCACACCTGGAAGCAACTTCCCACCCCTGGTTGACTGCGGACAGTAATATTTCCGTGATGACGCTGAGCAATAGCTTTGGCGATCGCCAATCCTAATCCACTTCCCTTCTCTCGCCGAGAGCGAGCTCGATCGGCTCGCCAGAAGCGATCGAACACCAGCGCTAAATGTTCGGGATCAATGCCAATTCCCGTGTCTTCGACTGAAACAATGACAGCACGTTCAATCTGCTTCATGGACAGTGTTACTCTTCCTCCATCTGGTGTGTATTGCAACCCATTCTCCAGTAGATTTCCAAACAAGCGAGTCAACTGTTGGGTATTTCCCAAAACACATACACCGGGCATCAGATCGACTTTGAGAGCAATTTGCTTTTCAAGTGCCTGCAACTCCAACAGTACCAGCAACTCTTGCAGGATGTCGCTCAACTGAACCACAGTCCAATCGGGTGTTGGATAGGTTGCTGTATCCATTCGCGCTAGCAGCAGCAAATCTTCCACAAGATGGGTCATTTGGGTAGCCGCCGAGGCGATCGCCGCAATCTTCTTCACATCCTTGGGATGAATCCGCTCTGGATACGCCTGAAGCACTTCAACCGATGTTTTAATCGCTGTCAAGGGACTCCGCAACTCATGGGAGGCATCGGCTGTGAACTGTTTGAGTTGGTCAAAACTCTGTTCAATAGGCTTTAACGATTGCCGAGTCAGCCACACACCACCAATTCCCGTCAAACATAAGACGACAATTCCACCTAACCCCAATCCCCATCGAAGCTGGTTAAGTGTACCTTCTACCTCAGTCGTTTCTTCACTGGTGCGAATGTAACCTTCCAGATGTTGCTGTCCAGTGTTAGAACTATAGGCGGCGATCGTAACTGTACGAATCCGTCCCTGATGTAACATTTGATAACCAGGACGTGGCGGTACATCTGGCAAAAGCGTTCCTGCATGACCAACCCGTTGGCTATTTGGATCGAACCACTCAACTCCCTGATTGGGTTCCCGCAGATTTTGCCAGGGAATATCTAAATCGCCATCATTATCTAGGCGACGCAGAGCGTTTGCATAGACATCAGGTGCTTTTCCATCGTGCTGACGAGACTCATTGGATTGTTTGCGAATTGCCATCAAGTTGTGGGAAGCGGCCCCGGCCAATCCCTCTAATCGCTGATCGAGTTGTTCGTAGAGACTATGGCGAAAAAAATGATATACGGCGATCGTCGATACACTAAAAATTGCCAGCATCACTGCCAGGTAAGACAGTAACAGATGCCAGCGTAGAGCTTTTGTCTTCGGATTAGGGCTGTTGTTTGAGTCGATAACCCATGCCATAGATTGCCTCGATCAATTCAGGAGTGCCAACCGCTTTCAGTTTCTTGCGTAACTCTTTTAGATGAACTTTAACCGTGTCCTCAGTGGGAGGACTGTCATAGGACCAAAGGTGTTCAATAATGAATGAGCGAGTGAGAATCCGATTGCTATTTCGCAAAAATAGATCCAGCAGACCATATTCTTTCGGAGTCAGGTGCAACAGTTTACCAGCATAGGTGACCCGACAATTGCTGGGGTCAACGCGCAGATTTCCCCACTCTAACACTGACGGCAGAGGGGTACTTCCGCGGCGCAATAATGACCGAATTCGGGCCAATAACTCTGGTAGATCGAAAGGCTTGATCACGTAATCATCTGCCCCTGCATCCAATCCCATCACTTTATCATTACTGGTATCCCTCGCGGTCAACATCAGCACTGGCGTCTGCACCCCCTCATGGCGCAACCGCTTGCATAGGCTGACACCATCTAATTTAGGCAGCATGACATCCAGTACAACCAAATCGTAGGATGAAGACTCTAAAAACTGCCATCCTTCCTCGCCATCTGCCGCAACATCAACAATGTAATTCTGCTTATCTACCAGGATTTCTGCTAAAGCATCTGTAGTCCGCTCATCATCTTCTACAAGGAGAATTTTCATCTTTCTTCCTCTCGGTTGAGTCCCGCCATACTTCGGCTGCGCTCAGTACAAGTAGCTGTACTCGGCACTGGGCGGGTGAGAGGAAAGGGAGGTGGGGGTATATGTAACATAGCTACTCTTTGTCGATCGGGAAGTTGTTAGGGGTTCTCAAATAAGGGAGGTACGTGTCTATCAATTACCAATGATCAATTACCAGCCGTACCTGATTAGACATCTCCAGAAATTCAGGAGCACAGGGGGTTTGCTCAGGGGCGATCGATCTAACCTTTTTCACAGTCTTATTCAGTTTGGCTTGAATGCCTAACTATTACCAACATACAGCTCAACGAATTTCACTACCGCAGCCAATCCTTCCTGAGTTTTCAAATTAGTAAAAACAAAAGGTTTTTCCCCACGCATTTTTTTCGCATCCCGTTCCATCACTCCTAAATCTGCTCCAACATAAGGTGCGAGGTCTATTTTATTAATTACTAACAAATCGGATTTAGTAATTCCTGGCCCTCCTTTGCGGGGAATTTTGTCCCCCGCCGCCACATCGATTACATAAATTGTCAAATCTACTAACTCTGGGCTAAAAGTTGCTGCTAAGTTATCGCCGCCGCTTTCGACAAAGATTAAATCTAAGTCGGTGAATTTGGATTCCAATTGTTCAATAGCCACTAAATTGATCGAAGCATCTTCGCGGATAGCCGTGTGGGGACAGCCCCCGGTTTCTACGCCCAAAATGCGATCGCTCTCTAAAGCTTGACTCCGCACCAAAAACTGTGCATCTTCCTGAGTATAGATATCATTAGTCACCACAGCAATCTTGTACTGCTGGCGCAGCGACTTGCACAAAGCATCAAGTAAAGCAGTTTTTCCCGAACCAACCGGGCCAGCAATTCCTATACGAAAAGCACTCATAGCGATTTTAGATTTTGGATTTTAGATTTTCGATTGTCTGATTTTTAACTGCGAAATAACTGAGTTGTAGTTGTAGGGTGCGTCAGACGGAGTTATGGAACGATTATCGAGGCTTTGGGGTTCTGACGCACCTTACTAATTAGATTTTGGATTGTCTGATTTTCAACTCCTAAACAACCGAGTGTACTGAGTTTCGTGGGCCATGCTAGCTAGCGCCAATCCCCAACTACAACTAGCAAGGTCATCATCTTCTAATTTTAAAACTTCTTGCGCCGTACAGCTAATTTGCGATCGCAAATCTAACAGCAATTGTTGACCGGCTGTTTGGCCGAGGGGAATCAGTTTCACGCCCGCACTCGCCAAATTTGTCGCCCAACTGTACAAATATCCTAACAAGGCTGCTTCCTCTTCAATCTGCCAGCAAGCAGCGGCAATGCCAAAGCCGATCGCAAAATTGCACGGATTGCCACCAGATTCCACGAATTCTTGTACAATTGTGATTAATGGAGTCGGTGTGGGCGTTAGCGAAGCCCTCGAAGAGGATCGCAAATCCAGCAGCAACCTGAGCAAAGTCCGTCCCATTTGCCAACTTTGCGATCGCAATTCTTCAGTTTCCTTAGCCGCCGTCGCCCACCCATTCCAGTAACT
>Ga0316607_1000747_pt1 | contig 10842 bp, 11 predicted proteins | sample MIS2016062E_MG_FD_207674 | JGI IMG/M metagenome (GOLD analysis project Ga0316607, IMG submission 207674) | Microbial mat bacterial communities from Middle Island sinkhole, Lake Huron, Michigan, United States - MIS.2016.062E | ecosystem: Environmental > Aquatic > Freshwater > Lake > Sediment...
TATGTATAATGATATTAATATTTGTTGCGTCGTTCGCTTTCATCCCACGACTGAAGTCGTGAGCCTTCCCGCTCACAGATCGTAAATGGATTCGGGTGCTCATTATTAGAATCAATCCAAAACGAAGGATGAAAAATTTGAAATGCATGATGCGAATCAATAGTCATATGTATTCTGTCTATTCGATTTCCAACTCTTACAATAAATTTTGCAAGCGCTTCCATATCTTTGTCAGCTCCATCAACAAACAAACTGCCTTTTGGATCTGCAAAGTCATTTTGACAATCAATGCCCAATAAATGTATTTTTCTCATAATGCTCTCTTTGTTAAGTAAATCTAAATATCTAATCTATATCTATCATTATAAATAAATATCGTATAGAATCAAGAACTATTTTATATTTTTTTAATATTTAATGTCCTCTATTGTCATAAAATACTGTACAAAACAAAATCGACTTTTTAATATGTTTTCTACATAACTTTTCTTTTTTTGTATTCTTTCAAAATACCTTAATTTAATTATCACTTTTCTCCATCGACTAAGCTTTCATTGATTTCATTGCCAAAAAAAGATTATATGTATCAGGTCTGACATAATTAGACATAGGCGCTATTCTTTCAAAATCTTTAAAACCAGCCCATGTCAAATTTGTAATAAGTTGTCTTTCTGTAAACAAAAACTTATGCGTATTGCCATCAATCCAAGGAAACGCAAAAAAATGACCATACAATAAAATTCTAAAATCTTCACTTCCATTAACAAAAGCGTTGCAAGTCTCTAGAAGATCAGGCGTTTCTATGATTAATGTTCCATTAGGCTTTAACACTCTACGCCATTCTTTTAAAACATTACTTATATCATGAAAGTGGAAATGCTCTATTATATGCAAAGCTCTAATTTCGTCAACGCTATCATCTTCATATGGTAGATTCATAGCATCCGCAATAGCATCTATTACAGCTCCTTCTTCAGGATACAAATCCATATTTATATAATCTTTTTGATAATCTTTGCCACAAGCTATATTTAATTTCGTTTTTGTTTCGTATGCGTTATGCTTGTCTCTAAACAAGTTTAATTTATCAATAGATCTTGAAGCTTCCCCGTCCGTTTTTACCAAATATGTAAATGTAGTTCCTCTGTCATTAGTAAATACATATTTCTGTCTCATTAATCTAATCCACATATCCCAATCTTCAAGCCCATTTAAGTTTGAATCGAATTTGTTATCATTAAAACATTTTATATGTGCTACAACTCCAGAAATATAAATAAAATTATTTATTTCTAATTGTTTGCCTATAAAAATTTTAGGCGTAACTATACCATATGAATTTAATAAATCATTATCTTCATTTACAATTAATGGTTTACTATATACTATGTCAGCCGAATTACGAGATAGAGACTTTAAACTTTCAGAAATATGATTGGGCTCCCACCAATCGTCAGCATCTAAAAAAGCGATATAATCTATTTTATGTTTCTTAGCCAATGTTATCAATTCATTTCTAGCATGACTTTGACCAGTTCTATATAAACTATTTACAACGATTACTCTATCGTTATTTATGTTTATTGGATTAGAATCGCCGTCATTAAATATAAAATGAATAACATTTTCATGATTTTGTATAAAAACAGAATCTATACATTTTTGTATATATTTACCAGCATTATAGCAAGGAGTTATAACGCCAACTTTAGTTTCATTATTCATGTTTTAATCCGCTACTTCTATTTTTATTCCGAATTCTTCAATGAATTTATTTTTCAAATTCATAGACTCTTCTAAGTTTTTAACATCAACATTCTTAATTTCTTGTTCAACAGTAGTTTTGTTTTTTCTAACTGAAAATATTAAACCTTTTTCAAATGAGAACTTAGTAAGAGGAATCATCGTCAATGCAAATTCTTTTTGATCCTCAATATGTTTAACCTTATCCCATATGTAGTTTATACGTTCAATAGAGCTTCTACATTCTGATTCAACTAAATCAAAGTATCGTTGATCGCATGGGAAATAGCGGAGGTACTCATGGTGTTCATTTTCTTTAATTAATGTTAGTATTCTTTTTGGGGATACATTGCCATTATTGCGCATATTAGCTATTGCAAGATATTTAGCATTCTTAACCTTCACTCTCCAATGAGATCCATGCCCGTTCTCTATGACCAATACAACGCCTTCCTCCATACATGGCATTTCATTAACAAGTTCAAATAAATTGTTTAAACTGTCTATCTTGTAGGATTTTGGTCTTTTTATTCCTAGTCCATTAGAAAGACGATCTAATTCAGAAGAAGAAAATTCTCTTCCACTAATATTGTTTCTTACTCCAATTAAAGTAATATCTTTCTCTTCATATGGCGTTACAATTCTAGTTTCTGGACTAACCATTTCAAATACAATAGTAAAATTATGAAGACCTTCTTCATCTAATTTAGTTTTTAAATTGTATTTACTTGCTATACTCCAAAATAATTCAGCGAAAGTATTTCCCAATGTAGTTGAACCTTCTCCAAATCCCATTTTTCTAGTAGATACGTTCCACTGATTTTTATAATTCCATACAGAGAGCAATGACCCATCTACTTTCTCCTGTACCAATGCGTTAAGAACATCAAAATTCTTAAATTCTTCACATAAAGATGCGATTCTTTGAAGGGTAATGTTTTTCGTATCTTGAACTGATTCCTGCCAATTATAGAATCTATCAAAAGAACGAGCCAATATATTCCATGTTCCTTTTTCCAGTATTAACGCTCTACATTCATCTACAACTGGATTGAATCGTGGACTTTCAATTTGATTATAATTCAATACGACAAAGTCTGAATAGTCTGTCGCTACAATAGAAAACTCGGACTTAAGTTTTTCCAAACCATATTCTTTTAAGTATTTTTGTACTTCCATCATAATTTAAACCTCATTCATTTTTATAATATCTTTTAGAGCATAATTAACGCCATAATTAATCAGAGCATCACGATCATTAACGATTTTTGACCTTGCAAAATTTATCATTACTTCTAGCAAATCATTTTCGATATCAATTGTAATTTGATGCATGGTCGTAACTTTTTCATTATCTTCATTTTTTTCGTTGTCGTTTTTGCAGTCGTTTTTGCACTTACAATTTTTACCACAAGCACAATTACAACCGCAAGATTCAATTTCGTCTTGTTGTTCAATAGATTCTTTTTCAAAAGACTCTTCAATGCAGATTAACTTACTCATAACTTCGTAGCGTTCGTCTCTAGATAATTCTCTAAACCACATATCAACATCCTTATTCCTAGGACAACCCAATTGTGCTGCATTTTCACAAAAAGAAACTATTGTATCAGCCATCATATCTTCAATTGCTACTGTAATCACAATCTACCCCCTTTTTTGTTAATGTATGTTTCAATATATTCTAACCCTTTTTCACTCAATATTCTGCCGCGAGACGAACTTTTAACTAATCCAAGTTCACGAGGACGAATCTCAATTTCAGATTCTATATTATCAGTATTTACCATCATTGTCAATGCTATATTTGCAGAAGAAATCGGACCTTGACTATAAATTACATTTAGCAATTCAACTTCTTGACGATTTAAGCCTAATGGATAAATCTCAAATATGTTTTTCAGTTTTGTCCAATCATTTTCAGTTAAAACCTTTTCTGATTTTTTACTAAAATATCTATTTATATTTTGCGATAAAACAAAAGCGTTTCTGCCTCTACCACGACAAGCCTCTCCAAGAGATGTTCTATCACAAGAGAATCTTACATTAGAACAATAAAATTGTAACATCGACATAAGAGATTCGATATCATAAGAATCGAAATATATTTCTTGACATCTATTCTTTAGAGGTCCGAACATTTTATGAGCATCTGTTGTAGCGAATATGACGTTTATTTTAGACATATCAAAAACAATATTCCAATTCTTATATCTAAGTTCATTTTTCATTGTAGAAGATGGGTTTAACAAAGATAAAAGAATCGTAGTAATTTCAGAATTTAAATTATGAGATTCATCAAACAATATAGTTACAGGGTCTTCTCCCAAAACCATATTTAACAAAACTCCTTCAATTAAATCTTTATCGCATTGAAGTACTCCGCAGTTAATTTCCACAAACCTACGCTTCATACTTTTTGCTAATTTTTCGGCAACATAAGTTTTTCCAAGACCGTGAGAACCCATGAACAATAAAGTTGGAATAGGGTTCTCAACGCTATGGTTTTCTATAAAAAACTCTAATTTATCCAATGCTGATTTTTGTCCAATAACTCCATCAAAATTTGGAGTTAAATTAGGAAAATGGTTATTCCCGCTAATAAGCTCAACTTTTCCATTCATTTTTTTATCCTTGCATTTATTAATACTAAATCAATCATTTAATATTAATATAGTATCATCAAAGAAACAACAAATCAAGCATATTCTTTTATTTTTTTAAATTTATCCAAGCTCATTTTTGAAATTATTTTCTTTTTCAAAGAGGAAAGAGCCTTGTCCTTAATTTGCCTTACTCTTTCAGATGTAATACCATATTTAGAAGCTATTTCTGATAAAGTAATTTTATCTTCAGATACTATTTGAGAATAAATAATATCTCTACTTAAATCATCAAGTTCTGCTATCGCTTTTTCAAGATAATCATAACGACAGTCTTTAAAATCTGTATGTCCAGGTATTTTTGCATTTTTATCTTCAATCAAATCGGCAAAAGTCAATGAACTTATCTTTGAATTATCAATATCTGCATTCAAAGATATAAAAGACACTTTAGCTTTATCAATCGCATTCATTTGAGATTCAGTTACATTAATTTGTTTTTTTATTGACTCCCTAGATAAATTATCCATCCCATTACCATTAATAATCTTATTCTTCTTATGCAAACCATAGGCGATATTACTAGGAATTTTAACAGGAGCGCTACTAGTTAAAGTCTCTATAATTTCTTTTTTTATCCAATATGTAGCGTATGTGGAGAACCTAGTATCGTATTGACAAGGATCGTAATTATATGCCGCTTCAATAAGTCCAACTCTGCCACTGCTATATAAATCATCTATTGATTCTCTTGAGATTTTAGAGTATCTAATTGATTCTTTTGCAACCAGTCTTGAATTACTCTCTATTAATTCAACTAAAGCTTCGTTCTTTGAATTAGTTTCATTATTTTTAATAATAGCACTAAGCTCTCTCTCTCTTTCCGAAGTAAGTAATGACATTTTTTTAATGTTATTCTTTTTACCATCCAAATATTTCATTTTTATATTCCTTTCTGAAATTCAATTCAATTAATCATTGAAGAGATATTACCATAAGTAGATATCGATGTCAATTGTTTTTTATTGTTTTTCAGAAAATGAACTTTGTTTTGTATCAATCTTGTCTTTAACCTGCAACCAACTCCAAGGGAAATATCCATTAGAATCAACTCCAATGTCAAAACTTTTATATTGAGATTCTATCATATTGCCATGACTATGACCATATAACATTATTGTTCCCCTAAACGCCCCCGGCCACGTTTTATGAGCATAATGACTTATGAATACTTTATGGTTGTCAATAGTTAACATTTTTGAAATAGCCAAAGTTGAATCGTTAATGGCTGTCTCACCGCCAATAATTTCCAATTTTCCGCTATTAATCATATCCTTCAATAGACCTTTCTTATATGCCTGTCTAAGTGACTTGTCGTGATTGCCCATTATTATATGTCGCTTCCCATTTAATCTTTTAATTCGTTCAAAACAATCTTCAGCAGAGCAACGATAAGCAATATCCCCAAGATCCCAAACATCGTCGCTATCTGTAACTACCGAATTATGCCTTTGAATTATATCATCGTCATGAGCGTCAATGTTTGGATAAGGTCTATTGCACAGTGTTAGAATGTTTTTATGATTTATGTGCATGTCGCTGGTGAAAAATATCATTTGTAATTTCTCCAATGTCGTTGGTCATTCAAATCTTTTTTCGTTTTGAAAAAGGAATTCTTTTGTTTGTCGTTGAATTATTATACAAAAGAAAGGAGGCATTATGAAACAATGGTCACAAGAAGAAATAGAGAAAGTCTCTAAAATTCCTAACAACATTTACACAAAAGAAGAAATAGCTAAGATTGTTGGTAGATCTTACATATCTATTAAAAAGAAAGCTAAGGACAAAGGCATTACAATTAAACCTAAAAAACATCACCATAAAGCATGGTCTAAAGAAGAATTGGAAACATTAAATTTGAATTATAAATGCAGTAAAAAGAAAACATTAGATTCTTTACCCAATCGTAGTTGGACGGCAATATGCGGAATGGCAAAACGAATAGGATTAAATAGGGGAATTAAAAACAGATGGACGGATTATGAAATTGAATTTATGAAATTAAATTATTATGACACGCCTATGGAAAAACTTTGTCATTTTATACCGAACCGTTCATGGGAACAAATTAAAATGAAAGCATCAAAAATGAAATTAAAACGATCTCTTGTTTTTTATAGAAAAACCAATCTGTCCGTTTTGCTTGAAGATACACACTTGACATATTATTGGATGGGTTTTTTAATGGCTGACGGTTGTTTTCATAACAACAGATTGAAATTTTGTTTGGCAAATAAGGATGCCGATTACGTTATGCTTTTTGCAAAATATATAGAAGCGGGGAACAACATTCAAATATTTCACAACCGCACAGAAGTGTCTGCCAAAAATATCGATATAATACCTCAAATATGTAAAAAATTCGACATACATGAAAGAAAAACATATAATCCTCCGAGTAATTTACCAACAGTTTTTGCTTTGGATTTTATAATTGGTTTAATCGACGGGGATGGGAATATATCAAATCACCAAACATGCAATAGTTTTCGTATTACGTTAAAAATGCACAAATCATGGTTATACATACTGCAAGAAATAGAATCGATTTTATATGGAAATTCAAAAAATTTCAGAGCCAAAATTGACGCTACGGGCTACGCTTCCGTTCATATATCTGACTCTGAAGCATGCAAGAGGCTAAAACAATACGCGATTGACTCTTGTTTGCCGATTATGAGTAGAAAATGGGACATTATCGATCTTAGTCAGCAAATTATAAAACGCAATAAACTCAACAGTATTTGTGCGGGTCAAGCTAGTCCCCAGTGATAATCGCTTGTGAAGTAGTTCATGATTTATTATACAAAAAAAGGCAATGCGTTTAACGCATTGCCTTTTTTAAATTTAAAATACAGATTAGATTAAGCGAACATAACCATTTTTTTGTTTGCTAGTTTACCTTCTAATTGTGGAGTTTGCGGATAATTATTAGACGGCAATTGACATTTTAAATGAACATAGAAGTTTTCATAAGTAATGGAAGGATACTGTTTGATAATATCTATTGCATGATATGACATTGCCCCTCTATATTGTCCACCAATTCTAGCATCATATGAATATTCCGTTGATAAACATCCAGAAATAAGGATCTCGTTCATGTCTTCTTCTGGTTTAAATATCTTTTTAGTTACATTTTTATTTGAAAAAACAACCTCGTCCCCATCAAACGGCATATATCTAGGATGTGGATTGTCTTTCCCATTAATCGTAGATAAAAACGCTCTAGTAACTGTTCCACTGTGGCAGTTGTGGACAAATATTCCGCAATCTGTTGCAAAATTGTGATATTTCTCAACAGACAAATCATACACGTCAACTTTTTTACCTGTTCGAATTACGTTGACGATTTTATGGTTTGTAGCATTTAAAATGAATTTTTGTTTCCATTCTGAAAAAGGCAAATCTTCTTTAGTGCATTGATTGTTTTTTAAATGAGAACTGTATTGATACATTAATTTCATCAGTTCTATTCTCTCTGGAGATCTTGACGATTTATAGAGCAAACTATCTTCATCTTTAAAGGTAGCCTTTCTAGAATCAGATCTTTTTTTTCTAGCTTCTGCTGTAAAAGCGGCATCTCTAAATTTTTGTTGAAATGATTCTTTGTGAAAATTCTCATAGAGATCTCCACCCTCTTTGTTTCTGTTTACGGAATTAATTCTGTTTTCCTCTGAAAAATTATAATTTATGAATTCTTGAGGTAAACCCGTTCTTTTAAACCGTTCAATATTTGCCTTTTTATGTGAGGAATAATGCGTTAGATCTTGCCATTTGTCTTTTATCCTTTCTGATTGATCTTTTTTATACTCGTCACTACTTCTCCACTCTCTAAACTCTGGATTATCCCATAATTTTTTCAAATTTCTTTTACCAACTTCTCCATGCATTTTTTTATGTTCTTCCCACTTGCACATTATTAAATTTTCAGGACGATTATCTCTTTTATTGAAATTAACGTGGTGAGTAATTGTCTTTTCTTTATCCTGACATAAACCAACTGAATCTCTAACCATTAGATGAGTAGGTATCCATTTGTCATTGGAAGGATTTTTAATCATCTCGTATCCCTTTAGATATTTGGAATTAGCACCATCATGTAAGATTCTATTAAATGGCATTAGGGATTCTCCAATAACTAAATCGCCAGCTTTTTTATAATCTCCGTCTCTCAACATAATTAAATGATCATCTGTGCATTCCAATATTTCTCCATTATCTAAAATAACTTCTACAGTCTCTTTTGTTCCTATCTTTCGAGCCGAATGCCCTTCTCCTGCCACTATATTTCCATCATGGTCGCAAGAATAAACCCAAAATATATCTTCTCTTGCTGATAGTTCTTTAATGGTCGGATTAGTTCCATCTAGTAATGGCACTTTCGTATCTTCTGCCAAACAAGAATCAGATACAATAGTTAGTTTCGCTTCAGGATGAATGTTCTGAAGGATGTCCCTAATAGAATCATCTAACAACAATCCATCATATAAACATAATGCCTCTTCTCGTCCGTCTTCCTCGTCTCCGCTCTGATCTGGAATATTAGTCCCATGACCAGAAAAAGTAATTACTATAGAATCTCCAGCTTTACTATCTGATATATGGTTGCCAAATATTTCTGTAAAAACACTATGCTTAACTTGACTATCGAAAAGAGATGTTACATTGAATCCATAATTTGTAAGTAATTGCCCCCAAGCTTTTGCATCGTTTACGCATCCTTTAAGGTCGTTACCAGTTCCAGGATAATCGTTAATTCCAGCGCATAATGCTTTTTTACGACTATTTAGTGGCATTAAAGGTGTTGTTGAAATTGAATTTGAAGCTGTATTAATAACAAATTTATTTTTAAACATATTTTACTCCCTTTATTAATTACTTATTGGTTCAGGATCGGTTTCAGATATAGGTTCGGACACAATATTAATTGTATTGCCATCTCCATTAATTTGAATTGAATCTATTTCTCGATCCTCTATTCCTTGTTCTTTTTTAGAATCATTTTCATCTTGCTTGCTTTCTTCGCTTTGTTCAGCAATCCATTTTACACATTCTGCACCACCCCATACGATTAATGCATCTGCTATCGCTGCTCCAGCTTGAATTAAAGGCTTTTCTTTTAATGCCTCCCAAGTACTAACTTCAACTCCTACTTCATTATTGCTTTTTCCAGCCCTTAAACCTTCAATAGCTTTTGCGTTATTTGCCATATAAGCCTTTCTAATAGCTACTTGCTGTTTGCTTTCTTCTAGAACATATCCAGAAACGCATCCGCTAAATAAAATACTTATTACAAAAAACAAGCACACAATCTTATTCATTTTTTTAACTCCATTCATTTTTTAACTCCTTGTGATTTCACGAGCATTCGGGGTGAGCTACCCACGACTGAATTGCCCCAATTACATACCATTACGATAATATAATTCATTTTTTATAATCCACCCCCTTCTAATAAATAACGCCATCTTCCCTAGCTATAGAACCGATGTAACCTGAATGATGATATTTACTGAAATCATTGCTGGAAAAACATTTGAGTTCTGCAACTAGTAAAGCTATCATGTCAGTAATAGCCTGCATGATTAAAATAGAAGTTGTAGGTGCTAGATTTATTTCTGAGAATCCTGCCTCTTTAATAAGTCCCATGTCCAAAACGATATTCGCCTTACTCCTTATTATGCTATCTGGATGAGATGTTAAACCGATAATAGGCTGTGAATTTATATTACGACTTAAATCAATAACCTCCAACACTTCTCGCGTTTTTCCAGAAGTTGATGCTACAAATAAAATGTCTTTAGTATCAATCAAACCCAAATCTCCATGTGACGCTTCTCCAGGGTGAAGATAACATGAAGAAGTTCCTAACGAACAAAGAGTTGAAGAAAATTTTCTCATGGCAATTCCAGCTTTACCCATGCCTGTTGTTATTATCTTGCCTTCACATTCATATATTGCTTGTATAGCTTTTTCAAAACTATCATCTATCTTTATATTTAAAATGCTTCTTGAAAAATTATCCAGTATGAATCCCGCTTTTGTTTTTATATTTTCCATTATTTACTCTGTTTTTCAGATGTTTTCTTTTGAATCTTTTTCTTTGCAGACGTTAACTTTACGATCTGTGAGCGGGAAGGCTCACGACTTCAGTCGTGGGATGAAAGCGAACGACGCAACAAATATTAATATCATTATACATATTCCAAAAACAAAATCAACTTAAAAAAATATTTCAAAATAATTAAAGGATTATTCTCAAAAAGATAGAATAAGATTGGCATGAAAGATAAAAGATACGAATTCAATATTCACATGAACCAAGAAGACAGAAATGTTATTGACGCTTTAATGCGTCAAAACATCAAAATCACAGGTTTATTCAAAACATTCATAAGAGAATACCTAAAACATATAGAGAAATCAAATAATG
>Ga0316607_1000748_pt1 | contig 10842 bp, 9 predicted proteins | sample MIS2016062E_MG_FD_207674 | JGI IMG/M metagenome (GOLD analysis project Ga0316607, IMG submission 207674) | Microbial mat bacterial communities from Middle Island sinkhole, Lake Huron, Michigan, United States - MIS.2016.062E | ecosystem: Environmental > Aquatic > Freshwater > Lake > Sediment...
TATACTTTATATGTTACTTTGGGTTATCTCATTTCATTTATTTTACGTCGCTAAAGTAAATAAAATGAAGATTATCTGCAATTTTATTTTTGATTATTTTAATCTGCCAAAGTAGAACTAAAATATCGTAATAATATTTTCAAAAATACTTCGATGATAAGAAATTCCAAAGCCTTGCGGAATTTCCAACCTGTCAATTTCTATAAAAAGGCAATGCGACCGAATATGCTATACTTAATTTTCTCATCTGTTGAATCAGACAACGATGACAAAGAAAAATTTGTTGGAAATCCCGGATCATTCAAGAAAAGAGACCTAAGCAGCCATCGAATTTAAGAAAAAATACTTTTGTCATATAAGGTAGATATACAATGTTTTAATTGAAAAATTGTATTGATTCCGCCTCTTCAAAATTTTGATTAAAAAATCAAAATTTGAATTATTCATGAAAACTCTTACCTTTGCCAACTCAATTATAAATCATTGCACAATCATTTATCATGCAAAATATACGAAATTTCTGCATAATTGCACACATCGATCATGGAAAAAGCACTCTAGCCGATCGCTTGCTGGAATACACAAATACCGTTGATAAAAGGGATCTTGTTGCTCAGGTTCTGGACGATATGGATCTTGAACGAGAGCGGGGAATAACGATAAAAAGTCACGCCATACAAATGAATTATGAGTACGAAGGAAAGAACTATTGGCTCAATTTGATCGATACTCCAGGGCATGTGGATTTTTCATATGAAGTGTCGCGTTCGATTGCCGCTTGTGAAGGCGCATTGCTTATTGTCGATGCATCTCAGGGTGTTCAAGCCCAAACCATTTCCAATTTATTTATGGCTATGGAGCATGATCTGGAGGTAATTCCCATTTTGAACAAAATGGACATGCCTGCTGCAAGACCCGAAGAAGTCAAAGATCAAATTGTAGAATTGCTGGGTTGCAAAAGAGAAGAAATTTTAGAAGCAAGCGGTAAAACCGGTATGGGGGTTTATGAAATTCTTAAAGCAATAGTAGAACGAGTTCCCGTACCCAAAGGTGATGCAAATGCACCTTTACAATGTTTGATTTTTGATTCCGTTTTTAATTCTTTCAGAGGTATCATCGCTTATTTTAAAATTGTTAATGGAACAATCCGCACAAATGAATGGGTGAAATTTGTTAACACGGAAAAAGAATATCGTGCAGATGAAATAGGAATATTAAAACTTACCCAACAACCAACTGCTGAATTATGTGCAGGAAATGTGGGTTATATCATTTCTGGCATAAAAACATCAAAAGAGGTAAAAGTAGGTGATACAATAACTCATGTGCAAAATCCCTGCAAAATTGCAATTGCAGGTTTTGAAGAAGTGAAACCTATGGTTTTTGCTGGTGTTTATCCAATAGATAGTGATGATTATGAAGACCTTAGAGCTTCAATGGAAAAACTCCAACTCAATGATGCATCCTTAACCTTTGCACCTGAAACTTCGGCTGCTTTGGGATTTGGGTTTCGTTGCGGTTTTCTGGGCTTGCTACACATGGAAATAATCCAGGAGCGACTTGATAGGGAATTTAATATGAATGTGATCACAACTGTTCCCAACGTTCAATTCAAGGTTTTTACATCGAGGGATGAAGTTATTGAAGTACACAATCCTGCAGGCATGCCTGAAAGCAAATTTATAGATCGAATTGAAGAGCCATTTATTACTGCAAAAGTAATCACAACCACGGAGTATTATGGCCAGATTATGAAATTGTGTATTGGAAAAAGAGGAATTCTTAAAAACGAGTTTTTTCTGATGGGCGACCGTGTTGAGTTGACCTTTGAAATGCCCCTTGCCGAAATTGTTTTTGATTTTTATGACAAACTAAAAAGCGTTTCGAAAGGATATGCTTCTTTCGACTATTTTCAATCTGGATATAGAGAAGCCAAATTAGTAAAATTAGATATCTTGTTGAATGCAGAACCCGTTGACGCACTATCAACCCTTATCCATGTGGACAATGCCTACGATTTTGGAAAAAGAATCTGTGAAAAACTGAAAGAATTGATTCCACGTCAACAGTTTGATATTGCTATTCAAGCTGCCATTGGTTCTAAAATTATTTCTCGACAAACAATAAAAGCCCTTCGAAAAGACGTAACAGCCAAATGTTATGGTGGGGATATCACACGTAAAAGAAAGCTTCTGGAGAAACAAAAGAAAGGCAAAAAGAAGATGAAACAAATTGGTTCAGTGGAGGTTCCACAAACAGCCTTTCTGGCAGTTTTAAAACTTGATTGAGATAGATCCTTCAAATAATGACTGATTTTTATAGTATAAATTCCAAGTTTTATTTGGCCGTAGATTGCATCATTTTTGGCTTTTCAGAAGGAGAGCTAAAAGTGCTGTTGATAAAAAGAAATTTAGAGCCGGCTTTTGGTGATTGGTCTCTTGTAGGAGGGTTTTTAAAACAAGACGAGACTCTGGATCAGGCAGCAAAACGCATTCTGTTCAATCTAACAGGTTTGGATCATGTCTTTATGGAACAATTGCATTCTTTCAGCCAGATAGATCGCGATCCCGGGGAAAGAGTGATTTCTGTTGCCTACTATGCATTGATGAAAACCAGCGATTATGATAAAAAATTAGTAACCAAACACAATGCGCATTGGATAAAATTGGAAGAAATTCCAAAACTAATTTTTGATCATAATGAAATTCTTGAAACTGCATTGATGAAGTTGCGCAGAAAATCTGGCACACAACCTATTGGATTTGAACTTCTACCCAAAGAATTTACCCTACCACAATTGCAAGAATTATACGAAGCTATTTTTCAAAAGAAATTCGATAAGCGGAATTTCAGGAAAAAAATATTAACAGCAGGATTCCTTAAAAATTTAGAAATCAAAGACAAATCAAACTCCCGCAAAGGCGCTTATCTTTATAAATTCGATAGTAAAAAGTATAACGCTCTGGTGAAGAAGGGATATAATTTTAGTGTGTGAATGAATATTTTTTAAAACTCCAATATAAAAACTGTTCCTTTTTCATAAGTAGAATTGAGACTGATTGTACCTTCGTGTGCTGTCATGATTTGTCGTGCGAGGCTTAGACCAATTCCAGAACCGTTTGCTTTATTCGTAAAAAATGGTATGAATAGTTTTTCTGCGATTTCTGGTGAAATAGGTTTTCCATTATTTTGAACTGATATAAATTTCTTTTGATTTGCGTTCATTCCGGCAAAAAGTTCGATTTGTGCGTTGCTCTCATGATCGAAGGATTCTATAGCATTTTTTACCAAATTAATCATAGCTTGTTCTATCAGTTTTGAGTCTGCAAACACAGAAAAATCCTTGCTTTCCATTTTATAAATTAGCTTAATATTCTTTTGTTTTAAAATGGGTGAAAATAGCAATTTTATGGATGAAAACAGATCTTCTGCAAGCATATTCTCTTTTATTGGAGAAGGTAATTTACTCAACATCCTATATTTTTGGATAAAATCGATCAGTTTATTGCCACGATTTTCTATGGTAAGAAGCCCTTGAATGGATTCATTTATCCATTCCTTTTCACGGCTATTCAATTTATTTTCAAATATTTCCTTAACTTCTTTATAATGAGTTGCCATTGACGCAGCTAATGAAGTTACCGGGCTTACGGAGTTTACAATTTCGTGCGTAAGAACACTAATCAGTTTTTGATAGGATTCTATTTCCTTTTGATCCAATTCATTTTTAATATCCTGAAAGGATAGCAATTTTATGTTGCCTTCCAAGGATTTGAACTCTGAGCATTTAACTGAAAGACATTTTTTTTACCTTTAAGATTCAAATCGAAAAGTTTGTGTTGGCCGCTTTTCAAACTAAATAATTCGACATCGAAATTGGGCTTAATATAGGAGAAAACACTTAAGGAACTTAATTTGGAAATTTCGAATATTTCTAAAGCCGCTGAATTAGAAAACAAAATGGATTGATTTTCATTGAGCGCAATGATTGCTGTATCTACATGATCTGTAATATGTTTAAGGAATTGAAGGTGGTTTTCTTTATCAATTCTTGCACTTGCTATCAATTTGATAATTTGGTTGAAATGAGTTACTAAGTCTGGAAACAAACTATGGATCTTGTCAAGGTTGTAGCTTGAATTTCCAACATTATCATGAATATAATGGAAAAAGCTATTGAGGTATTTCCGGATGTTGGATGAATAATGAATAAATTCAAAAATAAGGAAAGTGAAAACCATAGAAAATAATATGATTGTAAAATACCGAGATGTTTTTATGATCAAAAAACAAATCAAAAAAGATACGATTAAGAGCAATAAAACTCTAACAACTATATTAATAATGAGTTTGTTATACATTATAATAAAATTTTAAATTCCATATTTTTCTAATTTAGCATATAATGTTTTTCTCGTTACACCCAATTCTGTTGCGGCCGCACTAATATTTCCGGCATGTTTTTTCATTGCCAACGAAATAATATTTTTTTCAGCATCTTCTAAATTTAGCGAATCAATAATAGTTGTATCTGAATAGGATTTGGTAAAATCTTCAAAGGAGAAACTATCGCATGTGAGCACTTCATTGTTTGTTGAAAATATTACAGCCTTTTCAATACAGTGGCTAAGTTCACGTATATTACCCGGCCATTGATAGTTTCTTAAATAAACAACAGTTTCTTTGGTAAAAGATAAGCCTTGTCGCCGATATTTTCCTTCATACATTTTGATAAAGTGTTTGGCCAAAGCTTCAATATCTTCAGGTCTTTCACGGAGTGGTGGAATTTCTAAAACGATAGTATTGATTCTGAAAAATAGATCTTCCCTGAAAGTTCCCTCTGCAACCATTTGTTTTAGTTTTTTATTTGTCGCACAAATTAATCTAATATCCACATTGACCACGGAATTAGAGCCTAATTTTGTAATTTGTTTGTTTTGAAGTGCTGCCAATAATTTAGCTTGCGATGTGAAAGATAAATTTCCAATTTCATCCAAAAACAAAGTTCCTTTATTTGCTGCTTCAAATTTTCCTATTCGATCTTCTTTGGCATCCGTAAATGATCCTCTGATATGGCCAAACAGTTCACTCTCAAAAAGAGTTTCAGAAATTGCTCCCATATCAACGGATTGAAAAACCTTATCCCTACGATTGGATTTGCGATGTATTTCTCTGGCTATTAATTCTTTGCCGGATCCATTTTCGCCCAGTATTAATACATTTGCATCTGTTTCAGCGATTTTACTGATCATTTTGTAAACGTTTTGCATCTTTTCGGAAGAGCAATACAGAATGGTGTCTGCATCTGAACTGGTATTCGTCTCTTTCTCTGATTTGTTTTTTTTCACATCTGTTTTCTTTTTTTCCAATAAACACTTCAATGTATGAATTAACTTTGCATTGTCCCAAGGTTTCAGAATAAAATCAGAAGCACCTTGTTTCATTGCCTTGACAGCCAATTCAATGTTACCATAAGCGGTCATTAAAACGACTTCTGTATTTTTTGAAAATTCTTTGATGCGATTTAGCCAATAAAATCCTTCATTTCCAGTATTTATTCCTGCAACAAAATTCATGTCTAAAATTATGATATCAATCTTTGTGTTTTGAAGATGTTCTAAGATTAAGTCAGGGTTTTGAATTGCAATGACTTCCTCAAATTCAGTTTTGAGAGCCATTTTAAGTGAAAACAAAATATCTTTATTGTCATCAACAGCTAAAACACTTGTATTCTTTATCATAAAGCAAGAAAACAAACAATGGGAACTATATTTATTATATTTTTCTGAAAAATGATGCTCAGGGTATATGACGTTTCAAAAATGAATTTACATACAATATTCAGAATATTTTATACAAAGATATAACTTTTATTATTGAGGGGCAGATTGATCTTGTTAAAAGGTGTGAATAAGGAATTGAAATCCATTCTGCGTTACCAGCTTCAAATAAAAAAGGGCGCAGAACCTGCACCCTTCGAAAACTTCCAATCATGCCAGGATTACTTATTGGCTACTTTTCATACATTTTTCTGATTCTTTCTAGTTCTTTTTTTACAGAATCTTTGTAGGCATCAAGGGGCGAATCGACAAAAATAATAGCGGATTTTGACGTCTCTTTCCCTTTATAAATATATTTAACTTTGTAGCGCATCCCTATTTGGGCTTTATCGTACATATCTTCACCTCTACCCTTCGATATTGAAGCCAATATCAAGGAATCCTTATGGTAAAAATCAAATTTGACAACATATTTTGTTATGGTCGAATTGTTGATGGTTGTTTCATTTATGGATTTACTCACAACAACACCAGAGGTTTCTGTACCATTTTTCTCAATATTTTGCCATTCAGCTTTACTCATGGAATCACCACATCCAATGATACTTACAAATATTGTGAAAGAAAAAAACAAAACACATAGATTTAAATAATTCTTTTTCATAATGTTAAATTTAATAAAACGAATTTAATTATACATGGCAAATTAATCAGTATCTGTGAATAACACAAATTCGAAATGCATTAATTCACAGATATTTAAATAGATGTTATTTTTCAGGATATAAGGTTACTCGCACAAAATCATCAAACTTGAAGTAGGTGTTCGCAATCCTCTTTAAATTGTCTGAGGTGATCATCGATAGTAAACTTTCCATATTTTTCAACCTTGTTAAATCTTCATTTTGAGAATAGATTTTCTCAATTTTCCACAACCAAGCGTTATTTTCCTTTGATTCTTTTTCAATTTGTCGTTTTTGTGATTCCAATTCTTTTTGTAAATCTTCAGCTTTTACTCCACTTACCTGAATATTTTTAATTTCATCCAAAGCTGCGTTCACCAACTTATCCACATTTTCCGGAGCACAAGGAATGATTAATTGCATGTTGAATTTTCCTGCCGGTATTTTTTCGAGTTTAGCGCTGAATTGAAAACCATAAACTCCGCTTAATTCTTCTCGAAGTTTGTCTATGTAGATCCGATCAAGAATATTGCTCAATGACCAAACCAAATGGGCGTCTGTCATGTTATAATCAAACTTTTTTTCCGTATAGAAAGAGGTGAATGACTTTTGATCTGTGCCTTTCAAAACTTTTTCATTGATTTGCCCTTTTTTCATATCAATTTTAAGATCTTTATAGCTTTCTTTGCGGTTTTTACCGGGCAATCCCGCAATATATTTCTCAATGATAGGTTTTATTTCTTCTGATTTGAATGATCCTACAAAAACAAAGGTAAAATCTGAAGCATCGGCAAATCTGTCTTTATAAATCTCCATGATCTGATCCAATTTTACTTTTTTGTAGTCATTTTCTGATGGTACAATATTAGTTAATCGCGGATGGTTATTGTATTGTATCCTTTCCATTTTATCAAAAAAACTATTGACGGGATCTGTCAAAACATTTTTCATGAAAGATTGCTGTTTAAGAAGGAATGAATTGAATGCTTCTTCATCTTTTCGAGGGGAAGTGAAATATAAATACATCAATTGCAGCATGGTTTCAAAATCCTTCATAGAACTATTTCCAATGAAACCTTCCGAATAGAGGTTTATTTGTGGATTTAGTGATAATTGTTTTCCAGCCAGCATTTTTTCCAAATCGGTTTTCGAAAATCTATCAACACCACTTTCCGAAATGTAACCAATTGTATTCATGGCAGATTGATGATAACTATCTGGAAATAGAGATTGTCCACCGTAACTAAAGGCATTGAGCAGAATTTCATCATTTTTGAAATCCGTTGGCTTTAAAATAACTTTTGCGCCATTGGATAATGACCATTCTGTAATACCAACATCATTCAGCTTGTTTTCTTTGGTAATTTTGCCTCCAACAGGTTTTTGGGTAAGCAAATCACCTCCAACAAAATGATCCTGATAAGCTTCTATTTTTGATTGTTCTACATCACGAATGATTTCATTTATTTCAGCCTCTGTAAGGTTTTTCACGCTTTCGTTATCCAGTCCTAGTATTAATACAACTCTGTTTTCAGGATGTATACACTTGATAGCTAATTGGTTAACTTCATTCAATAAAATTCCATCCAGATTTTTTTTGTAATAATCATAGACATACTCTATGCCCGGAGCAGGATCATTTTTAAGGAAATGCCAAACATAATTCCATACAACATTTTCAGACTCTGTCTTATCCCTTTCACTATATTGTTGTTCTATTTGGTTCAATAATATTTTTTTATAACGATCAAATTCAGATTGTTGAAATCCAAATCTTTTCACTTTTTCATTTTCTTCCAACAAAGCCTTTAATCCAGCTTTTTGTCCATCAGCTCCAACTACTGCGCCCAGTTGATATGCTGCTTTTGACTTGGAGGCTAAATCACCATATTGCACCCAGGAGTAATTGAATGGAGGATTCGATTTGCTCTTTAATTCTTCAAGCCGCAAACTCATCATTCCTGTAAAGAGTCCATGAATAATGGTTTGACGATAATCTGCATCGGTTTTAACTTCCAATGGATCTGATTTATAAATAATGCTAACAACAGGATAAGGATTTTCTTTATCGGAAACAACACAAACTTGGCTTAGAGGTTGATCTGGAATCTTGTACTCTTCTCTTTTGCGAGGATTTTCTTTTTTGGCTATTTTACCAAATTCATCTTTAATTTTTTTCTCAATCAGATCAGGATCTATATCGCCAACTACGATAAATGCCATTAGATCTGGTCTATACCAATCTGAATAGAATTTTTTGATTGTTTTTTGCGAAGCTTTTTCTATGATTTCTTTCAAACCAATTGGAAGCCGACTTGCGTAACGAGAATCTGAAAAAAGTATTGGCAGATATTTGTTCGACATTCTTTGATGTGCCCCGCGTCCCAAGCGCCATTCTTCTATAACAACTCCTCTTTCTTTCTCTATTTCCATCGAATCAAAACTCACCTGGCTTGCCCAGTCATTCATAATTAACATGCCTTTATTCAGAACGTTTGCCGAATCAGTTGGAACAGTGAGCATATAAACGGTTTCATCAAATGATGTAAAAGCGTTCACATCTGCGCCAAAACTAACCCCTACAGATTGCAGATAATGAACCAAGTCATTTTTTGCAAAATTCTTCGTCCCATTAAAACACATGTGTTCAACAAAATGCGCAAGGCCTTGCTGGTCATCATCTTCAGCTACAGAACCGATGTTCACAGCCAATCTGAGTTCAACCCTTTTTTCTGGCTTTGAGTTCTTTAATATGTAGTAAGTCATTCCATTATCTAGCTTTCCAAATCGAACTTTGGAATCAAGTGGAATGAGATTGTTCAGTTCTGAATTTTGCGCCAAAAGAAGTCCACTTATACTCCCAAACAGCATAATGAGCCATAGAGAAATGATTAGAATTATTTTTTTCATGTCGTTACTTTTAAATAATCATACTCGAAAATAAAACCCCAAATTAAAAAGTTTTTTGTTGAAAAAAAAATTGTGATTCAGGGGATGATTTTCCAAATTAAAGTTTGCATGAAATTACATGTATCGGAAATATTTATAATTTTGCAGCGCTTTGGTGGAATTTTTTTCATTCCAAAAAAATCCTTAAAATGGGAATCCGGTGAAAAGCCGGAGTTGTACCCGCAGCTGTAAGCCTTATTGAAAAACTTTTTTCTCACTCACCACTATTTATTTTCCAAAAAATGAATGGGAAGGTTAAAAAAAAGTAAGGTAAGCCAGAAGACCTGCCAAAGAAAAGATTCCGTAAACTAAAACTTCGGGGAATAAGTTTAGGAAATTGGTCTGACCAAACATTTTTCTGATCATTTAAAATTTTATGAAAGCATTTGTATCTTGGAGCGGTGGCAAGGATTGTATGTTCGCTCTAAATAAATTTTTACAAAATCCCAAAAATGAAATTTGCGCTTTGGTAAATATTCTGCATCATGACGGTGGCACTTTGGGGCATCATTTTAAACCCGACCTATTACAAAGACAAGCTATTTGCATGAATTTGAGTATTATACAAAAAACAGCAGCATTTCATAATTATGAAATAATTCTCAAACAAATCATCGCAGAATTAAAAGAGGAAGGCTTAGACTGTGGAGTTTTTGGAGATATTTATCTTGAGGAGCATCGAGTTTGGATAGAAAAAGTGTGTGCGGAAATGGACATTAAAGCAGTTTTTCCTCTTTGGGGTCAGCCAACAAAGTTTCTTTTAAAAGAATTCATAGAGCTGAATTTTGAATCAATCGTTGTGGCCATCGATCTTCATAAATTAGACAGAAGTTGGTTGGGACGCAAATTGGATCATGAATTTTATAATAAAATATTACAACTGCCCGAAATTGATCCTTGTGGTGAAAATGGCGAATTTCACACATTTGTATATAACGGCCCACACTTTCAAAAACAAGTTTATTTTGAAATAGGTGAAGCTATTAATCTCAATGATGATCAATTATTTATAAAATTGAATTAATAGAAGAAACAATGGATAAATGGATTTTAATTTTTTTTGCAACAATATGCATTGCCTCTTGCACAAATAGTGAAAAAAAAGAACAAATCGGGTTAAAAAAGAATGACATAAGGATTGTTTCGCTAGTGCCTTCGATTACCACAGAATTGGTTTCATTGGGTGTAAGAGATCAAATTGTGGGTGCAACTTCCTACTGCGATATAACAAAACAGGATAAGAAACTCATTGTGGGTTCTGCAACTGAAGTAAATATTGAAAAGATATTAGTTCTTAAACCCGATATTGTTTTCGCTTACGAACTCAATAGTGAAAAAACGATACAAACCTTGCGAAACAATAAAATAAATGTTGTAATATTAGAAAAACTTGAATCATTTGATGATATTTGTAATCATTTTTTGAAGCT
>Ga0316607_1000749_pt1 | contig 10831 bp, 8 predicted proteins | sample MIS2016062E_MG_FD_207674 | JGI IMG/M metagenome (GOLD analysis project Ga0316607, IMG submission 207674) | Microbial mat bacterial communities from Middle Island sinkhole, Lake Huron, Michigan, United States - MIS.2016.062E | ecosystem: Environmental > Aquatic > Freshwater > Lake > Sediment...
TCGCCGACACAGACGAAAATTTGGGAGTCCAAGTCGCAGCATGGCAAGAAATAGCCACTGGTTGGCACACCGTTTTAGGCACTTTTTCCCTGCTCAAAAACCTCGCCCATACAGGAAGTTCTACTCTGCGAACAGTAGCGGTGCGGGAGTTGGCCGACTGTTGGCCGACAGCGCCCGACGTTTGTCGGCTGCTGAAAACCCTAGCACGAGAGGATAGCAGCAAAGAAGTGCGGATTGCGGCGATCGCAGAATTGGCCTCCCACTGGCCCGGCGAAGCAGACATTTACCCCTTGCTTTTAACTCTTGTCGAGTCCGATACGAGTGCGACCGTCCGGCAGGCTACAGTGCAAGCAGTGGCCTCTGGCTGGCCCGACAACCCCGCAACTCTACCTTTTTTGCAAAATCTAGCTACGGGCGATCGCGACGGCGAACTGCGAGAAATAGCCCTACAACAGATAGCCGCAGGTTGGCCAGACCACCCGGAAACCCGGCCCCTGCTGCAAAAAATAGCTGATTCCGAGGATTACTGGACAGTGCGGGAGGTAGTGGTGGAAGCTTTGGCCGCACTACCGTCAGCGAGTCTCGAAGTGTTTGGCTGGTTGCAAAATCTCGCCAAGTCGGACAGACACCTGAATGTCCGAGAAACTGCTGTGAAACAAATCGTCGATCGCTGGTATTACCTGGGCGAGACGTTGCCTTTTCTCAAAAGCCTAGTCGAGTCTGAGCAAGATTCTCACCTGCTGGGTGTGTTGGTGCGAGAAATTGTGCGGGGGTGGCCCGATGACGCGGAAACCTTACCTTGGCTGAAACTTCAGCTTGATTCTGCGGATGCGGTGGTTCGACAAGCCGCCGTGCAGGAAATGGCTCGCAACTGGCCCGACAATGCTGAAACTTGGATGCTGTTGGAGGCTAAAGCAGAGGGCGATGAGAGTCCGGCTGTGAGACAAATCGCTTTGCAAAAGTTAGCGCGGGGGTGCAGTATGTTGTCAAAGAGGCAGTCGCAGATTTTTGAGTGGCTCAAAAGTAGAGCTCAAGATGATGAAGATTCCCAGGTGCGGGCGATCGCCCTGGTAGAGTTAGTCCGGGGATGGAAGGATGAACCGGGAATGTTTGAGTTTTTGCGCGATCGGGCTTTGAGCGATTTTGACAATCAAAAGGGTTCTTTTCCTTATAATCCCCGGTTTACAGCCCTCGAAGCGATTATCGAACATTATCCCGATATGTTGTCAAAGAGGCCGGGTGTTTTGGCTTTGTTGCGATCGCTTGCAGTTTCCGACGCCGACGAGCAAGTGCGGGCCTTAGCCCGTCTCCGGCTCAAAAGCGAAGAGTGGTAAACAGAAACAATTCATTAGACATCTCTGAGTCGTAGCTCTCAAAAAAATTAGTGAGGTGCAATCCCTGTGTACTATAATCTATCCCTAGTCGTTTGCACTGGTAGAGAGGGATAAACGAAAGTGGTCAGTTCTAATAAAGCTTTGAACGTGATGCAACTCTCCCTAGACGTTGTAAGCGAGACACAACAAATTAGGGAGCAAGAGTTAAAACCTTTAACACAAGGTTTTAAACTGCAATATTCACATCCTCATGGGCAACTTTATCAAGGTAATTCAATTGATTGGCTTAAATCTCTTGAGTCTGAGAGTGTTAATCTGATTTTTGCTGATCCACCTTATAACATTAAGAAAGCCGATTGGGATCACTTTGATAGTCAAGCGCAGTACATTGAATGGTCACTTCAATGGGTTAGCGAAGCATCGCGTATTCTAAAATCAACAGGCTCTCTATATATTTGTGGGTTTTCTGAAATCTTAGCTGACCTAAAGCATCCAGCATCAAAGTATTTTAAGAGTTGCCGTTGGTTAATCTGGCACTATAAAAATAAAGCGAATTTAGGTAGCGATTGGGGGCGATCGCATGAAAGCATTATTCACTTTCGTAAATCTGATTGCGTCAAACTAAATATTGACGATGTACGAATTTCCTATGGCGCACATACTTTGAAATATCCTTCACATCCGCAAGCGAAAACAAGTGCTTACGGGAAAGGAGTAACTAAGAAACATGACAACTGGACACCCAATCCAAAAGGTGCAAAGCCTAAAGATGTAATAGAGATTCCTACTACTTGTAACGGTATGGGTGAAACAACACCTCACCCCACGCAAAAACCCGAAGAGTTATTAAGGAAATTTGTGCTTGCGTCCTCTAAGGTCGGGGATTTGGTGATCGATCCATTTTCAGGTTCAGGAACAACTCTCGTTGTTGCAGAACAACTAAATCGTTATTGGATGGGATGTGATCTTAATATGGAATACAACGATTGGGCATTCAGACGTATAGAAAATGTTCGTCGTATGACAAAAGAAGAATGGATCTCTCTCGATCGTAAAAATGCAGAAAGACGGGAATCTATACGATGAGCTTAACAGATTTAGTCAATCATGCAACGGACAAAAAACGCTTTCAAAATATTCAGGATTACATAAATTTTTGTAATAGCTATCTAAAATTTATTGAAACGGGTTTGCAAGCTAGAATTGTTTCGCAAAACGAGAATCACTACCAGTTTTATCAGTATAAGACTGATGGCTATTACAATATTACGCGCCCAATTAATACATCTTTGATGTATGAGGAATCTGTATTTGAAACTAATTCTGTTCATTTTTTACAATCTCTTGAACAGTTGCGTGATAGACAGTTACCTGATGATGGATTGAGGCAAGTTTTAATTTGTACCATCTACACGATGCAGCAATCAATAGGCGCTGCTCTCGATGCACTACCTTCAGGAAGATCTAATCAAGCTCGTAAAGTAAATGGGGATCTTTTTGAGCGTTTAATCCGTCTCATAATTTCCGATCTAAATATAGATTGTGTCGCTGGAACAGCGCAAGTCCCAATTAAAGATGACAACGGTGAAGTTTTGTTTCATACCAGTTATCAACAGGACTTGTTGATCAGCAAAGAAGATGAACTCAAAATTATTGGTTCGGTAAAAACTTCCAGTAAAGATCGTATTGACAAAATTTTTGTAGATAAGTTTTTGTACAATAAATTGACCAGTACCGATGTACCTCATATTGCAATTTTTCTCAACGATGTGCAAAGAAAGAAAACGAAGAAACAGAACTGCTATGGCATTAATGCCACTTTTTTGCCGGGGCATTTCAAAGCTTACACTATCAAGCTAAATCCCTTGGATGGTGTGTATTACTGCGATATTCGACCGAATATGATTACAGATCCGTTGCTCTCACAGCACATTCAAACTATTGATCATTTTTTCTATGATGATCTTTGGAATTTGCTCAGTAGAGATGGACAGTCCCTAGAAGAGGTAGAAATAGAAGAAGGCGAAAACGAGGAAAGCGAAGCATAGTCAAGCAAGGGCAGGCTAACAAACCGTTTCATTCCCACAACAGGGCGATCGCCAACCGCACCGCTTCCCCCATTACCGAACAGCGATCGCGATCGGACACCATTTTATCCCATTCAACATCGGTGAGCGGTTTTGTGACAGTTGGGCTGCGGAATGTGCGTTTCAATATCTGCGATCGCTTGCAGTTTCCGACGCCGACGAGCAAGTGCGGGTGTTAGCCCGTCTCCGGCTCAAAAGCGAAGAGTGGTAAACAGAAACAATCCCGTTCTTTGATATCTGCTGCGGTGCTCCGGATGATGACGTTGGGTATTGGTATTTGATGGTGTACGAGCTTGTTTCAGTTCTGTTGACCACAATTTAAGCAATATCTAAAGGAGCACCTGTTATGGGCACTAAATTCAAGAGAAGAGTTCTCTCAATTGATGGTGGTGGTATTCGGGGCATTATTCCTGCTATGGTTCTCAACTACATTGAAGAGCGCACAGGAAAACGAATAGCAACAATGTTTGATTTAATTGCAGGCACTTCAACAGGAGGAATTTTAGCACTGGGTTTAACTAAACGGAATGGTTCGACTACGCGGCCCCTGAGCGAAGTCGAAGGGCTCACCAACCACCCAGACTCTAGCATCAATCATCAGCCAAAGTATACATCTGCCGAACTTGTAAATTTCTATCGCAAATATGGAAAAAAGATTTTTAGTGAGGACATACCAGGTGCTGTTGATGATTTGCTACAACCCAAGCACAACCCAAAAGGTAGGCAAGAAGTTTTAAAGGAGCTTTTAGGTGAAGCTAAGGTTGAAGACGCATTACGAGAAATTTTCATCACGAGCTATGATCTCGAACTGAGAGAACCAATTTTTTTTACAAGCAATCCGCAAGCAGAGGAAACCGAGAGTCTTAATAGCCGCAAAATATGTAAGGGATTCAAAATGATTGAGGCAGCAATGGCAACTTCTGCTGCACCGACATTCTTTCCACCCTACCAACTCCCAACGGTACATCATACCGCAGAGGGATATTACGCTTTGGTAGACGGCGGAATTTTTGCAAATAATCCTTCCTCACTCGCAATGATGGAGGCGATGATTTCTTACAAGAGAAATACTGGTGAAGAACTCCGACGTGCTGATACTCTTGTTGTTTCTTTGGGTACGGGATCACTAACTAAGAAATATAAGTATAGTGATGTGAAAAATTGGGGACAAATCAAATGGGCAATTCCCTTACTTAACGTTGTTCTAGATGGTCAAAGCGAATCTGTTGCGTATCAGCTCGATCAGCTCATGGTGACTGAAGGAGAGAACAGAAACTACTACCGTTTTCAACTTCAATTGAGTGGCGAGAATGATCACGATCAAATGGACAACGCAAGTCCCTCTAATATTGAGTACCTAGAGGGCCTCGGTAACAGACTGATTGAACAGCGTCAGGGAAGTTTGGATAAGTTGTGTAAGCTTTTGAAGGAGGACACTGAAATATATTCTAATTAAGCTTCTACTAACAACTCTGTAGTCAGCGGTTTAACCGGTTGAAGCGAACTGCCGAAAGCTGTTGGTGTTGTTGCCAATGTTATTTGCAGTCGCTCAACCGCACTGTTAAATCGAGATACGGTTGGAAGCTTTTTAATGGGGAGCGTGAAGCGTAGCTATCCCCTAGGGAATCGCCCCTGTTACGATCGAGTTATTGAATCATATTTAGTCAGGAATTACCCACTGCATACAGTCTCAAAATCAGTCTCAGGTAGCGAAGTTCAGAAACTTGCCCATGCTCTTAAGAGTGGCGGTTATGTTGCAATTGAAGCTGCTTTGGCTTTAGCTAAACGGATCGCCACTCGTCGCCATTATCAAACAACTGCCCAGGCCAGTATTAAGAAAGATTAACTGGTGGTGAAACTGCTACCTAATTTTACTGTTAAACTACGAGATTAGTTGGTGGATGTCTATTTATTCCCGCAACAGGGCGATCGCCAACCGCACCGCTTCCCCCATCATCGAACAGCGATCGCGATCGGATGCCGTTTTTTCCCACCTCAGCAACTGTTCCCGAAACACCATATCTTGCTTGGCCCGCTGCACAATTGCCTGACTAATTACCTTTTTCTGAATCTGTTCTGTGGGGATACCTTGCTGCTTCAAATAATCCAACAGTCGCTGTACGCTATCGGCGAATTTATCCGGCGTCTGAGACATTAAAATAAACGTAATTTGACGCACCATTTGCTGGTAGATTGCCTGCCTTCTTTCCAACACCTCTTGTTTGCTCCGTACCGCCGGCGGCAAGGCACTGTTATTAGCAACAGCCAGGTCGAGCAAACCCAAAATTTCAGCGCGCTTCCCTAAAACCTTTGCCAACATATCTGGATAAAGCTCCAAAATGCGATCGCCCAAAATCTTGCCATTCACCAAACGGTTCGCCCTCAGCCGCAGTAAATTCTCCGATCCATTTGAATCAAAAAATTGAACGTTCAACTTCAGTTCGCAACTCTCCAACTCCACCTTAGCTACCGTAAAAACCACAGCCTCCCAATTAGGAAAGCTAGCAAAACACACCTCTACAATTGAACTATCCTCTTGATATTGCTGACCCAATTCTCCCAACTCAAAATCGCGATCGACCGGACAGCGATTTGCCGGAAGTTTTGCAGTATAATCAAACTGAGTAAACACATATTGGCAGTCAACCTTAGACAAATCAACATCTTGAACTTGCCAATTTTGAATGCAGCAGCCAGTAAGCTGCGCCCCCTCCAAATTAGTCCGAATCAAACGCGACTCGATCAAACAAGCCTCTCTTAAATCCGCCTCTGCCAACATCGTATCCATCAAATAAGCGCCGCTCAAATCAGCTTTCCGCAAATCAGCACTGCGTAAATTAGCTTCGCTCAAATCCGCCCGCAGCAAATACACTTGTTGCAGGTTAGCCCGCAGCAAATACGCCTTCTTAAAACTCGCTTTCAACAGATAAGAACCTGAAAGATTAGCTCGACTCAAATCAGCGTTATCGAGAACCGCTTCAGTTAAATCTGCCCCAGCGAGTACGGCTCGGTGCAAGTCAGCTTCACTCAGATTTGCCGAGCGCATTTGAGCGCCATTGAGGTCAGCTTCAATCAAATTTACACCGATTAAAATTGCCTCGCGCAAATTCGCTTTAACCAAGTGCGCTTCCCGCAAATTAGCACCCGTTAAATTAGCACCAACAAGACTAGCGCGGTTGAGATTTGCCTCCATCAATTCCGCCGCCATTAACTTCGCCCCGTCGAGTTTAGCCCCTGACAAATTAATTTTGTCTGATTTAACCCCCCTCAAGTCAGCACCTCCCAAATCCGCTTCAGGTAGCGCCACCCAATTGAGCTCAGCACCTTGCAAACAAGCAAGACGCAAATCCGCTTTTGCAAGATTGGCCCCGCTCAAATTTGACTGACCGAGATTCGCCCCGGTTAGTACCGCACTGCGGAGATCCGCGCGCCGCAAACAAGCCCCAATTAACTTGGCATTACTGAAACATGACCAGCTTAAATTAGCACCAGTCAAATTAGCACCAGTGAGGTCTATTTCTCGCAGATTGACACCGCTTAAACTAGCGCCACTAAGGTCAATGTGAGCAAAGTTGCGCTCTCCTTGTTGATAGCGCAGCAAAAATTCTTGTATTTGCATTCGGCAGGTGTGGGGGCAGGCAATTTAGCTTTGTATTACCAGCTTTACAGAGTATTCTAATCAAAGCAGGAGAGTGAATATTTTACTATTCTGCCCGGAGAATGCTTTTACAAAAAGCGCTGCAATTCCTGCTGTAAATGTTGGCACCATTTAGTCGCTAGAGGAATTTCTGTAAAGGGAATCTGCACAGCCTCCGCATCTTTTAACAAAAATTCTAGGACGATCGCACTTCCAGAATTCGGCGGATTTTCTAAATCTACCGCAGAGTCGTTAACTAACAACCGCAGTGACTGCACATCTTTTAAGGAAAAAGTTTGCAAATTCACTGGCCCGCTGCGAGTAGGTTTTCCCCAAGTTATTTGATCTGCTTCCTGACCAAGTACGGCATAAATATCGTACTTTGCCCGATCGAACTTTTGAGCCCAGACGCGATAGGCTTCCAGTTTTTGATACTCGTTCCATCCAGCCCAAGCCAGAGAAATAAATATTGCCAGCAGCGGCAGCCACATTAAACCTCTTTCCATGCAATATCCTGATTAAAAAACACTCCAAGTTATGTTGGCGCTATCCTCTATAGGACTTACGCACAGACTCTACTTGTAGGGTGCGCACTGCGCACCTTACTACTACAGAGCGTGTAAAAATTGACTCATGTAGCGTAAATCCTGATCTAATAATACAATTGATTGAACTGCTAAAACTTGCTAGACAATTCAAACTGGAAACTAGAGCTGTGAACGATCGAGAAATAGCGATCACAGAAAAATAGAAAAAGCGGGGGCGCGACTTCTAGGAGAACTCGCAGCCTGTGAAAACTGGCGTCAGCGATGAAAATTGAGTTACTCTAGTGAACAAGCCTTCCCTACATGGATAATTGCCATGAAAAAGTTTTTCCTTCTGTGCTTATTTTTTATCGGTCTCGGCTGGGCGATTGCTAATTTCCCAGGACTGGCTGTTCGAGGCACTTATGACTCAATTGTGCTGGATTTCCGCGAAGATATCGGTAATGCGGAGATTGCTAAACAAGTAGAGGCGATCGCCCAGCAGTACCAAGTCGCGCCCCAACTCAATAGCGAATTCTCGAAAGGGGATAATGTGTATGTTGTCAAGGGCGATCGCACTTTGTTAGATGCGCTCAAAAAATCAAACTTGGCTAAAGATACCGAATACATTGAACCAAACTACGTCTACAGCGCTTTCGAGATTCCCAATGACCCCATGTATAACAAGCAGTGGAATCTGCGTAGCATCAACGTAGAAGCAGCTTGGAATGAAACAAAAGGCAGCGGCACAACAGTAGCAGTAATTGATACCGGCATTAGTCCCGTCGCCGACTTAAAAGAAACCAAATTTGTACCGGGATACGACTTTGTAAACGATCGCGCCGAAGCCTACGACGACAACGGCCACGGCACTCACGTCGCCGGTACTGTCGCCCAATCAACTAACAACAATTACGGCGTTGCCGGCATCGCTTACGAAGCAGCTTTAATGCCGCTAAAAGTGTTAAGTAGCAGCGGTGGCGGCACGGTTTCCGACATCGCCGAAGCAATTAAATTTGCTGCTGACAACGGCGCTGATGTGATTAACATGAGTCTCGGTGGCGGTGGCGAAAGTCAGTTAATGGAAGAGGCGATCGATTATGCCCACAGTAAAGGCGTTGTGATCATCGCAGCAGCCGGTAATTCTGGCGAGAGTTCCGCTTCCTATCCAGCCCGCTATCCCCACGTCATCGGCGTTTCCGCCCTCGGCCCCGACGACGAAAAAGCTGGTTATTCCAACTTCGGCGCGGGTGTTGACATTTCTGCCCCCGGTGGTTCTGAAAATGGCAAGATTCTGCAAAGTACGATCGACCCAGAAACCGGCGCAGAAATTTTTGCAGGCTACCAAGGTACCAGCATGGCATCTCCCCACGTTGCCGGCGTTGCAGCGCTGGTGAAAGCCTCCGGTATCACAGAACCAGACGAAATTCGCAGCGTACTTTTGCAATCGGCGCGAGTAGTCAGCGAAGATCCCCTAAACCATTTTGGTGCCGGAAACCTCGACGCAGCCGCAGCAGTTCAGCTAGCCCAGCGAGGACAAATCAATTTCCGTGATTTCTTCCGCTGGTTGCGCGACAACGGCTATCTCAGTCCCCGTTTCTGGATCGACGGCGGTGCTGTGGCGCTGTTACCTAAGATTGCAATGGTGCTCGGTTCCTATCTGTTGGCTTTCTTGTTGCGGAATTATTTCCCGTTCACCTGGACTTGGGGCTTTTCCGGCGGCTTGATTGCTGGCAGTTCTGGGTTCTTTTTCCTGCGAAATCTGTTTGTATTTGACCTGCCGCAGTGGCCGCTGCGGGTGATGGGCAGTTCTCTTCCCGAACTGGGCGGCGCAATTAATGGCAGCAGTATGCTGAATCCCATTTTTGCTAGTGTTTTGATTCCTGGGATTTTGATTGTTTTGCTGTTGGGACATCGAGAGTGGAAGTGGATCGCGATCGCAACTTCGATCGGTTTTGCCAGCAGTTTAGCGGTGAATGCTTTTGTATCGCCCGCAGTCTGGGGATTAGGAACAGGTTTTGTAGCACAAACGTTTTTGATTGTCAATGCTTTTCTGTGTTTCGGACTGGCTAGTTTAGCAATTAAAACAGAGGTGCGATCGGCATGAGTATTACTGTCAAAGGTGTAATTGAACGCCAAGGATTGGGGCCCGGCACTTGGGCCTTGGTTGGCGAAGATGGAGAAACTTATGAACTTAAGGATGCTCCTTCTGAGTTGAAAAAAGCTGGTTTGAAAGTCCGTGTCACAGGTTTAGTGCGTAAGGACATTATGACTTTTGCGATGATCGGGCCAGTGCTTGAGGTGCAATCTTTTGAGGCGCTTTAGCTGAATTGGTGAATGCAGCTTTTGATCTAAAAAAAACCCCGGCCAAAATTGGTCGGGGGTTAATCAATCAGGGTGCATCTACTAATTTAGTCTCCGGTATCTACACGCCTCTTTCAGGAATGTTTGGATTTTTCACCGCAGATGACGCAGATTAACGCGGATGTTTGTGGATTTTGGGAATGAGCTCAAATCCTCTCTTCATCGGAATGATTCATCTCTCTCTTCTCTGACTCTGCGCCCTCTGCGCCCTCTGTGGTTAAATCATTCCGAAACAACCGTAAACGATAGGATTTGTGGCGAAAGTGCGATCGCCCAAAAAAAACCCCGGCCAAAATTGGTCGGGGGTTAATTATTCAGGGTGCATCTACTAATTTAGTCTCCGGTATCTCCATGCCTCTTTCAGGAGAGTTTGGATTTTTCACCGCAGATGACGCAGATTAACGCGGATGTTTGTGGATTTTGGGCATGAGTTCAAATCCGTTAGCATCGGAATGATTAATCTCTCTCTTCTCGAACTCTGCGCCCTCTGCGCCCTCTGCGGTTAAATCATTCCGAAACAACCGTAAACGATAGGATTTGTGGCGAAAGTGCGATCGCCCAAAAAAAACCCGGCCAAAATTGGTCGGGAGTTAATCAATCAGGGTGCATCTACTAATTTAGTCTCCGCCTCCACAGCGCCTCTTTCAGGAATGTTTCGGAAAATTTGGCAAAATTTGTGGTTGTGGCTGCAATACGCCCAAAAAAAACCCGGCCAAAATTGGTCGGGAGTTAATTATTCAGGGTGCATCTACTAATTAAGTCTCCGCCTCCACAGCGCCTCTTTCAGGAATGTTTCGGAAAATTTGGCAAAATTTGTGGTTGTGGCTGCAATACGCCCAAAAAAAACCCGGCCAAAATTGGTCGGGAGTTAATCAATCAGGGTGC
>Ga0316607_1000751_pt1 | contig 10807 bp, 20 predicted proteins | sample MIS2016062E_MG_FD_207674 | JGI IMG/M metagenome (GOLD analysis project Ga0316607, IMG submission 207674) | Microbial mat bacterial communities from Middle Island sinkhole, Lake Huron, Michigan, United States - MIS.2016.062E | ecosystem: Environmental > Aquatic > Freshwater > Lake > Sediment...
GCGAATTTATAGAAAATAAACCCCATGCGTTACCTGTCACAAAAAAATTATGATAAGCTCTTTTCCAAGGGCCTTGTTCTTTTAATGCTAGTACTAAATTTTTGATTTTTATCATTTTAATTCATTAAATGGTTTACTACCTCTGGATCTGAAGCCTCAGGTCCCCATGCTGTAATTATAAGCATAAATATATTATCTTTATATACTACAGGCTGCATAACAATTGGGTCTTCTAAATTTTTTGCTGGATGTAATTTTCCAAATTTATTAGTTTGTATAGATTCAATAAAATCTTTCGGTGGGGCGGCTATTATTAAAGGAGCTAATATATATTGAGTTGGTTTAAGCCATCCACGAAGATAATCGTTTGAATTAGTTTGAAACGATAAGTTTAAATATGCTTCTTTTTTTCTCCTATCTCCTATAGTTTCATTATAAGTATAATCTGTTAATAATGCTTTATCATTATCATCTATTTTGCATGTTAACAGCGTGTCAAGATTTTTCTGTGGAACTAAACCAGTAAAAGCACTAATAGCGGCATATCCAAGTTGATATTTTTCACATATCTTATCAAGAGATGATAAAGTTATAACTTTGTATAATGGATAGTTTTGTTGAAAATATTTAATGCCATTAAGAATATCTTCTTTTTTATTATTAAATTTAAGTTTTTCATCATTTTCATCCTTTAATTTTTTTATTTCTAAAATTTCAGGGGTGTTTTCGAATCCTAACGACAATAATTGATTACATTTATTATTAAGATTATCTTCTATTTCTTTAAGATTATGCCTAATTTTAACTTCTGCTAAAATATTGTCCAATTCAGTATCAAATGAATTATGTATTTCTTTTACAAGAGAAAATGTGTCTTGATTAATATTAAATTCTTGATTGTAATTTTTAACTACAGAATTTGATTTTAAAATATTAAATATACCCATGTTTTTATTTATAATTATTAAAATGGATGTATGCCATTATATCAATCATTGTTTTATCACCAATAGATTTTCCGATGTCATCCGATAATTTAACCACCGGAATTCCGTTTACATTTACTAATTTAATAACCATATTCATTGGAGAACTTATTTCAAGTGGGCTAGATGCCTTTGTAAAATCTGATGTGAAAAATGTTCCTATTCCAAAAGAACATTTAAAAACACCCCTACAATATTCATTTATATCTATAGCTGATAGCACATTCAAATTATTACTAAAGATAAGGGTCTTTGATTTGGTATCAATATTAAAAGAATTATAATGTTTTTTCCATTTATCTATAAATTGATAAGGATCGCCAGAATCGTGTCGTTGACCATCCCAAAGTTTAGAACGTCTTAAATCCATATCTCGTATACAAGAATCTGTGCCAAAAGTATCTGGTAGCATAGTTCCTAAAGCACCTTCATATACTTCAGACCATTTATCCATAAATACTGCATTAGGATGATTGAGACTCACAAGAGCTGCCATCGCGGCTATAGATTCATGAGCACAAGTTCCAAGTGCTTTTACACCATGTTTCATTGCAAGATAAGGATTACTAGTACCAGTAAATCCACTATATTTTTTCATTTCTCTAACAACTATATCTTGCGTTTCAAAATTTCTTCTTCTACGAGTACCAAAATCTGCAAAATGACATCCTGCATTAGTTAATGTCATTGCCTTTCTAGCTGCTTGCAAGTCTTGTCCATTCATATTCCAATCAGTATCCATATAAACAAAGTATACTTCAGAAATAATTGCCATCATTGGAACTTCCCACAATATATAATCTCTCCATTTACCTTTTAATGATATATCTAAATTTCCTTCATTATCAAGATTATAAATAATTCCTGATGTATTAAACCTATATGCTGCTAAATATTGTCTATACGCGACAGGTAGAAATGATAAATTATATTTCATCCAATCATATTCAGGATCTGATAATTTTAAATTGCTCATCAAATTAGCTTGTCGTTTAATTTCTTCTACTGCCTCTTTACTAAATTTTTTTGAGAGATCTCTATTATTAAACTTATAAGTCGACTCTACTTCTGAAAAATGGCTAATGACAAACCACTGTTGAGTAAATTTATAAAGATCACTATCAAGAATACTATTAATAATTTGCTTCATACTAAATATTTTTAACTAATTTTTATAATCATCAGAAATTTCCCATTTATCGCATTTTGCGTCAAACATATCAATAAAAGCTTTTGGATTTTTACAAATGCAATTATTATCATTTAATTTACACAATCCAGCTTCTCCCATTATAGATATAAACTTATTACAGCTTATACAACAGCCTAATACCATTTCTCTTTCTTTTTGACATTCAGATTCTATATCTTCGTCTGTCATATTTAGAACCTCTCGATTAAACCACTCGTTTATATCGAAATCAAAATGGTCATCATTCATCATCATCGTTATTTATGGTGTTGGCTTTTATATTGGCCTCGATTATATTTTTTTCACTTAAAAAATATAGTATATCTCCCATACTATCTTTAGATAAAAGATAAGTTTTAATTTCTTCAATTGTGAATTTGTTTTGCATATTTTTATATGTTTAATCGTCAAATATTACCATCATTCGTTCTATCCATGGGTGAGCATCAAAAAATAATGTTATCCATTTTATTTGATGTTTATTATAATATTGTTTATTTTTGCCATCAAAGCAATGTTTATCCCACATAATTCTACCTGCAGATCCAACTATATGTTTATCTTTAACAAAATAAAAGCATTTCTCCCAATTCATTTTCCCATTTATTGATATAAATCGAATTATAGAAGCTTCAGACACATATGTTATATTTAGTTCTTTTTCCAACACTGAAATTAATTCCATATTGCAAATATAATAATTAAAAATTAATAAAAAAAACTTTAAGGAAATTTTAATTTAAACAGCGAAACCTTTTTCAACTTGTGCATAGAAAAATTACTTGAACGAAGTGAAAGCTATATATATTTTTCTTTTATTAGTAAAAAATTATAGGCCTATTGATTTAATTCCAAGATCAAGTACATAATTATAAAATTTGCTAACTTTTCTATAAATCGCTTCATATAAGTCAATAATAAAATCAATACTTAACCATGTTATTAAACTTATTGGCCACATAAACCACCAGCGAAAAACATTTCCTTTCATTTCTTTTTGTATATAATCTTTTATTTCTCGTTCTTTTGTACCATGGCCACTATAATCAGTGCCTTTTTCACTTGGTAGATGTGAAATTTCCTTGGCTAGTTTTCTACCTGCAACAAATGTTCTAAATACAGAGAATAATAATCCAATTAGAAAATAACTTAATACTGATGTTAATGTAAATATTGACAATATTGTTTTTATGTCACTATTAATATAAAATACCATTGATATAATCAATAACGATATAAATGCTATTACTCCATTTTCTGCTAAATCTGAAATAAAACAAATAATAATAAATAATGATACAAATATCCAAAACCAAACTACACTACCAAATAGTGTTAACGCTAATAATGCTTCCATAATTTTAATTTGTTAATTATTTATAATTAATTTTTTGTTAATAATAATATCGTCGAGCCAACTAAAACTATCATATAAAACAAATGTTCCATGCCTCCTAAATAGAATGATAATTTCGATGTTTTATTGCCAGCAAATACTTCGTCTTGAATTTTTTTATTAAATGCGATAAAAATCCAAGCAAATACTCTGATACAATATAATGCTGTACATATGCCCAATAAAAATCCAAATAATGTGTACATAATATGTTATTTTAATTGTTTTTTCCAATTTATTAATCCTTTTATTGCTATTAATCCAAGTATAAAGTAAAGTACTGCAGAAACATAAAGATCTTTGTATATAAATAATCCTATGTATAAAAAATCAGCTATAATCCATAAATACCAATTTTCTATTTTCCTTTTACTCAACATCCAATTTGCAATAATACATATCGATGTTAATAGCGCATCAGCATATGGAATAGATGCGTCTGTATGGTGTATTAATATATACGATATGGTAATATATAAAAATAAAATGGCATTAACAGACCACACTCTGTTAAGCGTGGACATACGATTTATAATTACCTCATTTATTTTATTTTTATTTTGGCTCCAATTATACCATCCATAGATTCCTTGTACTAAAAAGACTCCTTGTAAAAAGAAATCTGCATAAAGTTTTACACCAAAGAATGTGTATGCATACAATACTATTGCAGCTATTCCTACTGGCCACGAAAGTATATTTCGTTTAGTTGTCAGCCAAACACAATATAAAGTTAATATTGCTGCAATAGTTTCAATCATTTTGATTTAATTATAGGGCGATATGAGTCCATTGTTTCTACTTTTACCAAAAAACATGGATGTTTTAAAAGAAATCCAGACTCTTTTAATACTTTATAAAGTTCATCTGCAGTTTTCTTATGATTATATCCAAATACTTCTATTTTAAGAGGAGTTGTAATATGTCTTTCGTTAAAATATTCGTACTCATCAAATGGTTGTTTCTTCTTAAAATGTTCAGTTGTCGCCATTTTGTTTATATTTTATGTGAGTTTTCATCCAAGATTGAACATAATGCAATTGACCACATCCGCCACCAATATCATCTTTTCCTGCTGGGTTAAACACTCTAACATTATAACCTTTTGATAAGAATAAATCTGAAATTTCATTAATCATTTCTAAATTTTCGCATGTGTTCTTTCCTTCTTCTTTTTCACATATAACAGAAAATGTAAAATGAAAGTGTTCAGGATCAAATATGTCCATCAATCGTTCCAGTTTTTCTCTTTTGCTAGATGATTCAGATATACAATAATTAAGATAAACTGATCTGCCTGTAACAACTGACCAATACAATCCATAATTACGAATATCTCTTAATGTTAGTTTCTTTTTGAATGGAATAATATTGTCTCTATCTTCATCAAACGCGTCATGTATAGAGAATTGAAGACCTATTTTTTTAATTTTTGTAGATAATTCTAACATTTTAAAAAGAATTTCTTCATCATCAATACCGATAGTAGAAATAAGAAGTTGAGCATCTGAATAATAATGATTTAATAACATTATAGCTATATCCATTTCTTTCCAATTGAGCATCGGCTCTCCCATACTCATAAACATAATTTGAAACTTTTTACACTGTATAGCTAAATGAGGCCCAGCTTTTCTAGAAAGAGCAACATATTCCATTTGTTCTACATCATTTACCAAATAGTTTACTTGCTGTACAATTTCATCTGCAGATAAACTACGTATGAAGTTTTTACCTGTGCCACAAAATGTACATCCAACAGGACATCCACTTTGTATTGAAACACACATTACCGTTCTTTCTGAAAACGTTCCATAACGATAAAGTACAGATTCAGCTATAGCATTTTCAAAGTGAAATACATATTTCCAAACATTTCCTTCAGAACTTTCAAATTTCTTTACTTCCATTGCACTATTGGTTTTATATCTAAACACGTATGCCATGAAGGATCTTCACCTTCTTTTGAAATTACTTGTACTCTGAATAAATGTAGAGGAGCTACATCTGTTATAAAATTCTTAACAAAATTTTCAACAGTTTCAATTTCTTTTACTTTCGTAAATGCCCCGTCAACTTCTTGCATTACATCATATTCAAGAATTCCCTGACTAATTATGTTTCTATTTCTTGATTTGTAATTAGAAGATAAAATAAGAATATTGGTTCTATTATAATCCAGAATAGCATTGATTATAGATTGTATAAGATCTTCAGTAGTTTCCATTATTAATTTATTGGGTAATCTGTATTAAAGCTACTTGTATAAAGACTCATGTCCTTGGCATCCAAATATTTAGACATAATTTCCGGTTCATACAGTGATACTTTAATACAATGTTCAGTATTTAATAAATAAGGATAGAAATTAGCGCCAAAAGCTAATTTTGTTTGATCTTCAGGTAAATTGGATACTAAGTATTCCCAATCAATCTCTTTTGCTTCTGCCCTTCCTTGACTTCCATAAGGAAGAAGAACAAAGTAATCAACTTTATCTTTCCATTCGTTGTATATTGAAACAAATTCATCTATAGATTTTTTATCTGAGATGATTATATGAAAATTTAGTTTGATTTTTTCTGCTGTATATAACTTAGCAGCAGATTCCCAATATCTTTTTAAATGTGGATGGCAACTTACTGCTACTCCGCCACAATACAATTTTGTTGATTTTAATAATTCAATAGTTTTATCCAAATCCGGGTCAGCTACCCACATACCATTTGTAGTATAATTTGGTTCAATACCAAGATCTTTAAATGTTTTAAGAATATCTATAAATTCAGGATGGGATGTTGGTTCACCTCCACCTAATGCAACTTGAAATGGCCGTTGATTTTCGGTCATGGAGCCAAAGAAATTATTAATCTTTAATTGTATATTGTCGTAATGATCATCTATTTCCTTACTATCCATATAACAATATGGGCAAGAACCAAAACATTTTCCAGTAAGTTTGACATCATAAAATTCGGGGTATTTTAACTCAGTTATTGGTTTGCTTGGATCTAGTGCAACACGAATTGTTTTTCCATTAAACCAAATGCCTCTGTAATTAGACTCTTTGAACTCTCTTATTTTAATCATAAATTTATTTTGTAATTTTTTGTAAATCTGTTGTAAATATGTCAACTATTATAATTAATAACATTATGCATCCTGCTAATAAAGGATATAGGCTAAAATCAACTCTATATAGATATTCAATAATCATACCTAATAGCATACCATATACATACCGTTTTGAATTATTCATAATCTATTCATCTTTATAATCTATAACAGAAAATGTTGTTTCGATAAAACTGCGTAATCCTGGATTCATGCATCCACGCTCACAAGATATTGTAATATATCTAACTTGTAAATTTTTTTCTGATTGAGGGGGTTCTACACTATATCCAATAGCTTTTAGATACTTAACAGCTTGATCTTCATCTATATAGCCAAACATACCTTTTATATCCCATTCATCGGCGATTGAAACACATACATTGTAACTATATTCTGACGGAAATTCTTTTTCTTTTTCTTGTATTATAGATTTAACAAGATCTAATTCCTGCTGAGTATCAATAATAAATAACTCTGTACTTGAATTGGTGATCACATCAACCATTGAGTGTACTGCAAATATAATTTTTTCCATATTATCCTAAGTGATATCGTTTCATAATTGTTGCAAGTTTTTCTTGCATATCATAATCTGGGTTTTCATCAATAGAGTAAAGAAAGTACATTTCTCGTTTAGGATCAATCTTATTTTTTATTTCTTCAAAATTGTGTTCACATACAAACCTATTATGCCATGGTTTTTCTGCAAGTGGATTATTATTAATTAATTCGTATTGAACTAAATTATGCCATGTTGGCCTATCAACGATTTTTTCTTGATATAATTCATCAAATGTAAATCCGGGCATGATAGGATACATATGTTTTTCTGCTGGATAACTACGAGGAGAACATACATACGAAAAATAATCATCTAATTCTTCATGAGTCATTTCATTCATTGATTTAACTTCATCATATTCAGATAGATAATCAGGATAAACTTCTTTAATAAGTTCGATTATTTCATGCTTTGATTGAGATTTACCAACGAAAAGTTCTGAACTGGAATTGGTAATTACATCTACAATAGAGTGAGGCTTAATTGTAAATAATATTTTTTTCATATTTTCCTTTTTATTTATATGCAAATATAATAAAAAAATAAAAGCGCAAATTACTTTTGCGCTTTTATTTTTTATTCAAATTAAAAAAGTTTTATCCATCTCTGCCACCATCTGCATCTACACCATTTAATAATTTAGAAAGTTTATGACCAAACTCTGCGTATTTTTCTTCCTTTGGAACTAATACAAGATATGTAGATGGTCTCCATCCATAATCACGAGCTTCTTCTGCTCTATTCATCCAATCTGGTCTTACCGTTTCGCCTTTCATAATAGAAAGCTGAAGTTTTTTAAACCATAATTCAAGGTCAGATTGAGATTTTTTATATTCATGTGTTCCCCATTCACCTACTATTTTGGGCGGTAAGTCACCCAATTCATCATTTTCACCTCCGTCATCTTCATATTCCTCATCGATATAATCCATATAACGGTCTTCATTACAAAATACTCCAAAGTAAAAAATATCGTTGGCTTTCTTTTCAGTTTCCCCTGAAAGCTTTAACATTTCATCAATAAGTTCTTTTGCTGGTTTTTCACAACCATCTTGATAAGTGTAAATTACTGTTGATGAATTAGTTATAACATCAACGACTGAATGAAAATTTAATTTAAATGTTTCCATATTTATAGTTTAATATTAATTAATATCGTTATAATCTTTTATTACTATTTTATTAATAGCTTTTACTACATTATCGAGATTTGCTCCATACATATTAGCACAACAAAATGAATTGATTTCTAATAGATGAAATCCTAATGCAGTTTCACACACATCTAATGTATACGCATTATCCGGAGTATACAAATTTACTAATGAATTAGCATATAATGTAGCAGGATGTAATGCATCACATGGTTGATCAAATATAGGATTATTGGATTTTCTGCTTTCTTTATTCATATAAAGTGATCCTGTAACTACTTCATTATCTACAACTATAAATCTATATTCATTTATAATTTCTTTATATGGAGCAAGTACTACAAGATCATCCATATTTAATCCACCATAAGATTGTTTTAATACATTGAATTCGAATTCAAAATTATCTAATGGTAATAATTGTCCAGGAAATGATTTGTACCCATTAGACGGCCTAATAAAAATTTTATCACTATCAAATGATTTAAAAATTGAACGATAATTTCTAATTATATCATTCATTCCCATCATTACATAATTTGAATTAAGAAGTTTGTTCCCATAATATCCATAATATTTAGAACATTCATAATTATCTAGTTCAAGATATACACCAGGATAATGATCAAATTTATTTATAATGTCAGCTTGTTGTAATGAACCATGCAAAATTATAGGTACATTTTTTAGTTTATTATAATATAAAAATGAATTAAATGAATTTTCTTTAATCTCATCAAATATATGTACAGCACTACCATTTTTATTAATAGATTCAACTAATTTATCTGTATATTCGCTGAATAAATCTTTATCTAATATCCAGTGTACTATATTTTTCATTATCTTTCAAATTTAGCATAAATTGGAATAGTTGGTGTGTAAGTTGTACCCCACAAATCAGAAGTTATCATTAAATCTGCTGTATGTCTATTACACGCAACAGGAATATTATGTATACGGCATTGTCTAAGTAACATCTGAATATCAGCTTCATGAGCATTTGCAGAAAGATCATCAATAAGAAAAACACACATATCTATTTTTCCTTCTACTACCATGGTAGCTATTTGTGTGTCACCACCCATTGGTCCAGAGTTCATTTTTTGAACTAATACATAATCTAAATTATTCAAATCACAATATTCGTTTAATTTATTTTGTATTAAAATTCCGGTTGTCCCAGTACAAACTAAATTATTTTGTTGTAATGTTTTTGCGTTGTATTTGACCCATTCAACCATATCAGACTTTCTTGCATCATGAGCAATTAACGCAATTGTTTTATGTTTTATCATTTAAAAATTTTTATATTGTGGATATTTCTTTAACATTTCTTTATTATAATGAGTGAAATAATCTTCATACGTCCCAGACAATTCTTTAGTAATGACTAATGTATTATTTGCCCATTCAACTTCGGATAAATTATAATTCCATGAATCAGTTTTATGATATTTATTATCTAATACTTTAATATACATATAATACGTCCTATCCTTTAATGGATAATATTGTACTCCATATAATGTATTATTAACTAATAACATAACAATCTTACATGATCGATTTTTATAAATTTGGTTGTTAAGAGTTATACGATCTATATGATTTCCATTTAATTCATCAGAATAGACATTTAATTCATCAAAGTTTGATTTTTCTTTAATTTGTTCCATAGAATCAAACCCGACAAAATATAAGTTTAATACTTTACTCTCATAATATGCCTGAGAATTAGCAACCATAACAACAAATAGTAATACAATCGACAAAACAAATGTTTTCATAATTTTTATTTTATATTAAGTTACAAATATAATAAATATTTTTAATTTATTAATTCATATTTGCAAATATTTTTAATAACAGAGCACATTTTTCATATTCTTCGAGTTTTTCTAACAGTTTCATTTGTTTGTAATAAACTTCTTGAAATTTTTCGTGCTTAAATAATTTACCAGATATTAAGCGATCATATTGCTGTATATTACATATATGTGTTATATTCTTAATAGCATACTGTATACTAACTTCTCTACTTATACTCATTATGCATCCATTAAATCTTCAACATTATAAATTTCTTTCATTTCATGAAGATTTTGTAATAATCGTTTAAAATGACCGTTATATAGAAAAAATTGATTTTGTATACTAGTACATTGTGGTATAAACATAACAGTTATACCATGATTAGGATGAGGTATTAATAATAAAGTAGATCCTGAATATGATTCATCATCACAACTAAGTATACGAATTTCAGGACAATATTTCTTTACGTATTTTTCAACTTTGCATATTACTTCATATCCACATAGTCGTTTGCTAAGTTCATAATCATTAAATGATCTATACTTAAGTGTTAATATCTTACCGTCAGATTTTTTTATCTTATTA
>Ga0316607_1000752_pt1 | contig 10807 bp, 10 predicted proteins | sample MIS2016062E_MG_FD_207674 | JGI IMG/M metagenome (GOLD analysis project Ga0316607, IMG submission 207674) | Microbial mat bacterial communities from Middle Island sinkhole, Lake Huron, Michigan, United States - MIS.2016.062E | ecosystem: Environmental > Aquatic > Freshwater > Lake > Sediment...
GTCGTCGTCGTCGAACTCTTCCTCTTCTTCAAGATCGTCCACGTCCTCAAACTCTTCATCGTCGAGAAGCTCTTCGGTTTCGTTGCTTTCGTCCGGCGTGAATTCCCAATCAACGTCTTCTGGTGTTGGCATGCCGAAGCCTTTGTCCACGTCGGAGATATGTTCAGCCCAGTCCACATACACCCGTTCTACTTTTACTAGGCTGAGTGGGGCGTAGCCCTGCGCCAAGTCGACTACCGTGCGCAGTACGTATAAGTCATCAGGATTATCGACAACGTCTGCGATAGGCACCTGAATGTCCACGATGGTCATGGTGCCATCTTCGCTCCCATCCAGCCGCTTTAGGTGGCAAACGAAATCGAAGTTTTCGGCTCCAGCCGCATACTGCTGCTGGTAGACGGCCATGAGAGTGATGCGTTGCGCGATGCCGAGCAGGGTCATGATGTCGTCACCGAACACCGCCAATTTAGTTACGACGCGTTTTATTTCTTGAGGTGTCATGCTACGGGATGGTGCTTCTGTTGTTGGCATTGTCTTATCCTTTTGTAATCTTAGGCTTTGGCTGATAACGTAATACGAATCGGGTGCGTCCCTTCCGTGCTTCCCTCTTTAATAAACCACACTGATATTGATTTGTCGGATAAATTTTCCAGGAAATGCGTATCGAACCCGGCGTGCATTAGGTCTTCGAGAGTCTTCGTCGATGTTCCGACGGGGTGTCCTAAATGTTTTGCCAAGGTCGCGTATTGTGTCGTTAGCACCGATTGCACTTGCGTATAACTGTCTCTCACATTGTGCGATGGTACTGGAGTATGTTTGGCGCTTACGTGACACGTAGCTTCCAATATCAACTGCTCGTCTTCTGCTATAAACAGACGAACATTCGATATGTCGGATATGTGTATCGTTTCTGTCTTTTTCGCTAAACGTCCGATGCAACCTTGTAATTCTTCTGCGCTTAAATCGACGTCGGCAATGTGTCCGCTGTAGAATAGATCGTTCAGATCGACGGCACTGCCGCTTCGGTGCGAGCGCCCGTCGTCGTATGGAGATATTGCTATGATAGTTAAAGGAACACCTTCAGCATCTACGTGGTACGTTGTGTGCGTGCATTCCTCAACAATGGCTGCCGCATTCTGCATGGTGCCGACCTCATCCCAGCACCACTCAGTATCGTCCGATGCACCATCCAGAACGTCGGCGTAGTCGCCGAACTCGCACCATGCCGCGAAACACTCAGTCGGGCGTGGGCTTACAATACCCCGCTTTCCGAACAGCGTATCAGGTGCACCGTCTGGGCATACGAGGATGATGTCAGCATCAACGAAGTCTTTGAACACCTCAAGCACGGCTTCGTTAAAGTCCTCGAAGATTTTGGTGTCGATTGACCCGGCGAATACCCATTCCTGATCTCTATCATTTGTAGAAGCCCCCATTGTATGCCACACATACGACAGACGTGTATAGAGCGGTCTGTATTTATTGCTCACACGCCACACCCACTCAGGTATCGTTTTAACACTATTCGGGATGATGATCATGATTTCTCCTATACCATACAAACAAGAACTGGGAGGCGGACTACTTTTGTAGACCCGTCGACTATAAACGTAACTGCTAAAACCGCTGGAGTTTTTGGCAATCCAGCATCTGTGACCCCGTGCACGAGTTCGCTCAAGTCCACCTCGCGGTTAGGGTCTGTGTGGCAAATGCAGTCCATGTAATACTTGTCGCCTTCTCCGCGCGTCAAGAAACCCAGCTGCAAATCGACAGCGTCCAAGTTAAAGGCTTGTTGCACGTTGTAAGTGTCAACAGCGACACCCGCCGCACGGAACGCAGATATAGCATCATCGGCGTTCGTTGCCATTGCCAGAAATGCGTCTGCGCCTGACGACTCATGAAACGAGTACGTTCCCAGCGATGACGCACATTCAGCTGTGAAGGTGAGGAACCGGGTTATCTTTCCTGTTACATCCTTGTACTTAATGTAAGACGTGGACGCAACTCCGTGCAGCGACAGTACGTTATGTACCTGTGTGGTCTCGATATCCGATAACACCGTAGACACCGTGAAAGCTAACTGCTGGGAGTCTGTATTGTAGCTTCTGTCTTTCAGGTTCGCTTTGTATGCAGCGAGTCGTGCTTCGTCGCTTTCGCTGAATGCTCTTGTAAAGATCAGAGACGGAATATCCACGAGATCGGGATTGTACTCGATCACAAGGACCACGATGTCATCCACCAGATACGTTAGGCATCGTGCTGCATACATTAGCACGAAGCGCATAGCGTCAACATGCTCGCCATTGTTTGCCATGGACAGTGCGATTCTCTCCACATCTTCTGCGCCTTTTTCAGGATAACTCGCCGGGATGTCTTCGAGCAACCGCACGTTGCCTAACACACTGAGCTCCATACCGTAGGTGTCCTCTACGGTGTCTCTGTGTAACAGTTTGGAGCGCACAAATACTGCCGCGTCGGGCTGCGCCCACACCTCTTCAGGTATGTAGGTGAAAGCCCCGTTGATTGAGAATCCCAGGAATGTCCCGAACGTAGCTGGCGTTACGACGTAGTTACCATCCGCCGATAGTGCACGCAATCCAGCGGGGGCTTGAAACATGTTTCCGCAGTTTACAGATGGCAGCAAGTAACGGGACTGTGTTGCTGCTGGTTGTTCCGGTGAGTCGCTCATGCGAGTTCCTTGGTTTTCTTATTGTTGCGTGAGACTAGCGACTTTGTGATGGAGCGTAACGTTGGCGCCGTGTAAACCACACGGTCCCCCTCGAAGTACAGCGCATTTGCGTCAATCAACGAATTTACCAACACTGGATCGCCACTTACAGCGTTCAGATCGAACCGAGGGCTATAGCGATAGTACGGGGACGTTATGCTGATCACGAAGTCTAACGCGTAGGCGATAAAGTCGCTAATGTGTTTGTTTGCGGCGTTGATGTTCTCAACCGTTTCCTTGGAGTCATCGCACACTTTGTCCGGCATGTCTGTGAATAAGACCTTGGATTCGGACGAATCTAGGAACCAAAACAACCGACGCAGCATATTGTCGGTGCCTTCGCACTGCGTAACTACGCCTATTAAGGTGCGGTAGGACTGCAACCGCACAGCTTCGTAATTAGCCATCTCGTTGGCGACTGCCATGACGTCGATGAACCGGCCGTCTAAGTCGATCCCGCTTACGACCGGGCCAGGCTTACAAAGGGCATCACCACGCACCGCCTGCGATTCGATCTCGTCCATGAAGTGCGATGCGGTCATACCAACATCATCGCTGATCCCTTTATAAAGCTGCGGCACCCGCATAGCGTCACGCGCCAGAGCGTTGTAGATACCGTACAGGATGACAGCCCGCACATACAGATCGGTGCTGAACTCGGCGGTTCGCGGGTGTAGCCCCAACTCGCTCTGCCACATGTATGGAGCTTCTAGCTCCTTAATGTACCCCTTCTCCACCATTGAGTGTAAGTTTACATCTATGGTGTAATCAACGAAAGTGGAATAGCCGCGTAACACAGCACGCAGTTTGCCTGGGTCGTAGAACAGCCCAAGGGCCCCATCCATCGAGCCTAAGAACCCGGCTTTAATTGCTTTGTAGGCGTCTGCCGCACGTTTGCTGGCTCGGCGCGCCGTTGTTAGAGGCGTTACGCCTCTAGCTTCGCCTCTATCGAATGCTCCGTTTTCCAGCAATAGTAGCATCATAGCGGATTCGACCGTGATGCGGGGTATATCGAATCTTCGTGCTGGACGGAAGGTCGCCATGCGGTAGATCAAATCCCATAACACAGTCTCAGCATGGCTCGTGCTTACGTCTGCGCGAGAGGTGTACACGCTTTGGTTCTCACCCATACCATCTCTAACACCGTAGTCGACTTTCTCTCTACGGAGCGGCAACGAACGGAAGTTGCTGTTTTTAACGCGAGCCTTAGTCATAGAGGCGCGCCGTTTAACCCACGATCTGTCATACGCCTTATCCAGTTCGATGATTTCGTCGGTTTTTTCGGTCGGTACTGTCATGTTATTTCTCCTGGTCTTACATGGTTTGAGGTTGTTCTAATGTGCCGTGCTTCGTTAGTCATTGTTCTTGTCCTGCAATTGGTAGTTTGAGATGAATACTTCTCTACCTTTTTTGGCTGTCGTTTTATTCACGTTGTTCATGCCGTATTGAAGATCGAATCTGCGTATGTTGAATTTCTTATACATTTCGTTTATCTCTGCGGCATCGTCGTAAGTGATCAACACGCTATGTTTGCATGCCTCTACTGCTGAGACCAGTCTGGCGTGATCGAAGCCTGTATGTAGCACGCCCTCCTTTCCGTAAAGTTTGGAGTCGGTAGTTGTCAGGTAGGGCGGGTCTAGGAATGTGAAGATATGCTCGTCCCCTCCGGACATCGCCTCGCTGTAGTCCAAACATGTTACTTTGACTCCTTCGAGAACCTCGCCTAGTCTGGCTACTCTGTCAATCGACGATTCTGTGAATCTGTTATGGAATGCGTCGCCTGAGTAACCACCCGACTCAGCCACCCCTGAAAACGTTATCCGATTCAGTACGAAAAAGCGTACTGCGCGCTCCATGTCTGTCAGCACGTTCACGTTGGCGTCGCGCATCTCTTTGTGGAGCGCACGTCCGTCATCGGTTCCTGCTTTTAACAGTCTCACTGCCCACGCCAACCCTTCTGAGTCGTCCCGTGCCATTTTCCAAAAGTGGTAAACTTCAGGGTTTGCGTCATTTATCCACGATTTAAGATGCGGATGTCGCTGTTGCAGGTAGACGAAAAACGAACCTCCGCCTACGAATGGTTCTCTGTACTCATCGAACGCTTCGGGGCGGAGTCCGTACAACCTGCTGCATGCGCGAGACTTACCGCCCGGATACCGTAGAGGGCTTTTGATCTCGGCTTCTTTTTTCATACGTGTTCCTATCCTATTGTTATTGCATGGATGTGTACTGCGTCATCATGGAACCCGTCGGAATCTTCTACGTGCGGCCCGATGTAGCCGCCTACGAACACATCAAGGGCTATGAGTTGATTTTGCACTTGATCAGGCTCTATGTCGCTATAGCCTCCGTCGTAACCCAACATAACACGTTTGTTAGGGTCGTGATGGTTGTTTAGTATTTCAATCAGTTCAGCTACTGTCATCTGACACTCCGTGCTATTCGTTTAGCGTCGTCGCCGCCGCTGAGGGCTTTGAACTTTTCATGTAGGCGGTGCAGGCGATCAACCGTATCCCTGTCCCATCCGTGACGTCTAGCTACGTCGTCGGTAGCCTCGCCCCACCCGATAATAATGCCGTAAACCCATGCGTCACGTTTGTCTAGGCTATTGTCGCGCGCACTTGTGCATAGGCACAGTTCTAAACTTACAATCGGGTCTTCTGTGGGTGCTGGTAACGTGATCATGCTGGTTCCGCCGTTTCGTTGGGTCTCGGCGCGAAGCCGCATTGTGTCCGGAAATCGGCATTCAACTGTTTGAGTAAAGCGACTCTCGCATCATTCCACTTGTGTCTCCTACGCACATCCGGAAGTTCTACGTCAGACCATCCGACGATTACTCCGAAAGTCCAGGCGTCCCACTCGTTCACACTGAAGTCCCTTGAAGGAAACGCTGTGTGGCCGTATAGGTTGTGTAATGGGTCATATAGGTTGAGTTGTTCCGTCATGTTTGTATCCTATTTATGTGCACTAGCGTCGCGAGAACTGCGACAATGGCAGTTTGATGAAGGAAACTTCCAACCTGAGCTTTCGTATTTAGCCGTGTCCGTGTGCGTCCACTCCATACCCTTGGCTTCGAATCTGATCGACGCGTAGGCGATGATCTTACCGCTACTGCCTGGCGTTATTTCAGCCATCTTTCGCCACAGGTCGTAAGCGTATCCGACAGCGACATATTCGGGAACGTCCCCGTTTACGATCTCGGCTTTCACCCAGTGCTGCTGTAATACTTCTACGAACATCTCCTCAAACGACTTGTCGGGATGATCGGGTCGGCTCACCGTTACATGCGTTGATATGTCGTTGTCGAAGTCGACGCGTTCTCCGCCGTAAAGTTTGCACGGAACTGTTTTGGCTAAAACCAATCTAATTTCCATTCTCATGTTATGTCTCCCAATGTATCTACAATTAGTAATAGTTTCCCGTTGTCGCGCAGGACACGGGTGTATCTACCTAGAACTTCCGTGACGATACCGCGCCACAGCAGTATTACCGACAACTGATGAAGGTTTATCTGATCCTTATTTCGCGCATGACGCCCGGTATCTTCGTCGTGCCACCCGTCCATATCAACAACCACACCCTCCATAACTTTGTAAAGACGTAGTATCGTCGTAGTATTCGACTTGTAGCCTCCGAATAGCGAGAAGATAATCTTATCAACTACCTCCGCTATCGTTATGTTTTCGTCAGGGCACAGGCTCGTGATTGCTTTGCAGAAGCCTAGCTCCAGCGATGTCATGTGTCTCGAAGTCTGCGCAGCCATGAACGCCTTCATCGTGCGATCAGGCGCATGATCCACCCCGCTTGTTTTCATTGATGGTATGAATATGCTGCGCTGCCATTCAAAATTTGATAGTGCGTTCTTGACCATACCTAACGTTCTGGCTTCGGATGTAGTGTCATAACCATCCACGCCGTTCACATACGTGTTGCCTAGGCGCGCCAAAGTTACTTCGTGTCTGTCGCCCCACGTTGGATCGAGCCACGACAACGCCATCATTGTTGCCATGAATCCTGCGCGAGTGCTGCTTGTAACCCTGCCCACCACACCAGCGTCGCGCATTATTCCGTCAATAACGGCATACTGCACTCTACAAGTGGAGTGTCGTTGCTTTACGTGATCCGGCAGCATCGGCGCCAGTTCGGCTTCCGTTTCCTTTGTTCCGAAATCTGACGATGTTTTGAACTCGTTTAAAGAGTCCGATAGTCGCTTTGTAGTGGACATACCTCCGCAAATGTCTATAGCGCTAACTGTGTATCTATCGAATTTAGGGAAGGCGACGGCGCGCACTATATCTAAATGTTCGAATGTTACTTCGTGATTTATTTTACGAAAACACCACGTACGCGACTCAGCCTCACTGACCTGATCGTGTAATTGTGGCATAGTTATACTTCTCTTATTGTGCACTTCACTAACATAGTGTAGTGATGAGTCTGCCGCCGTCTTGGGCGCCTCGTCTAGCTTTTTAGCTCCGTTTTTCTTTTTTTTTGCGTACATATCTGCTAGGCTAAAACTTACGGAGTACGTCGTCATGTCCCTGTAATCGCTATTTGGCGAGACTGGCACCGGCTTGTGTGACAGCCCGGCGTTCTCCGTCACTGACCATATATGGACATCCTTCTCAGGAGGGAGGAGGTGCCAAATTCTTTGTATGTGGAACTTCTCCATTACGATTTCGTGATCCTCATGATCAGGTTCGTTTACTATGTACCCACATGCGACCAGAGCTTCTGTTAAGACTCCAATGTACTCTTCGGGTGAATCATACGCCAACTTCATCGGGGTATCGGAGCCCCACAAGGTCATAGAATACTCAGCCTCTCTGCGTATGTGTTCTGCGTATGACCCCGGTTCCGCGCTCTTGAGCGCGTCTCTCAGCATGTTTGCTGAGGTTGTGAGTGCATCCCATATTGGTTTATGCACACCGGTCATGGCTACGCTTTTAGAATAGTTACGGTATAACGCAGACATAGCAATAAAATCACATAATGGGTCTAACTTGGTAACACCCCCATCTTCGAAAAGGTGAATGTCTTCTGCGAATTGCTTAATCGCCGGTTGTAGCATGTGCCGGATGTGATACAGCCATTCGTACTGCGTCATGATGTCGATGTCTAGCTCGATTTCGCTTAATACTAAGTCGAGGTCCCCCTCCCATACTGTACCTTTAACCCCCAACATAACGGCCCATGCGTACATCATTGCCTCGTGCATATCAGCCAAACGCACTCTGTCCGCTTTGTGACCTCTGGCCTGGACTGCGCTGTCTTTACCTACGCATACTATAATATCCACTCTATGCGAGGTGCGATCACGCCCCAACATCTGTTTAAAATCGCCACCCGTAAGATAATCTCTGGCAGTGGCGTACTTCGGACGCGGGCCGCAGAAATAATCGACAATGAACAAGTGCAGACCGAATGAGATGTCCCCCATCTGTCCCGATAACGGTGTGAAGGATGTTCCGGCTGTGACTGAGGTTGTGTGGAACACGATGTCTGCATTGGATACTTCAGTGTTTATCGAAGAGTCCCCGCTCATTTGTTCGATGTTGTTCTTGTCCAGCATGACTGCTCGCACCGTTCTTCTGCCACCGTGTACGTACGTCATACCTGCGTATTGCATTATTGTTTTAGCCACGCTCTTGCTCGGCACGAAAACCAGCACACGTTTGCCCTGATTTAGGGTTGACACCATGGCGGACAGTGCGTGCATGATGGGCTTACCCCCGATCTTCGCTGATCCTGACGTAATCTCTCTGCGCAACTGATGCGAAAAACGCCCCTCGACGTAGTGTATGTTACTGGTTTTATTGACATACGCGTAACTGTCGTCGCCGACTCTGCGTAGACGCTTGTCTTGGTGTTCTGCGCCGAGCGCACAACCGCCGCCAGTTACCACTAACGGCATCGTAGCCAGGGTCGAGCCTCGTAGCATTGTGCAACTCTGCTCGGAGAAGTCCGCGTCGTTGATTATGATATGTTTTATATTTGAGTGTACGAGGACTGTCTGTAAAGTCGTGGTGTACGCCAATGTGTTTACGTCGAATGCTGACGTTTTTTGAAGGCTCTTCACATCGAACTCTGTCTTGGAGTCCCATGATACGGACGCCAGACGCAGTTCGAGACCTAGGGTTGCGTACGCTGTACGCATAGCTGCGAGTTGGTGGGATATTTCCTCGAACACCACGACGAACTCGCCGGCATCGCACCATTTACGCAGCTTGGCCAAGCCTGGGTTTGTGAGGTAGCCTGTTGTGTGGACGTGTTTTGTGGTGAGTGCTGGGTTGGTATTGATGTTTACTGACGCTAGGTTAGCTTCTACGTCGTGCGCCAACGCTTTGCGCGGGGTTATGTATAACGTGCGAACGTTACGCAACGCGTCCATGGATAGCGTCGTCTTACCGGAACCCATCAGCGATTTATTTATGATTACCAGACGCGAACCGATGGCGCTTGCGCTGTCCATGGCGCGGGTGAGGTAGTCTTTGTGATAGGCCACTTCTTGGGCGGATACTACCGATGGCTGTACGCCATATATGCCGTATAAGGTTGATAGTAACTTGGCATCCGCGTTGGCTGCATATTCGGAGACATAAGGATCAAGCGAGAAAGCAACCCCTTCGGGTTCGGGTGTAGTTGCTACTACCTTGGCTTTTTTATCTAAAAAGGCTTTCTTGACTTCATTGCCGCTTTTGATTGCTTGACTTGATACTGCTCTTGGGGTATACTTCTTTCTACGCATTGTTTTTTCCTCAAGGCTACCCCACGGTAGCCTTATTTTTGTGGTTGGATTACTTCCTAGTGTACCAAAGACTTACTAACTTGTCAATATACGTCTAAATACGCTCTATCACATTGGTGTTTCTATCCGCCGACCTCAAACTATACGCATACTTGCTTGTAACATCTTGATGCGGAATCTTGAAATACAAATCGCAATCCATCCACTCCAACGGCCCGGGCCCCAACAAGGCGTGCACCGCGTCCCCAAATGTAGTCTCCCTCGACATACAAGCTCGCACATCCTCGACGTAGTATTCAAAATCAACGCTAATATCGCCGTGCAGTGTTGCCGGTGTTGATGATATTGGCGACGATGTGTACAAATCCGTGAGTACCTTATCAAGCACAGACATCACGGTATCCGTACCACCATGCCATACATCAATAATAAGCGGCTCTCCCAGATCATCTCTGCACGTACCATAAGTGTGTATGAAGATACTGGCATCCGCAACGTCCGTGCCCAGCACTTCACTACATGACGGTCTGCGAATATTAAGCCGCTCCTTTGTACGGAGTGCGTAGTCGCGCACACCCGTCGGTAGTCCTTCTCCTTGTGTGGTATGCGCCAGATAGTCGCGCCATGCGGTGTTTTCACTTTTGGCTTCGGATAACATGTAGAACCTATCGTCAGTCTTTACTGGGCACCACACGCTCGGCAGGAAGCCGCCTACTGCGTATATACTTGATTTGCCTTTCATACCTTGCGCACCCCCGCAAACACTATGTACGGAACCTTAACCTCGTTCCATCGTTTAGTTTCCGTACTACCGGACCGCAGATACTCTTGAATTATACCTAGCATCGCATTAATGGCGGATTTCAGTTTCTCAGCGCCTTCGCGACAATGGACACGTTTAGCGTCCCTCGGCGCGACCTTCATGTCTCGCAACCAATCGTACATCCCCTCCAGTACGGCTGGTACACTACCCCCTCCGAAGTCCATAGATAGCTGCTCTGAGTACACTACATCGTCCGCTACTATTTTACATAGGCTGTCGAATGACACGATTATGCGCCCTTCGTACTTTTCGTCCTTGACCTGCTGCGCATCGTCAGGTGGAGCCTCCATAATCCGCACACCCGCCAGCATTGTCGGATGGGGCATGTCATCTGTAAACATCTCCGTACGATCCGTTGGAGATTCAATAGCCTGCTCAATGTGGCGACGTAGTTTACCTAGTGCCGCTGTTACAGTGTTCACAGCCTGATTATGGTGGTGCAGGATTTGTTTTCTTGGGCGCACCTCCATAGCCGCTATCTTGTCGCGCAACTCGGCCAACACCGCAG
>Ga0316607_1000754_pt1 | contig 10802 bp, 4 predicted proteins | sample MIS2016062E_MG_FD_207674 | JGI IMG/M metagenome (GOLD analysis project Ga0316607, IMG submission 207674) | Microbial mat bacterial communities from Middle Island sinkhole, Lake Huron, Michigan, United States - MIS.2016.062E | ecosystem: Environmental > Aquatic > Freshwater > Lake > Sediment...
TTATGTCATTCTGAGTATCAGTGGAAATTAGGCATTTGAACGTAATTATGTCATTCTGAGTATCAGTGGAAATTAGGCATTTGAACGTAATTATGTCATTCTGAGTATCAGTGGAAATTAGGCATTTGGACGTAATTATGTCATTCTGAGTATCAGTGGAAATTAGGCATTTGGACGTAATTATGTCATTCTGAGTATCAGTGGAAATTAGGCATTTAGACGTAATTATGTCATTCTGAGTGAAACGAAGAATCTCAGAGCTTTGCAACACCGTCTGAGCCTTAATCAATGCTAGGTAAAGGTAGAGTAAAGAAAAACGTGCTCCCTTCACCTAAGCTACTTTCAACCCAGATTTTTCCGCCATGTCGCTCAATAATACTCTGACAAATTGACAAACCTAACCCAGTGCCTCCTTTTTCACGGGAATCGGAGGGATCGACTTGCTGAAATCGCGCAAAAATCAGTTCTAGCTTATCGGCTGGTATCCCCCGTCCCCGATCGCGCACTTGGAATAACACAAAGTCTGTCTGGATTTCCGTGCTAACGTCGATTGTGGAGTGGGGAGGGGAGAATTTGATAGCATTACTTAACAAATTTGTCAAGGTTTGGATAATAGTATCTCGTGCGGCCCAGACTTCGGCATCGGTGGGGGTAAAAGTGAGGGTGATCTGCTCAAGAGTCGCGATCGCGTGTATCCCCTGAATGGCTTGCTCGATCAAATCCGCGGCTTTGCAAACAGTTTTCTCCAAAACTGCCCGCCCGGACTCTAGGCGCTCCAAATCTAACATATCATTAACCAGGTTCGCCAAACGATTCGTATCGAGTAGGGCAATTTCAATCATGCGTCGGGCTTTTTCTGGTTTTTTATCGTAAATCCCAGTTTTTATCAGTCCCAGTGACATGGAAATAGCTGTTAAAGGGGTGCGAAGTTCATGGCTAACAACACCAATAAATTCATCCTTAATTTGTTCGATCTTTTGTCGTTCGGTGATATCTTCCCCAATACTGATAGTGCCAATAATATTTCCCTGTGAATCTTGCAGCATGGTATTATTCCAAGCAATAAATTTTTCTTCACCGGATTTCGTCAATATCTGATTTCGATAATAGGGATGAACCTGTTGGGGCAAAACTTCCGATAAAAGGGTTTGAATAGATTCTTGATTAGCTCCAGGTAAGAAATTGGTAAACCAATTTTTTCCGAAAACTTCTGATTTCGTATATCCTGTCAGTTTTAAGAAGAAAGGATTAACGTAATTGACATTTCCCGATAGATCGAGTCCGACAACAATTAACTGCACGTTATCCAAGAGCGAGCGCCAACGTCTTTCAGCTTCTCGGATTGTGGCTTCGGCTTGCTTGCGTTCTTGCAATTCGAGTTGAAGTTGTTCGTAGAGTTCCGATTGCTGAATCGCGATCGACAATTGGCTGGCAATCTGTTCGAGTAATTCTACTTCCCATGATTGCCAGTCGCGAGGTTTTGCATTTTGGTAAATGGCTAATAATCCCCAAAGAGTTTCTCCCGAAAAAATCGGTAAAATTGCATAACTTTTGGCTTGAAATTGTTCTAATAATTCGATATGACAACTTTGAAGTCCAGCCTGATAAATATCATTAACAATAAAGTTTTCGTTATTTCGGAAACGACCTCCTTGAGTCTCTTGTAAATAGGTATCTTCCCAAACTTTTTCAATATCTGGTCCTACCAATTTTACCCAATTCTCTCCAACGGACTCCACCACAAAATCACCACTCCAATCAGGATTAAAACGGTAAACCGCAGCGCGATCGGTTTGTAATGTCTCCCTGACTTGAGTAACAGCAGTATCGAGAATGGCATTGATATCTAAAGATTGGCGAATCGCTTGACTAATGCCCCAGAGCAAATTTTCCTGTCTGGATTTCTGTTGTAAGGTTTCTTCCGCCTGTTTGCGAGCGGTGATATCTTGGTGAATTGCCAGCAGAATATCGCCGTAGTCAGGATGCTTGAAGACAGAAGTCGTTGCACTACACCAAAATCGAGTTCCATCTTTCTTGACATTATGGACTTGATATGTGGCTTCACCACTTTGGAAAACGGCAGACACAATGGCTTGAGTTACCTCTTGAGCACTTACCGAATCCGTGGCATAGTTGAGAATCGAAACGTGCTGATTATTGAGTTCGCCACAGTCATAGCCAAACATCTGTTCAAATTTAGGATTCGCGTGGATAATGATGCCATTATCGGCTCTGACTAAGCAAATCCCTTCTGCCATGTTGCGCGCGATCGCGGCCTGAAGTTCAAGCATTTGTTCTGCTTGTTTGAGTCGAGTCAGATCGCGGAGACTAACGATAACGCCTGAAATGTTTTCCCCTGCATCGCGCAAAGGCGTATAGGTAACGCTGAAAAATTGAGGTACTAAATTGGGAAAATCAAACCATTTTTCATACTGAATTGTCTCTCCAGTCAAACATTGATCTAAGCGAGGTTGGATGAAGTTATCAAACAAGTCATTCCCCAGGATATTCCTCACATAATTGCCGATAACTTCGTCTTCGGATTTGTTGCACCAAGTTAAATAAGCTTGATTAGCTATTTGATAAATATAGTCGCGATTGAGCAGCGCGATCGCATCTGTGGTATTGGATATGACGCGCTCATATTTTCGCAGGGCTTCTTCAATACGTTTGCGCTGGCTGATATCGAGCAATACACCAAGCGATCGCGTAGGTTGCCCCAATTCATCGTAAATGCCTGTGGCACGCCCCATTAACCAATGAACAGAGCCATCGGGATGCACCACTCGATATTCGGCTTCATAATCAAGGTGAAGCTCAATACAATCGACAAACTTTCTTTCCACCCAATCTCTATCTTCAGGATGCAATCGCTCTCCCCAGATTTGGTAGTTTGGCTCAAGGGAACCAGGAACTAAACCCAGTAAAGTGAAGTGATTGTCATTCCAAATAAGCTTTCCTGTGGAAAGTTCTAAATTCCAAAAGCCGATATGGGTTAAATCCAGAGCTAATCGGCGTTGTTCTTCGCTCTCTTGTAGGGCTAATTCAGCTTGTTTTTGCTCCCTTTCCAGCCGCTTGCGATCGCTAATATCAAACACGGAGGAGCGACTCCTCATAAAGTTACCATCTTCATCTTTGACGGCTGTCGCATTCAGGTTAACCCATCGGGTTGAGCCGTCTTTATTCAACATCTGAAACTCTAAATTATTAATTTTTTCTTGTTTTTTAAAATTGGGAAAATTATGGTAAAAAACTTGTTGGCTTTCCGGTGCAATTAGATCGATAAATTTCTTTTTGTTCAGGACTTCATCGCGGGTATATCCTAACCACTTCAGTTCCGTATCATTCATCCGCACAATTATCCCCTCCGCGTCTAGGGAGTGATAGCCACAGGGAGCATTATTGTACAAGTCTTCAACTTGATGAATATATTCCTGCAAGGCTGATTCTGCTTGTTTGCGCTCAGTAATATCATTGTTAATTTGTAGGATTTTAATTACTCTACCCGCATCATCTTTTTGAACCACCCAACGGCTAGATACAGTAATCGGGTAATTGTCCCAAGTGTAATGAATGAGTTCTCCTTCCCAGTAATTTTTTTCTAATAGTTGTGCTTTAATCTCTTCTAAAGGTTGAGGAAACTGCGTTTTCAAAAAAGTGTGCGCGTGTTGTCCCCATGCCTCGGCTTTTGTCCAACCATACATAGACTCGGCTCCCTGATTCCAAAAGGTAATAACCGAGTTTAAATCCCAGGTAATAATACTATCATGAGCTAAATCTAGCAGTTGTGCTTGTTCATTTACTAATTGATAGGCGTGTTCTTTTTCTAGTAAGGTAACTAACAGGTTATCGTTTACTTCCGTTAATTCTGCTGTTCTTTCTCTTACCCGTTGTTCTAGTTCGGAATTAAGTTGTTGTAATGTAATTTGTGCCTGTTTGCGCTCGGTAATATCTTCAGTGAACAGAATGATGCCACCGATATCCTCATTAGCGCGATACCAGGGATGAATCTCCCAGTGTAACCATTGCCACGATCCATCTGAGTTCACAAAAAAATCTTCATCACATTTTTCAATGAAACCCGCCAAACCTCTTTGATGGAAATGCTTCCACTCCTCTGATATATTGGGAAAAACCTCGTAGTGAGATCGCCCAATTATCGCGTCTATGGAATTGAGATGAAAGTCATCAACCCATCGTTGGCTGGCGGCAATGTAGCACATCTGCTGATCGAACATGACAATACTAGCCGGAGCATATTTGATGAATAATTGCAGTTTTTGTTCATTTTCCTGCAATGCCATTTGTGCCTGTTCGCGCTCCCTTAGTTCCCTTTGTAGCTGCTCCAATAAATCAGCTTGTTGAATGGCTATTCCTGCTTGAATTACTACTTGTCGCAAGAGTTCAATTTCTGAAGATTGCCACTGACGGGGCGCGGTACAGTGATGAGCAACGAGTAACCCCCACAATTCATCGCCTTTGGTAATGGGAACTACTAAATTTGCCCTGACTTGTAAACTTTCGAGAAATTCTATGTGACAGGGACTAATATCAGAATTATAGATATCGGATTTTGCCGTAACTAAACCTTTTTTGAATGGTTCAACGTACTCTTTCCCAATACAAGGATCATAAATCTGGCGCGGTAAAATAGCCTTACTTTCATCAACAACCGACTCCACCAGAACTGTCCCCCCCCAGTCAGGAAAAAATTTAAAAACAATCACGCGATCGCATTGCAGAATATTTCTGACTTCCCTTACCGTGGAGTTGAGAATATCGTCTAATTTGAGGGATTGCCGGATAGCAAGTGCTGTTTTGGCAAGGATTTGCTGTTGTTGTTGTTGCCATTCCCGTTCTCGAATCAGTTGGTTTGCTCGCAGGATATAGCTAATGGATCGATGCAAAATTTGAGGGGTGATCTGGCTTTTTTCTAAATAATCCTGAGCGCCACTTTTGAGTAAATCAACGGCTATTTGGAGATTTCCTTGGCCTGTAAACATAATCACGGGAAGGCTATTGCGTCCAGTTTGTTGTTGGAGTTGTTGCAATAACTCTAACCCGTCCATATCGGGTAAGAAGTAATCAATGAGAAAAATATCTGGGAGATTTTGCTGACTCCATTCCAGTGCATCTTCGCCGTTATCAAATTCGATAATCTGGTATGTCCGATCGCGATCCTCCATCAAAAATCGTCGGTAGGTAACGCGATCGACTTCGGAATCATCTATTAAGAGAATGGTGTATTTTCCTGTCACCTCAACATTATCGGCTAAACTGACAAAGGGCGCGATCGGCCAATTTTCCACCGGGGCTGTTGTCGGTGCGAAGTGAGTTGGCCCCATCTGTTTCAGAGTCGTGACTTCCGCCCGCAATAACTCTAATTCGGCAATCAGTTGATCTTTCGTTTTGTCGCGATCGGCCATACTGCCCCCTTCTCTTTTCTGCACTGTTGTGAAATGAATTATGAAATCTTGTAGGGGCAATCCCCCTGTGGTTGCCCTCTCAGATCGGGGTAGGCACGGGGGCACTACCCCTACAATTAGAAATCTGGTAGGGGCAATCCCCCTGTGGTTGCCCCCTCAGCAATCCCCCTGTGGTTGCCCCCTCAGATCGGGGTAGGCACGGGGGCACTACCCCTACGATAATTCCGGTAAAATGGAAAAATCAAACCAATAGCGAAATAAAGTGTGTAACGTATCGGTTAGAGCCGATATTCCCATAGGTTTTAATATATAACCGTTTGCCCCTTGCCCATAGCAAAAATTGACATCCTTTTGATTAAAAGATGTGGTAAAGACAACCACGGGCATTAAATTTAATTCCTTCTTACTTCTGATGGTTGCTAATACCTCTCTTCCATCGGTTCCCGGTAAGTTTAAATCCAAGAGAATTAAACGAGGACAAGGCGCGATCGTGGGCTCGCGATAATTTTCTTCTGGAAACAGAAAGTCCAAAGCTGTATCGCCATCCTCACAGCGATAAATCGAGAATGTACGCGGGAGGCTTTTGACAACCCGCATGAAGGCTTCGTAGTCTTCATCACTATCTTCTATCACTAATATACTTATAGGTTTATCCTCACTTTTCATTGGGGCCTGAAAGAGTAAAATAAAAGGTCGTTCCTTCCTGATATTTTGATTCTACCCAAATTTGTCCTCCATGTCGCTCAACAATTTTTTTAACAATTGTTAAGCCTGCCCCGGTTCCACCTCCATATTTATTTTGCGCGTGCAAGCGTTTGAAAATACGAAAAATGGTATCTAAATGTTTTTCTCTGATGCCAATTCCATTATCTTTTACATAAAAAACCGGGATGTTTTGCTGAAAACAAGGATCCTCGATTAATGCCCAATCGGGTTTCTCCATTAGTAAACCAATTTCTATGCGTTTTTCCGGTTGATCGTTATACTTGATCGCATTACTAATTAAGTTCACAAAAATTTCTTCGCTCAAGACGCGATCGCCTTTAATAATTGGCATTTTTTCTGGTATTTTTATATCTATTTGGAAATCAGATTGATTTATTTTTATCACGTCAAGAACATTGTTAACTAACTTATTTATATCGAGGTTATTTCGGTTTAAATCAGTACGAGATAAGCGAGAAAAATGCAGTAAAGCATTGATTAGATTTTCCATTCTCGTAGTTAATTCCATTAATGTATTTAATTTATTAACCCCATCTATATCTAATTTATCATGATAATCGGCTAACAAAAAACTGGCATAATTATGAATGCCCCTTAAGGGTTCTTTCAGATCGTGAGAAGCAATGTAAGCAAAAGCATCTAATTCATTATTACTGCGTTGCAACTGTTCATTAATGGAGGCCAACTCATCGGCTTTTTTCAAAATTATTCCGACAATACTGCTGCGTAATTCAACTATTCCCTCAATTTCATTAGGTTGCCAAGGTAAGCTTTTTAATTTAACTATTTCCTGCCATTTCTCAAAAGATTTACGCGGGGACATTCTGATATTTCCCTCTTCATCCATTGTTTCTTTTTTACTAGGATTCCCTCCCCAATTGACAGTTTGAATTACTTCAGGACGAAACCATACAATGAAATTGCGTTGCATTTTAGTGATAGAGACAACGATTAACCCACAAGCTAAGTCTTTAAACTCTACTGCTGGGGGGTAAACTTTAGGCAAACTATCCGTATAATAAAGATTATTTTGCAGAAGAGGAACCACCCAATCTATTAATTGATTAATCTCATTTTCGGAAGGAGTTTTCCCAAATAGCATGACTAAATCATTAGAAATGATGGCTGCGCCCGTGGCATTAACTAAGCTTAACAAACGTTCTCGATCGCGTCCTACCGCGTCAACGAAATCATCCGCGTGGTAAATACTTTCCACAAAATCAGATTGCAGGGTTTTTAAGCGAATTTTGTCATCTAAATTTTCATTGTCTTCTTTATTACTTAATTCAAGGGACATAATTTTTCCCATAAATTCACAGAGAGTTCGACTCTGATAAGGAAGATATTTAGGTGTGTTATGATGACAAGCAATTAATCCCCATAATTGATTATTTTTCAGCAAAGAAATAGACATAGACGCGCCTATATTCATATTTTGTAAATATTCAATATGAATGGGAGAAACACTCCTTAAAACCGAAAAACTCAAATCGGGAGAAGCATTGGTGAGGGGACAATGAGTGGGAATTAAAGCCTCGCTCTGATAATTGATATTAGGAATTAATCGTAATTTATTCAAACGATAGAGTTCTTTTGCTTGTTTGGGAATATCGGTATCAGGAAAACGCAAACCTAAATATGACGTTAAATCTGAGCGTTTATTCTCGGCAATAACTTCTCCCGATCCATCGCGAGCAAAGCGATAAACCATCACGCGATCGAAGTCGATAATTTTTCTCACTTCTTCAGCCATTAATTGACATAAACCCCTCAGATCGGATATCCCTTGTATTTTAGTGAGAGTATGACGAGTTAATTGATAGAATTGAAAGAAATCATCGGGCCTATCTGCCGTGGGGTTTTCCAGTTCCAGAATTAAGAGATTATCGGGTGCGCGATGGACAATTCCATAAAACAAAATGGTTTCGTTTTGGGGATTTAATAAATTCAAAGTGAGAGGATTTACCGCGTCAAAATCTTCTGCTAAACAAGACGCTATCGCGTGTTGAGATTCGGGTTCAAAAATATCATTGAGACTTTTAGTTAATAAGTCATCGGGAGCATATCCGAGGAACGATTCCGTATTATCGCTGACTTGTAAAATTTGCCAATTTTCTTCATTAAAAACGAACAAAACGCCATGAGGTTGAATCGCATTAGGAATATGAATTGGTTCTAAGTCGCAATTTGTCAAGGTAATTGGTTCATCGAAAATGTAATTCAGAGAAATCATCTTTTTAAGTATTCCCAGGCTTAAGGAAGGGACGATCGCGGTTAATTCTGCTGAGTACCCGCGTGACTAATTCCGGCCCCAACACGGGTTTAGTAATAAAATCATCGGCTCCGGCAGCAAAGGCTTGTTGTAGGGATTCGGGATCTGTATGGGCTGTCACCACCAAAATCGGTAAATCTCCCCAGTTAACATCCTGTCGTACTACCTGACATAATTCTAAACCATTTATGATTGGCATTTCTAGATCCAGCACGACTAAATCGGGAACAGTGCTAATTAACACTTCCCAAAATCGTTGTGGCGAGGCGAGAGTTGTCACATCCAGTCCCCAAGGTGTCAGCAATGCGGATAATGTAGCCAGCATCGCAGAGTCATCATCTACGATTAAGATTTTGGCTTCTGAAGTTTTGGGAGCAGGTAAGACGCGCGCGATCGCGTGAAAAATTTGCTCGGTGGTGGCGGGTTTGTGCAAAAATTGTTTCGCCCCTAACCGCGATACGGCCAAGCGATCGGCAAGGCTATCTCGTCCGGTAAAGACAATTATAGGGAGATTAGGCGATCGCGAATTTAGTTCTCGCAGCAGCGTCAATCCATCTTCCTCTGTCTCTGGAAAGCTTAAATCTAGTAACATCACATCGGGCATTGACAAAGCAAGACGCGATCGCGCCGTGGTAAGATTGGGAGCAATTTTAATTCGCAATCCCCAATCTTCTGATTCTGCTTTTAAGCGCTCTGTCAAAGCAGTATCATCATCAACCACTAGCACCCGATGAGATAAAATGGTAGGCACTGGTGAAGCCGTTAACGTAACTGGAGGTTTGGCTAATTCCTGTTGTAATCCTGTCACAATTTCCGAAAAACGAGTGATTTCGACGGTGTTGAAAGGGCTTTCTTTCATTAGTAAATGCTCGGCAGATCGCGCTAATTTCGATCCTTCGGGATAACCAAAAGATGCCAGAGAGCCTGCCAATTTATGGGCTTCATTCTTGGCCTTTTGCTGTAATTCCGTTTCTAAATTTCCGGCTAATAATGCCGTTTTAGCCTGTTCCAATAGGGCAATTTGTTGGTGAAATACTCCCCGAAACCGCTCGAATACTTTGTCGATGGCCGACTTATCTCCTACCCCAGATTTAGGTTTTCGGGCGCGATCGGTGTCAGGATTGTTGGAACTAGACGAGGCAGACTGCGGACAAGGTTTCAGTCGATAGCCCATACCATAAACTGTTTCGATGATTTCTGCGGTTAAGCCGCCTGCTTTGAGTTTCTTTCGGACATCTTTAATGTGAGTGTTAATAGCGCGATCGGTTGGTGCATCATCAAATCCCCACAGACGATCCAAAATGGCACTGCGGCTAAAGATGCGATCGGGATTTCGCAGGAATAATTCCAGCAGGTTATATTCTGTTGCTGTCAGAGGAATGACTTGTTCGCCAAAGGTGACTCTACCTGAATCGAGGTTTAAACAAAGATTTCCGCAAGTCAATATATTAGCGGATGGGTTGTTAGTAGAACCTAGAGAAAGTGCTTTACTGCGTCGCAATAATGTTCGCATCATCGCCAGTAATGCTTCCGTAGCACAGGGCTTGCTGATGTAGTCATCGGCGCCCGCATCGAACCCAGCCACCACATCCGCATCTGAATCATTTGCTGTTAGTAGTAGAATTGGTTTGCGGTAGCCTTGCGATCGCAGTTGGCGACATAGAGTAATTCCATCTAGTTTGGGAACCTGCAGGTCCAGCAAAATCAGGTCATACTCAACTATGGTTGCCAAGTCTAGGCCCGCTTGTCCATCGCTTGCTAGATCGATCGTGTAGTGATGTGTTCCCAACACCTTTAGCAGTGTCGCACTCAGCAATCTATCATGCTCTACTAGCAGAATTTTGTTCAGAGACTTATTCATGTTGGCTGTGCGGTTGAACTCCGGTTCGCTCAAGGCTGTTGATGTAAAGTATAATCCCGCTCACCTTTAAGTTTATCGCGGGAACCGCTAGCATCTTCTTAAAAGTATTCGGACTGCTTTCGTATAGTAAACGAATTCTTGTAAACTCCGTGAATATAGCGGTAGACCTTGGTAGTATGTAATAGAATAGGCTACCTTTTAAAACCAGCGCGCTCAGCATCGGACTGACAATTGACATTTTATAGCAATTCCGAGTTGCTGGTTTTGCTTGAATTATCCAATACTCGATCGGCTGTTAATAATCATCATCAAAAACCAGGTTTCTTTGGTAAGGAGTGCGTAATTTCTGTTGATTAATCCTGATTCAAAATCGGCAAACCCACTTCCACAAAGGATGACTCGGCCCCTGTTGGCGAATCCGGCGCACTTGTTGTTCCAAACCCTGTTTTTCCCGCAGTGGTAATCCTCGCACAATATTACGACTTTGCCAAGTTAACACTCCTAAAGTCATTCCCAG
>Ga0316607_1000756_pt1 | contig 10792 bp, 10 predicted proteins | sample MIS2016062E_MG_FD_207674 | JGI IMG/M metagenome (GOLD analysis project Ga0316607, IMG submission 207674) | Microbial mat bacterial communities from Middle Island sinkhole, Lake Huron, Michigan, United States - MIS.2016.062E | ecosystem: Environmental > Aquatic > Freshwater > Lake > Sediment...
TGGTGCGCCTCCGGTCGCGCCGGTTGCGGAACGACCCGCGTTATCAGCCGGTGGTGCTGCGCCGGTGTCTACCGGCCGACGCACCCGGCCATGTGCTTTCTCCACGCTGATCCCGCTATAATCCGTCGCCTTTCCACCCTGCCCTTTGTGCTTGCCTCGCTGGCTCATTCAAGAGAACAAGGATTGAAACAAGATACCGTTCGCAACTTTTCCATTATTGCCCATATCGATCACGGCAAATCAACGCTCGCTGATCGATTCATCCAGATTTGCGGCGGCCTGAGTGAACGGGAAATGGCCGACCAAGTGCTTGATTCGATGGACCTGGAGCGGGAGCGCGGCATCACCATCAAGGCGCAGAGCGTCTCGCTGCGTTACCCGGCCCACGATGGCCAGACTTACCAGTTGAATTTCATCGACACCCCCGGCCATGTCGACTTTTCCTATGAAGTTTCGCGCTCGCTGGCCGCCTGTGAAGGCGCGTTGCTGGTAGTCGATGCCGCCCAAGGGGTCGAGGCGCAGAGCGTCGCCAATTGCTACACCGCGATGGAACAGGGTCTGGAAGTGCTGCCAGTGCTGAACAAAATCGACCTGCCCTCAGCGGACCCGGAGCGGGCCGCGCATGAAATCGGCGATATTATCGGTCTGGACGCTAGTCACGCCCTGCGGGTCAGCGCCAAAAGCGGCCTGGGCGTACCTGAGTTGCTGGAAGAAATCATCGCCCGGATCCCGGCTCCGCAGGGTGATCCGGACGGCCCGCTCAAGGCGCTGATCATCGACTCCTGGTTCGATAACTTTGTCGGCGTCATCTCGCTGGTGCGGGTCATGGACGGCCGGATCACGCCCAAACAGAAGCTGCAAGTGATGTCGACCGGGCGCAATTTCCAGGTTGAAGCAGTCGGCATCTTCACCCCCAAGCGCAGTGATCAGCCGGTGTTGAATGCCGGCGAGGTTGGCTACGTCATCGCCGGGATCAAGGACATTGACGGCGCACCGGTTGGCGATACCTTCACCGGTGCGGATCGACCGGCGACTGAACCGTTGCCCGGTTTTCAGAAAATCCAGCCCCGGGTGTTCGCCGGACTGTTCCCGGTCGATTCCGATGACTTCGGCAACCTGCGTGAAGCCCTGCAAAAACTGCGGCTGAATGATGCCTCGCTGTACTTCGAGCCGGAAACCTCGCAGGCGATGGGCTTTGGCTTCCGCTGCGGTTTTCTCGGCCTGCTGCACATGGAGATCGTTCAGGAGCGGCTGGAGCGGGAATACAACCTTGATCTGGTCACCACCGCGCCGACCGTGGTTTATCAGGTGTTGACCACCGGCGACGAAACCCTGACGATTGATAACCCCGCCAAGTTACCGCCGGTCAATGAAATCGCTGAAGTGCGCGAACCGATCATCATCGCCCACATCCTGACCCCGCAGGAGCATCTGGGCGCGATCATCACCCTGTGCATCGAAAAACGCGGGGCGCAGCGCAGCCTGCATTACACCAGCAGCCAGGTGCAACTGAGTTTTGAGCTGCCGATGAGCGAAGTGGTCATGGACTTTTTTGACCGGCTCAAATCGGTCAGTCGCGGCTTTGCTTCCTTTGAATACAGCTTCGAGCGGTTTCAGGCCGCACCGCTGGTTCGGCTGGACGTGCTGATTAATGGCGAAAAACTGGACGCACTGTCGGCCATCGTCCACCGCGACCAGGCCCAGCGCCGGGGTCACGATCTGGCAGTCAAGCTCAAGCAACTGATTCCCCAACAAATGTTTGAGGTCGCCATTCAGGCGGCCATCGGCAACCAGATCATCGCCCGGACCACCGTCAAGGCGTTGCGGAAGAACGTGCTGGCCAAGTGTTATGGTGGAGACATCACCCGCAAGCGCAAGCTGCTGGAAAAACAGAAGGCTGGCAAGAAACGGATGAAACAGGTCGGCAAGGTCGAAATTCCGCAGGACGCTTTTCTGGCGGTCCTGCAAATGGACAAGAACTCGTAAGACGCCGGTGAGAGACCTATGAACATTGATTTTGCTGCGGTGCTGGTGGTACTGACCGGATTAACCGGCGGTATCTGGTTGCTGGATGTGCTGGTGCTGGCACCGCGCCGCGCTGCAGTTGGCAGCGTCATACCGGGAATGGCCCCCGCCGCAATCAAGCTGCCGTGGTATGTCGATCTGTCCAAATCCTTCTTCCCGGTGATTCTGGCAGTGCTGGTGCTGCGCTCGTTCATCGTCGAGCCGTTCCGTATTCCCTCGGATTCGATGGTGCCGACCCTGCTTAACGGCGATTTTATTCTGGTCAACAAGTTTGCCTATGGCCTGCGCTTGCCGGTGCTGAACACCCGGTTCTTCGGCAGCGGCCAACCGGCGCGGGGCGATGTCGCTGTGTTCCGTTATCCGCGTGAACCGGCGGTGGCCTATATCAAGCGGGTGGTCGGCCTGCCCGGTGACCGGCTGGAATACCGGGACAAACAGTTGTTCATCAATGGGCAACCGGCAGCATTGACGCCTTTGCCCGCTGATCCTGCCCGACCTGGCTATCAGCAATTCGATGAGCAGTTAGGGCAGGTCAACCATCGCATTCAGGCGCTGCCGCACACTCGCCAGCCCGCTCTGCAGTCACTGAATGATCCCAATGAGGTCATAGGCTGGGCGTATCAGGTGCCCGAAGGCCACTATTTTGTGATGGGCGATAATCGTGACAACAGCAGCGATAGCCGAATGTGGGGGCCGCTGCCGAAAGAAAACCTGATCGGCAGGGCATTTTTTATCTGGATGAACCTGGATTGCATTACCTTCAACGGCCAGTGCAGCCGGATTGGCGACAGCATCAAGTAGGCAAAAAGCAGGCAAACAAGGGGGCGTGAGATGCAGAAAAAACTGTGGGTAAAACCAAACCGCCAGCAGCGTGGCATGAGTTTGATCGGGATGCTGCTGGTGATGATCATGATCGGCCTGGTGGCGGTGGTAGCGATGCAGGTATTCCCGATGTACAGCACCTACTTCTCCGTCAAGTCCACCATCGAGTCGGTCCGCAAGCAGCCCGTCGCACAAATGGCGATTCCGGAAATTCAGAACGCTATGCAGAAGAATTTCGACATTGGTTATGTCGAGATCATCAAGGCCAAAGACATCAAGATTCGTAATGATCGCAGCGGCAAGGTGGCTGAACTGATCTACGACGATGAGCGGGAACTGTGCTGTAAGCTTTTCATCACGCTCAAGATCAACGAAACCATTCCGCTGCAGTGAATCCACCGGTTAGTCGGCTGGGTGCGGCGTTGGGCTATGTCTTCCGGCAACCGGAGCTGCTGGAAGATGCCCTGACCCACCGCAGCGCCTCCGCCCGCAATAACGAACGGCTGGAGTTCCTCGGCGATGCGCTGTTGAGTTTGATCATCGCCGAGTATCTGTTTCAGCAGTATCCCAAGGCCAGCGAGGGCGAGATGAGCCGGTTGCGGGCCAGTCTGGTCAAGGGCGAAACCCTGGCAGAACTGGCCCGCGGCCTGAAACTGGGCGACTGGCTGCGGATGGGGCAGGGCGAACTGAAAAGTGGCAGCTTTCGGCGTGAATCCGTGCTGTCCGACACCCTGGAGGCCATTTTTGCTGCGGTGTACCTGGATAGCGGTTTTGCCGCTTGTCGTGAACTCATTTTGCGGCTGTATCAGGACTGGTTAGCTAAACTGGCCAGCGCCAGCGAATTGAAAGACCCGAAAACCCGGTTGCAGGAATACCTGCAGGCCCGTCAACAAGCCTTGCCGATTTACAACGTGCTGGAAATTCGCGGTGAACCGCATACCCAGAGCTTCGTCGTGGAATGCGTCGCGGCTGCCTCGCGCACCGTCGCGCTAGGTAACAGTCGGCGCAAGGCCGAACAGGAAGCCGCCCGACTGGCTTTGGAGAAAATATCATGACCTCACCGATTCGCGCGGGTTATGCCGCCCTGCTAGGTCGGCCCAACGTCGGCAAATCGACTCTGCTGAACCGGCTGCTCGGCCAGAAACTCAGCATCACCGCCCCCAAACCGCAAACCACCCGCCACGTTATTCTCGGCATCCAGACCCTGCCGGAGACGCAAATCGTTTATGTGGACACGCCGGGCCTGCATCGTCAGGGCCAGCGGGCGATGAACCGCTACCTGAACCGGGCGGCTGCCAGTGTGATCGGTTATGTCGATGTGGTGATCTTCCTGATTGAAGCCTTGCGCTGGACTGATGAAGATCAGGATGTCCTGTTACGGTTGGCGGATTTTTCCGGGCCAGTGGTGCTGGCGATCAACAAGGTTGACCGGATCGCCGATAAATCGCGGCTGTTGCCGTTTCTGCAAGAGATTGCGGCAAAGCGGAATTTTACCGAGGTGACGCCGCTGTCGGCCCTTAAGGGCGATAACGTGGCGGAACTGGAGCAGATCATTGCCCGGTTGCTGCCGGTGCAGAATTTCCTGTTCCCCGAAGACCAGTTCACCACCGCCAGCGAGCGGTTTCTGGTCGCAGAACTGATCCGTGAGAAGCTGACCCGGTTGCTGCGCGAAGAATTACCGTATGCGCTGACCGTCGAGATTGAACAATTCATCGAAGAAGAACCGCTAGTGCGAATCCACGCGGTGATCTGGGTCGAACGCGCCAGCCAGAAAGGCATTGTCATCGGCGAAAAAGGCGCAACTTTACGCGAAGTGGGCCGACAAGCCCGGCAGGATATGGAGCGGTTACTGGGCCGCAAAGTGTTTCTGGAAACCTGGGTCAAGGTGCGCGAAGGCTGGTCCGACGACGAGCGGGCGTTACGCAGCCTGGGCTACGCCGATCCATCCTGATCCGCCTGCTTCCGCCCGCCGCGACCGAATGCGTGTCCTGCTGCAACCCGCCTTTGTTCTCCACCGCCGCCCCTGGCGTAATACCAGCCTGCTGCTGGAGGTTCTCAGCCGTGATCATGGCCGAATTGCCCTAGCGGCGCGGGGCGCAACCGCTCCCCGCTCCCGACTCAAAGGCGTGTTGCAACCCTTCACCCCGCTGCTGCTGTCCTGGAGCGGGGCCGACGATCTGGCGACCCTGACCGGGGCCGAACCCTCGGCATTGCCGACCGCTTTGCCGCCAAGCCGGATTCTGGCCGGACTTTATGTCAACGAACTGCTGGTGCGGCTGTTGCAGCGCCTGGACCCGCAGCCGGAGGTGTTCGCTGCCTACCAAACCCTGTTGACGGAACTGGTTCAGACGGCCAGCGAGGAACCGCCGTTACGGCGCTTTGAAAAGCAGTTGCTCGATGAACTCGGCTACGGGCTGAATCTGGAACGTGAAGCCGGTAGCGATCAGCCGATTGTCGCTGAGACTCAGTATTGCTATGTGCTGGATCAGGGGCCGCTGGCCGCTGATCGGAATGCTGTCGGTGTCCCGATTTCCGGGCAGGGGCTATTGGCGCTGCGTGACGGGCGTTTTACTAATCCGGAGGTGTTGCCGGAGGTCAAACGCCTGATCCGCGCCGCATTGGCCGAACAACTCCGGGGTCGGGCGCTCAAGACCCGAGAGCTGTACCGGGTGCGGCGGGAGCCTGCAACACCCCCTTTGAAATGACACGGTAAGGCGATGAATCACGAAGATGATGCCTCCTACAAAACGCTATTTGCGGCTCCAGAAGTCGTGCGCGATCTGATTCTGGGTTTCATCCCGGATGAGTGGCTGCACGGTTTCGATTACTATAGTGGACCCCGAAAAATGGACCAGGGGCTTAGATAGAATGCCACGTAACGAACGAGGAGATCGACGTGGCAAGAAAGCAGTTTAGCAACGAGTTCAAAGCCAAGGTGGCCCTGGAAGCCCTTAAGGCTGAAAAGACCATCGCCCAACTCTCATCGGAGTACGGGGTCCACGCCAGCCAGATCAACACCTGAAAGCAGCAGGCGCGGGAAAAGCTGCCGGATCTGTTCGGGCGGCCCAGTGGCATGGACGATCAACGCCGGGAAGCGGAGCAAGATCGGCTCTACCCGCAGATTGGTCGTTTACAAGTGGAGGTGGACTGGCTGCGAAAAAAGTCCAAAGCGTTGGGCTTGACGTGAGCGCGAAGCGGGCGTTGATGGAGCCTGACGCGAAGAATCCCAGTCTGCGTTGGCAATGCGCCTTACTGGGATTGAATCGGTCGACTGGGTATGCCAGCACAATCTGAGTGAACGGACGTTAATTTGGGCCGAGTATGTGGGTCGCAAGGCCGATGACAACCGCTTCTATGGCGATCAAAACGCTATTGCGATTGGTACTCAGGTGGATTTCTAAGCGTTGGTGATTCCAGATTTCGATGATCGCGCCTGAGCCGGACGCTAACGATCAGGTTTTCGTCCGTTTCCGGCACGGTGCCTTCTTGGATTCAAGCGGGCTGGTCATTTGCTGGTAAAGCTCAAACAGGAACGCTACCCGGTCGCTGTCGCCAGTGAATTTCCGCTTGGCATAAGCCGCATCTACGGTAGCATCCAGTTTCTGGTGAGCCTTGGTCAAGTCAACCGGCATGGTCAAGGGATCGTAAAGATCGGCAAGGGACGCATGAGGAAATCTGGCCCGCGCATCCAGAACTGCTTGCGCCGCGTTCTCAATCGCCTGTTTCTGCTGGTCGGTTGCGGTCTGCGGCCAAGGGAAATTGTTGTAAACGATAAGTATGGAGTATTGATAATCGCTTTTTAGTCGGCCTGTTGTTGTCCGCACCCAAGCCATATGAATAGCAGATGACAAAACCCCGAAATGATAAAGGGTAGCATTGGGCAAAATTCTTAATTTATCTCCGCATAAAACAGAGGTATCTAAAAAAGCAATTGGAATATAAAAGCGCCTAATGGATGACACTTGTGGAAGTGCAAGAAATGGTTTTTCCGCTATAAATTCCGTATGAAATCGTGTAGGCATTTCCGCAATTTTTTTTGTTGGAATACTTTTACTGGCCATACGGAACTGACGAACAGCATTAACCCGTTTCATGGATTCAGGTAATTTTCTCAATTGGTCTGGCTCGCACTGTCCTAGCCATAGATACCAGCGTTCTATTCCATTAATAAATTCTTCACCTCCAAGCCAACGACGAAAATAAGGAGCCGCCGCTGGCTCCTCCCTTAGAAATTCTTCCCGCTCTTCCGGGTTAAAAAGATAATTTCCATCATCAATGGGCTTATTACCACTCTGCATTAATGGCACGTCACATATTGGTTTTTCCCGCCTTTCAAGAAAATAGGTTGGGGCATCCGACAGATAAGGATTGATGCTACTCACCTTGATTTCATACGGATCGGCCTGTGGCTTCTCATAGGCAAAAATCCGCTTGTCGTCGGCATCATGCAGCGCAAAACCGATAATGACGCAATGCACAGCGGCTTTTCCTTGTGCCTCGCTGGACCATTGAAATGTCCGGTGGGCAAAGTGAATTTTGACGCCGCGCCTGAGCAAATCAGCCCACAGTACACTGACCTGCTCGCCTTGAGTGATGGAGTTGGTGGACACAAAAGCGGCTTTGATTTTTGGATTTTCCTCCATGTAGTCGGCGGCTTTCCGATACCACGCCGAAACAAAATCCAGCAGCCCGGCGCTTGAAATATCGTAAAACACACTTTGCATATCAGCGTGTTGACTTTCCTGCAAAAACTTGGAGCCGCCAAACGGCGGATTGCCGAGGATATAATTGATCGTCTCCGGTTTGACGATTTCCCGCCAATCCTGCCTTAGCGCGTTGCCGTGAATAATGGTGGCAGATTTTTGCAACGGCAACCGCACAAAGTATTTGCCGAACTCTTCCGAGACCCGCATATTCATCTGATGGTCCATCAGCCATAAAGCAGTTTGCGCGATTTGCGCGGGGAACTCTTCGATCTCAATACCGTAAAACTGATCCACATCGCAGAGAATCTCGAACTGCGCCACGTCAAGCGATGCAGTGCTTTTATCCAGAGCACGCAGGATGTCCAATTCCAGCAGACGCAATTCCCGATAAGCAATGACTAAAAAGTTGCCGCACCCACACGCCGGGTCAAAGAATTGCAGTTGAGCGATGCGCTGGTGGAATTCCTCCAGTCGCTTCCTGTTGGTTTTTATCCGCTCAAAATCAGCGCGTAACTCGTCCAGAAAGAGTGGCTTGATCAGCTTGAGAATGTTTTTTTCGCTGGTGTAATGCGCGCCCAGATTGCGCCGCAACTTGGCATCCATCACCGACTGAAACAGGCTGCCGAAAATGGCGGGAGAAATCCGGCTCCAATCCAGTGCGCAACAATCGAGCAAAAGCTGGCGCATACAGGTATCAAAAGCGGCGCTCGGCAATAACTCAGCGAAAAGGCTGCCGTTGACATAGGGGAACGCTAAAAGCTGCTCGTCCAACTTTTTAAGGCGCTTCTCCTGTCGGGCGTTCAGCACTTCAAACAAGCTAGATAGCCATTGGGCAAGGTCTGCGCCGTCCTCGCTGGTGCGCTGTTCGATCAAGTCTTGAAACTGGCGGCGCTCGAAAATACTGGTGTCTTCGGCAAATAGGCAAAACAGCAGACGAACCAGATAGATTTCCAAGTGGTGGCTTTCATAGCCAATCTCTTTGAGTTTGTCATGCAATCGCCCCATCCGCTCGGCAGCCTGGATATTAACCGGGTCCTGTTCTTTGTAAGATGTGGTTTGATAACCGGCGATGAATCCGAACAGTCGGACATTTTTATAAAGCGCCTCAAGGACAAATTCATGCTGTTCCCTTTCCTCAAGGTCGTAAAGCCGGAAGCGGGCAAAGTCGGAAACCAGGATATAGCGGGGCGCGTCCCGATCTTTGAGTCCGGGGAAATAATCCTTGGCTTGCTGAAAGGCGCGATCCAAATCCTTGCCGCGTGATTTATGCTCAATCAGTAAAATCCCTTTCCACAGCAAATCAATATAGCCGTCTTGGCCGTCCAGCTTTTTAACCCGCTGCTCAAAAGTCGCAACCCGTTTGCGCGGAATGCCAAACACGTTGAAAAAGGCATCCCAAAAGGATTTAGCTTCAGCGTCTTCTGCGGATTCATTCGCCCATTCACGGGAGAATTGCAGGGCGCGATCTTTAATCTCATTCCATGATAAGGTCATGAAATAATACCAATTCTCGGTAGGTTTTCGTATTGATGGTCGTCATTCCCGCGAATGCAGGAATCCAGTCAGCCGCTGAAAAATGGGATACCCGCTTTCGCGGGTATGACGAACGGGATGGTTTTTGACTTTAACCAGATGAGATCTATCGGGAAACGATATAACCTTATGACCAGGCGTCACCAACATGCCGTTCCGCAAGGTTCCCTAATGCCGGTCGGCAGAAACCGACTCACGCCGCTGAATCGCCATTGGCGAATCCTTGACCTGCACCTTGGCGCACGACGCTCCCAAACTACAACCGCTACAACCGGTCGGCGCGGCGCTGGACATGGCTGAACCATCATCCTTTTGCCGAACGCCGCACCGGAACCAGCCGGTCGGCGCATACGTCCGCACCAGCGCCAGCACCGCAATACCGACGATCAATAACGCCAAACCGTCTTGCCACATCTCAACCGCCTCCCAGCGCTACCGCCACCCGATAGGTGACGAAGGCGGCAACATAGGCCAGACCCATCAGATAGACGAACATGAAAACCGGCCAGCGCCAGGAGTTGGTTTCACGCCGGGCCGCCGCCAGGGTCGCCAGGCATTGCGGAGCGAATACATACCAGGCCAGCAGCGCCAGTGCGGTCGCCAGACTCCATTGACTCGCCAAGGTGGTGGACAATGCCTCAGTCACCGCGCCTTCATTGCCACTCAGGGCATACACCGTGCCCAGCGCCGCCACGGCCACTTCTCGCGCCGCCAGGCCCGGCACCAGAGCAACGGCAATCTGCCAGTTGAACCCAATCGGCGCTAATAACGGCTCCAGTCCGCGCCCAATCATTCCGGCAAAGCTGTAATAAATCGCCGGTTCGGTCGCCCCTGCTGGCGCACCGGGAAAGGTCGAGAGAAACCACAGCACCACCAGTACACTGAGGATGATCGTGCCGATCCGCTGGATGAAAATTGTGGCGCGCTCCCACAACCCCAGCAGCACATTGGCCGGATTCGGCCATTTATAGCTCGGCAACTCCATCAGCAACGGTTGCCGGTTACCGCGCAACACGGTCAGCCGCAACACACCCGCCGCCAGTAACGCCCCGACCACGCCGATCGCGTACAACCCGAACATCACCAACCCTTGCAAGCCGATCCCGCCCCACACCGTGGTATTAGGAATGAAGGCGGCAATCAGCAGGATGTACACCGGCAGCCGCGCCGAACAGGTCATCAACGGCGCGATCAGAATGGTGGTCAACCGATCCAGCGGGTGGGAAATGGCGCGGGTGGCCATAATGCCGGGGATCGCACAGGCAAAGCTGGACAGCAGGGGGATAAAGGCGCGACCGTTCAAACCAACCCCGCTCATCAGCCGATCCATCAGAAAGGCGGCGCGGGTCATGTAGCCGAAATCTTCCAGCAGCAGGATGAACAGGAACAAAATCAGGATTTGCGGCAGAAAAATCACCACCCCGGCAACCCCTGCGATGATCCCGTCCACTACCAGACTTTTGAGCAGACCGTCGGTCATGTGGGTGGCGACGGTGTCTTGCAAGGCCGTCATCCCGCCATCGATCCAGTCCATCGGGGTCGCCGCCCAACTGAACACCGCCTGGAACATCAGAAACAGAATACTGAGCAGAATCAGTGGCCCCGCCACCGGATGCAGCACCACCCGATCCAGTCGCCGGGTCAGCCGCTCCGGGGTAGCGTCCTGAATCACCGCTTCTTTAAGCAGCCGCTCAACTTCCCGGTGA
>Ga0316607_1000757_pt1 | contig 10779 bp, 12 predicted proteins | sample MIS2016062E_MG_FD_207674 | JGI IMG/M metagenome (GOLD analysis project Ga0316607, IMG submission 207674) | Microbial mat bacterial communities from Middle Island sinkhole, Lake Huron, Michigan, United States - MIS.2016.062E | ecosystem: Environmental > Aquatic > Freshwater > Lake > Sediment...
GAAGGCGAGATCCTGCCGCCGGAGACCACCACGGCTGTCCAAAAGGGCACCACCGGTGCCCTTTCGGGGATCGGCAAGATCACGGCGATCATCCATGCCGACCTGGCGGAGATCAATCAACTCGAGGAGCTGGCCGTCAACCGCGCGATCCGCATCGGGATCATGCAGGAAATGGCGAAGCGGATCCTGCCGCATGGCGAGTTCAACAAATGGCGAGAGCGCGAATTTGATACATCCCTTCCGACACTAAAGCGTTACCACCTGCTGGCGCTCAATCGCCTGACTGAGGTGGGGCTGCTGCAGGGGCACGACGAGGCCACACCGATGCAGATCCCGCTACCGCGCGATCTGGCCGGGGTCAATGCGGATACGCTGATCCCGGAAAAGCAGAGACAGATGCTTTTCAACTGGGGCGATGACACCCCCGGCAGCATCAACGAGGCGCTTGCACGCTATAAGGTGAAGCTCGGACAGAAGCCTCGCGGCGGCGACCACGGCGGGGGTGCGGCCCGTGCCAGGGCTGCCCAGAACGAGGCGCAGAACCAGATCCAGATCGCGGGGATGATCTGGAACGACATCATCCGCGGCCTGCGCAAATTCGTGCTGGAGGATCACCAGCACAACTACCTCCAGCCCGCTGACCTGGTGATCGGCCGGCAGGCGATTCTCGACGTCCTGAAGGAACTCCCGAAAGCGGTCTGATCATGTCTACCCCGTTCGCACTCCAGTTGATGAGCGATGCCGAGTTGATCGGTATGCTGACCGTCAAGGAACGCGACGACGTCCTGCGCTGGAAGGATGTCGTTCGCCGCTTCGACAGTGCCAGCGACAAGGTCGCCATCGTCTCGCAACTGGAGCGCGAGCTGCGGGGCTCCATCCGCATCAGCCGCGCCACCCTCTACCGCCAGGCCAAGGCATTCCACAAGGAGGGGCTGATCGGCCTTTTCCCGGTAAAGGCACGGCGGCGCGCGGAGGCGGAAACCGCCATCCCGCCCGAGTTTGTCGAGGAGTGCTGGAAGATCGTCGCCTGCCAGAGCCAGCGGATGCAGGGCACCGCCGCCGCCTACCGCTCGCTCTTCTACGACTGGCTGATCCCCGGCAAGGTCATCCCCGGCTACGGTACCGATTGGCGCGGCATCTACACCAGGGAACACGAGGGTTCACCAGCCCCACGGCATTGCCCGTACCTGCCGCACCGCTGCACCCCGGTCGGCTGGAGCGAGCGCAACCTTCGCCGCTACCTGCCGGACCGCCACGCCATCACCGCCGCCCGGATCGGTACGCTCGCCGCCCGCGAGCTGCTGCCGAAACTGCCCTCCACCCGCGTCGGCCTGCGCTTCGGCAGCGTGTTCGTCGCCGATGACCGGTTCCACGATGCCCAGGTCAAGTTCGCCGGCAACCTCATGCCGCAAGGCGTGGTCGAACTCGGCGCGATCGAGCTGCTCACCGGCCACTACTGCACCTTCGGCATGAAGCCGATCCGCGAACGCGATAACGGCACCCGCGAGCACCTTCGCGAGGCGTTCATGCGCTACCTGGTGGCGGACATCCTCTGCCGCATCGGCTACAACGCCAATGGCTGCAAGATCATCGGCGAGCACGGCACCGCCCGCATACCGACCGATACGCAGGGGCTGCTCAAGGACCTCACCGGCGGGCGCGTGGAGTTCTGCACCGGCGCAATCCTCAACGCCCCCATCGCCAAGGGCCTGCTGCCCGGTGCCGCCCGTGGCAACTTCCGCATGAAGGCCGCCCTCGAATCCGCCCACGGCCGCTACAAGAACGATATGGCCCTGCTGCCCGGCCAGAAAGGCGCGGATCCGGCCCACGCCCCCGAGAACCTGCCCGCCAAGCAGGCATACCACAAGGCGCTGATGAAGGCCTGCATCGCCCTTGCCGAGCAAAATCCGGACCTCTGCAACCGCATTGCAAGCCCGTTTCCAGACTACCATGCGTACATCCAGGCGGTCGGCCTGGTCTATGACCGCATCGCCGATGACATCACCCACACCCTCGAAGGCTGGTACGAATGCGGTTTCTCGGTGGATGAGTTCTCCCTGTTCGGAGACTGGAAACCGCTGTCCGAGCTTGACCGCCTGAAACCGGAACAGCGCTCCCTCATCCTGGCCGCGTTGCGGGCAGATCCGCGCAGCGTCCGCCCCCGCCGAATGTCCCGCCGCGAGGCATTCATCTACCAGCAGTCCCGCGCCGACCTGATCCGCTTGCCCGATAGCATTGTCCCGGCCATCCTCGGTGCGGACCTTGGTGACATGCTGAATGTGGAAAAAGACGGCACCCTGCAGGTACCCGATAAATACCTGCCCGCCACCCGCCACCAGGTGGCCGCCTGGTGCAAGATGCCGGACGGCAGCACACAGGCCCTCACAAGGGGTAGCAAGTGGCTGATCCACTTCAACCCGCTCAATGCCCGCGAGGCGTTTGTGTCCACACCGGACGGCGCGTATGTCGGCAAGGCCCCCGTCCTGCTGCCCGGTACCAAGTTCGAACCGGATCACGCCAACCTCGCCACGCTCGGGGCGATGGAGCGAGACATGCTCAAACAGCTCCGCCCGGTTGCCAATAAGCTCCTGCACGACCGCGCCAACGATCTCGAGAACAACGTCGCGGTACTGGCAGAAACCATGCCGGAACTTGCCGACAGCATCTCCCGCCGCCAGATCGAGCAAAAGGCGCACAAGGGCTTCAAACCCGTCAACCTCCTGGATGATGACGATACCGATACCGGCGACGATTACGACTCTCAAACAGAACCGGCGTTCAATGCAGCGGCACTGCTGTAGCAACGCCTAAACAGTCAGGGCGAAGAACATTCGCCCCAAAGAAAGGAAAAGTGCCATGACCGAAGAAAGAGCCACCTACGAGACGGAAACCCACGATGTTGATGCCGCGCAGGTCAACGCCCAGTTCGCCGGCAACAACGTCCGCGCCTCCTGGCCGTTCTCCCTGCACAACGTCCGCGCCAACATGACCCACTGCGCACCCGACCGCCGCGAGGCCATGATCAGCGCCTTCCTCTGGTGCATCGACGAGGCCCACCCCGTGGACAAGGCCGAGTTCTCCAGCCGCATCGGCTACAACGAGAACACCGTCTATAAGGTATATGCCGGCAAATACCGCAACCCGGACGGCACGCAGCTCGACATCCCCGAAAAGATGGCCACCGCCGCCGCCAACTTCGTGGAACTCGAGCGCGAACGCCTCGCCGGTGGCGGCAAGGGCGGCTTCATCATGACGCCCACCGCCAGGAAGATCTGGACCGCATGCGACCTGGCCCGCGAAAGCCAGACCCCCGTCATGCTCTTCGGCCGCTCGCACACCGGCAAGACCGAGGCCCTGCGCCACTACGCCAGCGAGAACAACCACGGCCGCACCGTCTATGTCCGCATGAAAGCCGCCTGCGGCCTCGGCGGCATGGTCAAGCGCATCGGCTCCCGCTGCGGCGTCAGTGACAAGGCCAACACCGCCGCCCTCATCGACCGCATCAAGAACGCCCTCACCCCGGATATGGTCCTCATCATTGATGAGCTGCACCTGCTCCAGTACACCTACCGCGTGCAGAGCTTCTTCTCCTGCATCGAGGTCATCCGGGAGATATACGACGAGGTCAAGTGCGGTATGGTCCTCTGCGGCACCGAACTGCTGCTCGAGAAGATCAACCAGGGGGCGCGCGGCGAGATGGAGCAGATCCTGCGCCGGGGCGTCCACCGCCTGAGCGTCTCCATCACCCGCGGCGACATCGCCGCCATCGCCAAGGCCGCCGGGCTTGAGATGCCAAAGGCTGGCGATACCGTCAGCGTCCAGGGAATCACGGAAAAGCCCTACGCCCTGCTCCAGCAGCTCGCCAAGGATCACGGACTCCTGGCCATCAGCGAGCGCCTCCGCTACGCCGCCAAGTTCGCCGCCCGCCGCGAGCAGCCCCTCACCTGGGAAACCGTCGTCGAAGCCCACCTAACCATCAACAGCCTGTCCCAAAAAGAAAACTGGTAACCAAGTAATGGCGAATAACATTCGCCCAACAAAAAGGAGAAAACAGACCATGGCAGAAAAGACATACACCGACCCCACCGGCCAACACGTACCGGCCAAATACGTACCCGCCTATGACAAGCTGCGCGACCAGATCGCCCGGCGCATCGCCAAAAGCTGGCAGGATGAACAGGTCCGCCTCGCAAAAATCAAGACCGACACCATGGCCGATATTGAAAAGCTGGTAGCCGCCGCCGCCAAGGAAGCTGGCGTCAGCCTGGGCGGGGAAAAGGGCAACCTCCAGTTCCGCAGCTTCGACGGCTCCATCACGATCCAGAACGATCGCCAGTACCGCACCGAGTTCGACGAACGCCTCCAGTTCGCCCAGCAGCTCATCAACGAGGCCATTGCCGAACTCACAGACGGCAGCAATGCCGACCTGGCCGAGATCGCTAGAAAAGCGTTCCAGCCCCGCCGGACCGGCAACCTCGATATGCAACGGATCCGCGACCTGCGCACCTACAACGTCACCCACCCCAAGTGGAAACAGGCCTGCGAGATCATCGCCGACTGCGAACGCACCGTCGCCTACCGCGACTACATCCGCGTAGCCGTCCGTCTCGCCCCCGACGCCAAACCCCAACCCATCACGCTGGACATCGCCAGCCTGTAGCCGTAAAGGCGAATAACATTCGCCCGGAAAGGAATCATGATCTGCATCGCCTGCAACGGAACCGGCGACGGAACCAAACACGGGGAAAATGCCTGCATGCTCTGCGACGGCACGGGCCACACCTGCGACCACTGCGGGGAATCCTGCGAAGAAGGCATGAACCTCTGCATCAACTGCGAAAGCGACAACAACGAACGGGATCAATAACCATGACCAACACAAAAGAAACCACCAAACCCGAGCCCACCTGCAAAGCCTGCCCGCACTACGCCAAAGGCTTCTGCAGCCTCTACGGCTCCATCATCAACTTCCACAACCCGGTAATCGCCTGCCGCAAACGGAAAGGATCCCTATGACCGCCGAACAAATCAAGCAACTCGACGCCATCAAGGAAGGCACCCGTGTAAGCGTATCCTACACCCAGCGGTCGTTTTTGACAGTGTGTAGCCTGTCTGGCCGATGGCTCCCAAGAACAGGAGCGCGAGACGGCTACATGATCCTGGGCACCACCGGCAACGCCGGCAACATCATGCTCAGCGATAATGTGAATGTCATGAAAAAAGGCCGCAAACTACACATCCGCGTTGACCTCGCAGGTCAGCGCATCGTCAAGTCACAGATCACCCGCGATGTGATCAAAGCCATAACACAGGAGGTTTAACCATGCCCACACCCAAACAAGACCCGAAATCAACCCTCAAAGGCTGCCTCGGCATCCTCGTGATCATCGCCGCCACCCTCGGCCTGATCTACTACCTGCCAGTGATCGGCACCAAGGTAATCGCACTCCACCCGGTTGACCGCCTGACCATAGCCCTGTCATTCGTCATCCTAGCCACCTCCAGGAGAAAATAATCCATGGACACATTCAGCAGAGTTTGCAGGGAGCTTCAGTCATGCCGGGGCAAGGCACGTGCCGTCACCCTCGCAACTCTAGCTGAGCGTGTCGGGTCCTCGCGCCGTGAGGTCGAGCAAATCATCGAGCAACAGCTTTCCGATTTCCCCTGGCCCATCGTTGCCGGGGCGACCGGCCTCTATATCCCGACCGAGCCGGACGATCTCAACGCCTACATCCACAACCTCCACTCCCGCCACCGGCGCATGCAGCTCCGCGAGGCGACCGTGCGCCGCAAAGCCCGCCTGGCCGGATGGCCCGAGGAGTCCGGCCTCTTTCAAAACCGCCCACGACAACAGGAGTTATTCACATGAACCCGAAACAGTTCAACGGAATCTACCGCCCGCTCGTAAAAATCGCCTGGGAAAACTACTGCATCCGCACCGGCATCAGCCCAAACAAGAAAGATGCCTACCGCCTCTGGTACGAAGCCGCCCTCCGCGACGCCACGCGAGGCCGGATCACGACCACCAAGGACGCCACCCCGAAGGAACGCCAGCACCTGGTCGCTCATTTCCAAGCGATGATAGCCCCATCCGATACCATTCCCATGTACGGCTGGACAGATTCCCAGATGGCCCGCTTCCAGGATCTGGCACACGCCGCCCACCGGGCCGCCCAGGCGAATGGAGAGAATCGCGCCTTTCTCCCTTATATAGAGGCGATCCTGCGCCGCCACAAAATCCAGCAAAACGACGCCGGGCGCTGGCATTTCCCCGACCGCACGGAGTCATTCGATCACATCATGGCCGATCTGGCCATCCGGGCGAACGATGAATACTGGATTTCACGCACCGCAGCAGCCGCAGAAATCCGCATCCGGTGGCAAATCGAACAGTTTTTGCTCGATTTAGACTATATCGACAAGCGTTTTATCCACGATTGGCAGTACATTCGCGGCATCTATAAGCAGTCAGACATGCTCCCCGCCGACATAAACGACTGCCCGGCGGTCACACTCTGGAAGGTTCTGCAGATGTTAGATACCCACATCCGCCGGATCTGCAAGGATTTCGATGTAAAGCCGATGGACCTGCCGACCCGTGCCCATCCCCACGAGCATTTGAAGATAAGCGAGACCGCGCGACACCTTCACATCGGCCACCAGCTTGAGCACATCGCCAAGGTGGAAGTCCATGCCGCCCCGGCGGAAGAGTACGACCCGATTCCGTTTTAATCATGCCGATCCGCCCAGAGATGCGCAGCCGCTACCCGAAAGACTGGCAGATCCGCAGCCGGTTCGTTAGGCATATCCGGGCACGCAACCACTGCGAGTCATGCGGCGTCGAAAACGGATCATTCTTGAAGCCACGCTGCTGCGCGGAACCGATCTGGGATGAACGCGGCATTTGCCTATCATGCGGTAAACGCATCCCGCGCGTGGTTCTAACCACCGCCCACGTCTACGACCATCGTCCTGAGGCAGCAAGCCTGCTCAACCTCGCTGCCTGGTGCCAGCTCTGCCACAACCGGCACGACAGCCAGCACCGTCGTCAAGGGATCCGTGAGCGCCGCGATCGCGCCAGCGGTCAGCTCGATTTATTCTGTCGGAATTGACCTTGCACAGGTCATGCAGCGAAACTGCAACTCCGATAAAGCGCGTCTCATTTTTTTGTCAAACTGGGGGTTTCGAGCGGATGGCGTCTCATTTTCCGAAGCGGTCACAATCCCACGTTCCCGCCTAATCCCTAGCAATCCCGCCTAGTCTCATTTCTCAAAACCGCTGTCCGCTATTAGTATTGGCTATTTCAAGTGGCGGAGGGAGAGGGATTCGAACCCCCGAACGCTTGCGCGTCGCCGGTTTTCAAGACCGGTGCAATCAACCACTCTGCCATCCCTCCAGACGCACCGACCCCTCGGCGGAATCGGTGCGTAAAGACTATGTCATCCGCCGTCAGGCTTCAATCTTTATTTGCAGCCTGTTTTATTTTGCCATGCGGGCAATCAGCAGATTGAGGCGCCTTGCAAAGGCCGACGGATCCTTGATCTTGGAGCCTTCGGCAATGACGGCTTGATCAAGGAACAGACGCCCGAGTTCCATCACATCCCCGGCCTTCGGATCCTTTTCATAGAGCGACAGCAGCGCCTTGACGGCATCGTGCTCCGGATTGAGCTCAAGGATGCGGGGAGCCGCAGGTGCGCCGCCACCGAATTGCTTCATCATCCGTTCCATCTGGGCATTCATCTGTCCCTCGTCCGCCACCAGGCAGGCGGCGCTTTCGCGCAGACGTCCCGACAGCCGGACTTCCTTGATGTCTCCGCTCATGCCTTCCGAAAGCGTCTTCAGCACCCCTTCGAACGCCGTCTTGGTCGTGTCCGGGATCGCTTCGCTCTCCGACGGTTCCAGCGCCCCCTGATCCACGGCCTGGAGTGTCTTGCCCTTGTACTCGCTCAGTGCCTCGGCAAAGAACGGATCGACCGGCTCTTCCATCAGCAGCACATCCTGCCCGCGCGACTTGAAAACCTCCAGATACGGGGAGTGCCGCAGCATCCCCACGCTGTCACCGCAAAGGTAATAGATCTCCTTCTGGTCCTCGCCCATCTGCGAGACATAGTCATCGAGCGACAGGAACTTGCCATCCTCGGTACGGGTCGACTGGAACAGCACCAGTTCGCCCAGTTTCTCGCGGTTGGCATGGTCGCGGGTGACGCCTTCCTTGAGCGTGGCCCCGAAGGCGGCGAAGAATTTGCAGTACTTGTCGTACTCCTTGGTTTTCATTTCCTCCAGGGACGACAGCAGCCGCTTGACTAGGTTGCTCTGGATCTTGCGGACCATCGCATTGTCCTGCAGCATCTCGCGCGAGACATTCAGGGGTAGATCGGAACTGTCCACGACGCCCTTTACAAACCGCAGGTAGGTCGGCAGCAGATTCTCGCAGGCATCGGTGATATAGACGCGGTTAACGTAGAGGTGCAGATGCGGCTTGGGCTCGGACATATAGTAGTCGAACGGGCGCTGCGAGGGGATGAACAGCAGGGCCTTGAATTCGAGCGTACCCTCGGCGCTATAGTGGATCGTCTGCAGCGGCTCGGTATAATCGTGCGAGATGTGCTTGTAGAAGGTGGTGTAGTCCTCCTCCTTAAGCTCATCCTTGGGACGCAGCCAGATCGCCTTACGGCTGTTGACGGTCTCCTCCTTGGTCTCCTTCTTGCCGTCCTTCTCCTCCTCGGTCACCAGCACGATCGGATGCTCGACGAAATCAGAAAACCGTTTGACCAGGTTGCGGAGCTCCCAGCCCTCGAGGTAATCCTTGGCATCCTCGCGCAAGTGCAGGGTAATGTCCGTACCATGCGAATCGCGCTGGGCATCATCGATCGAGAACTCACCCTTGCCTTCGGATTCCCAGCGGACTGCCGTTTCGGCACCCGCTGCCCGCGAGACCACGGTCACGCGTTCAGCCACCATGAAGGCGGAATAGAAGCCCACACCAAACTGGCCGATCAACTCGGGCGCGGCCTTGTCCTTGGTCTGCCGTGCGGTCTCCAGGAAAGCCTTCGTCCCGGACCGGGCAATCGTGCCAAGCTCCTGGACAATCGTCTCCTCGCTCATGCCGATGCCATTGTCGGAGATCACCAGTGTACCGTTCGTCTTATCCGGCACCAGGCGGATCTGCCATTCCGTGCCTTCCTGCGTCAGGGATGGGTTGGTCAGGGCATTGAAGCGCAGCTTATCGATCGCATCGCTGGCATTGCTGATCAGTTCGCGCAGGAAGACCTCGCGATGGGAATAAAGCGAATGGATGATGATATCCATCAACTGGTTCAGTTCCGTCTTGAATTGCATTTTCCGTTCCGACATCAAAGCCTCCGTTGGTGTAAGTTAATAAATAAAATCCGTACTTACAGATCAGCCTGCTTTTATATCAGGTTTTGACATAAAATCAATCCTTTCAAAAATCCTTTCAAAATTCCTTTTGATTCCGCTGAAAACCATGCTGAAGAGCATGAAAAAAGTTAGCCCCTCGTTTTTGCCACCGGTTTTCACGATCCCTGCGGAGATGCGCCTCTTGAGGGCATTCATGAGGCGGGCCCTATCCTCCAAATGCTCCTGAGAGAAGGGCGCATCACGAACACGGAATATCAGCAGGCATTCACTCTACAGGCCATTATTGCCGTAGGATTCAAGATCGAGCAACGGCTTAACCGAGGTAAACAAGCAGATTCGGTTTCTGCGAAAGGTGCTACGTGATAAACAGTCAGTTTAAACTTTGCGAATAGTCTTTGATGGAATGCCAAAAACGTGGCAGAAAACTGTTCGCGGGCTACTCAGCAAGCTACCGCTGGCGGAAAACCTAACCGCCATCCTGTCATAATGGTTTACCCCTACGCCGGGGGCGTTGGCGGACGTTGCTTTCCATTAATCAAAAGCGCAGGTTCCATTGCAAGCGCGACTCCGCCGCCTTGATAATCGAGCGTTTATCCGGCAGGGCTGCATAATCAAGATCCGGCGACTCGGGCCGGATTGTCTTGACCACCTTTTCGACCGTGGCGAGCGGATCACGCATCACCTGGCATTCCCAGAGGATGATAACCTTCCAGCCGGCCTTCTTCAGATCGCGCAGATTGCGTTTATCGCGCGCCACATTCGCCGCGAACTTCGCCTGCCAGAATTCCATACGCGTCTTGGGCGTTGTGGCGACCTTGCAGCCATTGTGCCGGTGCCAGAAGCAGCCGTGGACAAAGACCACCGCGCCATACTTCGGCAGCACGATATCCGGCTTGCCCGGCAGATCCTTCCGCCGCAGCGAGAAACGAACCCCCGCCCGATGAAGCAACGAACGCACAATCAGCTCCGGCTTCGTATCCCGCCCCCGAATCCGCGCCATCACTTCCGACCGTTTTTCCTGACTCCAGATATCCATACCGCGAACTATATCCGAGCCCATCCGTCAGATCAACCCCATCTGCATCGGGGAAGACCGCAGACTGCAGACTGAAGACCGCAGACAAGGGCAACAGGTGAAGCCTTTTCCGGGAGGGACGGGTTCAACCCCGTCCGCAGCGTTGTAAGTCCCCAGCAAGGACGGGCTTGTCCACCGTAGCCATGAGGCGAAGGCGGGTGCCACCCCGTCCGCACCGCGCATGAGAGGACACTGGCGAAGCTTTTTACGGGCGACGATTCCTTGGATCGTTCATCGTCAATAGTAGGTCGTGGCACCTTGCCCGACCGCCGAGCATAAGCCGGCCTAGCTACGAGCAGTTTTCCGTATTCGGTCTTCAGTCT
>Ga0316607_1000759_pt1 | contig 10757 bp, 6 predicted proteins | sample MIS2016062E_MG_FD_207674 | JGI IMG/M metagenome (GOLD analysis project Ga0316607, IMG submission 207674) | Microbial mat bacterial communities from Middle Island sinkhole, Lake Huron, Michigan, United States - MIS.2016.062E | ecosystem: Environmental > Aquatic > Freshwater > Lake > Sediment...
TACGGCAGCGGCAGCGGCTAATAAAACAAACGAGGGGCGCGACTCTAACGCGCAAAATTTATGAGCAGCATGAAACAGGATACCTCCGAAAAGCTGACCTGCGCCCTGCGCGATGCTGAAAAAACGATTGAGTCCCTCCGACTCCAGGAGTGGGCCGCGCTGCACGAAGTCGAAAAACTCAAGGAAGAGCTGGACAAGGAACGGGCGCGGCTGGATTGGCTGGAGATGCACCTCGAAAAACTCATCCGCGTAATGCCGCAAGCAAACCGAACACCGTGGAGGATGTACCACACATTTGGGAAAATCAGCGATCACATCACCATCAGGGAAACCATCGACGCGGCAATGAAACAGCCATAGCACAAATTTGTGCTTGCCTTCAGAGTGTTACTGGCTAACTCCTAATAACTCTAGTGAAAAACTCCCATAGCATCTGGACAAAACTCGACAGATACCCACCCGTTGTGGTGCGCCTGCTGGCCACGGATGCAGATCGTCTGCTGACTCATGCGGAGATTGCCCTGAGAGGGGGCCTGAGCGTGGCCGACGTGAGGCACCTGTCCTTCCTTACCTTGTGGGACGAGGTCCCTGTGTTAAAGATGAAGAAGTTCCTGATCGCCTGCGGCGTGGACTTTGCAGACCCCTCGCGTATGCGCTACCTGAATCGCCGCATGAAGGATCGACTCCATTTTAGGGCCGCTCAGAAAAGCGACCACTGGAAGGACTACTCTGAAGCCCTTGGTACACTACTCTGAAGCCCTTGGTACGTTGCTCTGAAGCCCTTGGTACACTACTATGAATACAACTGAAACCCCAACCCCGTCCAATGGGGTTACCCGCGCCACTTTAAGAAGCTACGAGTACGCTCCTGTCAGCGACGACGAGCTGAAGGATGCCTTGGCCGCTGACCGGGTGATGCGCAGCTACGCGCTCAAGGAGGAAAACTATCGGCGTCGAGTCGAGGAGTTTGTGCAGAAGGAAAAGGAAGCCCAGGCGGAACGATCTCGGATCGACACAAAGATCTGCGACCTGGAAGCCCTGCTCCAAACTACCCGCAGGGAGCGCCGTGAACAGTGTGGGGTCATCAGGAAATTCGCCTATCAACGGGGTATCACCACCCAGCAGATCCGGCAACTGGACCTGCGCTGGAGGAATCGGGAGATCTTCGTACACCGGGCGCTTGTTGTCGCCAAGTTGACACATAATGGTAAGAAGCTAAAGATCACCCGCGAGTTTGACAAGAAGGTCGCGGATTACATCGAATGAAAATTAAGAAACACAAAAATGGATATTGGTATGCCTACCTTTGGGCCAAGTCGCCCGTCAGTCTCAAGACGAAGGACGAACGCGAGGCCCAAGCCAGGGCCAGGGAAGCAAACCTTGAGGACCTGGAGCGCCTGAGTCAGATGAAGGTCATCACGACCGAGGCTATTAGCCGTGTGACCATGCAGAGGCGCATGAGTTTTCGTGCTGCGGCCACCGCATGGGCGGAGTGGATGGGGGAAAGTAACCTGTCTCCGATGACGAAGCACAGGTACCTCGAAGAGGTGAACCGTTTCCTCAGCTTCCACAACTGCGAGAGTCAGCCAGTCTCCACGTTCACCCACAGGTTGATTAACGCCTGGGTAAACGCCCCCGGACCCCAGACTGTGGGCACCCGTAATGCCCGCATGGCGGCGATCTCAAAGTTCGAGACTTTCCTCGCAGGCAACGGCTGGATCATCGGGAGGCCCACCCTGCTTGTGGACATCAAATACGAGGGGCTGACCTTCGAGCAGAAGGAGCCCGCGAAGAAGGAACTCTTTACAGAGGAAGAACTCGCTGCCCTCTATACGGGAGTGGAAGACCCCTTCTGGTATGCCGCCATACGGCTTGCCAACGAGTGCGGGCTGCGGTTGTCGGACTGTGCCTGCGTTGAGGCGGGCCAGTTCCGCGACGGGAAGATCATTGTCTGGATGGAAAAGACCAATTCCCGAGTGGAGCTGCCCTGTCCCTATCGGTTCGAGTCCCGCGTCAAGAGCGGTCCCCTGTTCCCGGAGGCGCACGCACTTTTCCACGACGTTCGCAACCGCTGCCGCCTGTCGCTCAGCTTCGCCAAGATTCTTAAGGACCACAGCATAATTGGGAAGAGTTTCCATTGCTTCCGTCACACTTTTGCCACCAGGCACCGAAGCCTGGGGATGACCATTGACGAGATCCGCGTCAAGCTCGGTCACAGTTCAACGGATACAACGAAGATATACACAGACCATGAGTACAAAAACCACAAAGACCGCCAAGAGTGCTAAGAAACCCGCAGCCAAGAAGGCCAAAGGCTGCAAGAAGTGAGCGCCACCCGGGCTGTCTTGCTTGACAGGCAGCCTGGGGTTTTGAGTTACTACGTCACACGATGCACGCAACCCTCACAGTTGAAGAGACAGCCTATCTCCTGCGGTACAACTCGGAGACTATCCGTGAGATGCTGCGCGCCCGAATCCTGAAGGGCTTCGGTCGCCCGTACCGTCTCCCCGTCGCCCAGTTCGAGGCGATGGGGATGACTCAGAAAACAATCATGGAATGTCTTCGGGCTAGGACTTCGACGGGGGAACAATCTTAAAGTAATCTGCTCCGTCTGAAGATGTTGCCCGACCTTTGTAATGATCCCACAGCATCTGTTGGTTTTTGTGACAGAGAAGGGTGGCGGTTAGTCCTGGGTTTTTGAAAGCGGCCACATGGTAGGAGGCAAAGCTATGTCTGAAACAATTTCTGGGATGGGGGACTCCCGCGTCAACGAACAGGGCACTCTTGGAGTGCATGTACTCAGCGGGGGTGACCGCCCAAGTTTCATCCCCGGCGGTGGCGAGCCAGTCCCACAGGTTATCCGGCAACCCGTCGATAAAGTGCCGTCTCTTGGTCTTGAGTTTGTGGCGCGGGAGAAGGATTCCCCGGTCAACAAAGTTAAGGTCGGCCTTCTCCAGGCGAAAGGCGCTGCTGAACCTAAGACCCGCGAACGCCTCCAAGGCAAGGCGGGCCGCAAGGAACCTGTACCGGGGGTCTTTGGCCGCGAAGTCAAACAGAGTCTTGGTCTGGGCGACGGTAAGGACCTCGATCTCAGCCGGGGTTCCGTTCCTCGACTTGATCTGGGCAAAGGGGTTGGGGGCGACCCCGGTTTCATCCCAGAAGCAGCGGAGGATCTTTCTCCAGTTGTTGAACGTAAGGTCAACGTCACCGACCAGATCATCGAGCCACTCTTCAAGCTCTGGTGCAGACAGGGACTCCATAGGGCGAGTCCCGAAGACCTCCCCGAGTTGCGTGATTTTCTGCTTTTTCTGCCGGAAGGTGTCCGGCGCGAGGTCCTTGCTGGAGAGCTTCCTTTTGAGAAGCTCAAGAGCCTCATCCACCTTTGGTCGCAGTATGGTCGCAACCTTGATGGTGCTGTGGTCGCGCAGAATAGCGACCAGATCCTGGACGGTAAGGTCCCCTAGCACCCCCTTGAGAAGCAGGTATTCCGCGATTTGTTCGCGGGTGAGTACCGTTGCCAGGGTCCCCTCTTTCTTTTCACGCACAAGCTGGTTGTAGCGCCTATCCCGGGCTGCAACGGTGCTGAAGAACTCCGCTTTTCGACTGCCCTGGTGCATCCACTGCACTCCGTAGGGGGAGGGGCGACCCTCTCTGAACCTCTTTGAGATACCGGGAACAGAGTCTTGGTCGCGGTTTGGTCGCAATTCTGGTCGCTGTTTGGTCGTCATATTAGGGGTGTTTAGCGGTACCTTGCGGTGCATCGCTCCCTATGACAACCCTCTTTTCAGAGGGCGCTGGTGGACCCGATCAGGGTCCAATCTCCCTCTGGGTAACAACTGGTCGCGGTTTGGACGCAGCTTTTCAGTCCTCGGTCGCAATCATAACTGCTGCGACCAGGGTCCACTCTACTCCTCCCCGTTGCGGTTGGATGCCAGATCATTTTGCCACGCGGTGACCCGGTCCCCATACCCCGAGGCCCGCGCCGCGTGCTTAAGCAGGGTGCTTTTGGAGATGACGGTCCCGCCATAATAGGGCTCAATCCCGAGCCAAGCCCCGTAGAAGTTTTGCATTTGGATCGCCTCACGGACGGCAGCCTGCCCTTGTTCGGGCATCGAGCTTAGAAGTTGCTGGGTCTCTCCGATGGTGAGGGTAGTCGCAGGGATTGACCGCAGGATATGCCTGCTTGAAAAAGCCTGCTTCACTGTGCCCCGAGGGTCTTGGATACCCATCTTTCGATAGGTACGGATCGCTTCCTTGTACTCCCGCATGAAGGCGTTCGGATCGTTGGCGAACGCAGCTAAAACCATGTTGGTAACGTGGGGGCTGGCTTCGTTGAGGGTACTGCTCCCTCCGCTCAGTTTCCTTAGCTCGATGTCATTCTGTTTGCAGGCGATCCGAAGCCAGTTCCCTGCGTTCTGGCGCTGGTAGATGTTGGCTTCCGCCTCCACAGGCCCCCCGACAATCGGCATCTTCTCCAGCATCCCGCCCGTGAGGTTGTTCGCCGCCTGCATATTCTGGAGCATACCCCCGAAGCCCATTGTCATGAGAGCGGGGCGACCGATATTTGCGTAGTTCCAGTTCTCCGGGCCGCTGGCGAGAGCATCTCCGAGCAGCTTCTGGAGGGATTGGAGCTGGCGAATCGCGACAATGCGGTTGTCCAAGCTGAAGGTATTCATCCCCGTGGGGCCGTCATTGCTATCGACAGTCATGGCGGCGAGGTCCCCGAAGAACCCTCCGACGCCGAGAGTTCCCATGCGCTGGACGATGGCATCCAGACTTTTCTTGAAGTCCCGTTCGGTCATGGGGACTTTCAGTTCACGAGTCGCGGTTCGCTTATTGAGGACCTCTTCGTCGTATTGGTCGATCAATACGCTGTAAGCAACGGCAGCGGGGGCCATTCCAACCGAGAGAACGCCCAGACCTTTGGCGAAGGAAGCGATGGTGTGTCGTCCTTCGGCGTCCCGAAACATCTTGATGAACTTGTCGGTGGCATCGAACTGGTAGCCGAGTAGCGTCATGCCCATGCGACCCATCTTGCCTTGGTTGAAGATCAGCGGGCGGCTGTTCGTCGTGGCTTCACCCGTATTACGCTCGATGCTCAGAGTCCAAATCGCGGAAGGGTCGATTCCCTCCAGAGGGTCTCCAATCTTTCCCTTCACAAGGTCCGCAGCAATGCTACGAACGTCAATGCCCACGCTGTTCAGGTGGTCCATGAAAGTGTTGTAGAGCTGCTCGTTTACGTGGAGGTCCTTCGCCTGGATGAAGGTGCCCACCTTATCCGGGTTCTTCCGGTAGTGGTCTGCGTAGTTGAGTATCGTGACTTCCGCGTTGCCCAAGTCGGTCATCGCGTCCCGGCAATTCGAGTGGACCTGAATGAGTTGCTTTGGGTTGACCAGCGCCTTGGGGCCCTTCGCGCCATCGTGAGATCCCAGCGAAGCGTGGCTGAGCAGTCCCTTTACGACGGAGGCGAACCTAAACCCACGACTCTCCGCTTCGGCCCCCTCGAAACCGAAGCTCGGAGAAAGCGCGTCCCTCAAGGTCATTCTCTGGGAGGGGTGCAAGCCTGCTCGGGCGAGAAAATCACGATACCGTGCGTTCGGATTGATCGTCGGAAGATGCAGGTAGCTTAAGGGTACGTTCGCTGTTGCCGCTGCAACATCGGCAGTAAGGCCCATGTAGTAGCGCAGGATCGAGGGTGCCGCCCCCAAGCCATAGGTGGCAAAGCGGTTGATTGCATTGATCGGGTCTTTGAGACCGGACTTCGCACCCGTGAGCATCAGGCCCACGGTCATGTTGAAAATATACTCAAAGTTTCCGAGCCCTTCCGTACCGGAGGCATCACTCTGATACACTCGCTGAATCTCGTTGAAGAGTTTGGTCCCGTCCTCCCCCAACCGTTTGTAGTATTCGGTCGCCCTCTTGAGGTCGTCCGCTTCTTCGGGATTCCCCTTCTTGAAGGCGGCCTTTTCCAGTTCGTTCATGTGTCCCCACTTCTTTGCCTTGGCCTGGATTTCCTGAGCCGAGTGCTGAAGGTAGGTGGCGAGCTTCTCGTAATTATTTCCCAAGGCGGCGTTCTTCGCAATGGTCCGGGCGGCGGAAGTCAGATCTTCCTCGGAGGCGTGCAGGTAGCGCACCCAGGCGGCGGGCAGACTTTCAACCTGGCGGGCATCCATCATCACATGGCTTGTGGCATGTACTTCCAGGCGTATGTCTCGAACGGGGTTTATGAGTGCGTCCGTAGTCAAGACCTTTTTCCTGAACCATGAGTACCCTTGCTCAACATACTGATCCTCGGTCATCCCCGATCCGGGATTGTCCGGGTCTTCCTTCGGCGCTACTTCCCGGTAAATTCGACGGAGAGTTTCCTCAACAACAGATCCCTTCTTATCCGCGAGGGCAGCTTCATAGCAACGCTTCGCAAGCGGGAGCGGTACGTTGATGGTGGCCTCCTCATAAGATTTCGGAGTCTTCAGATCGAGGCCGTTCCAATCCGTGAAGATGGGGGCCACAATCATCCGAAGGGATTCCGCCCCCGTGTTCGGGTCGCCCTCAAAATTGGTCAAAACTTTCTGGATACGCGCAAGATATTCTGCGGGTTTCTCCCCATCCTTGATTGCGTCCACCGCTCGAAAAGAGTCGGGGCCGTCGCCCTTCAAGGTGCGGTTCAGGCTGTTGAAGATTGCAGTAAATTCCCTGGAGAAGGTTCTTGGAAAGGTGCCCAAGACCCCTCGGTCGATCATTTTCCGGGTCGCCGCAACACGTTCCCCGGTTGTGATATTCGTCGTGTGGAGTGACTCATCTGCCACACCATCGCCATGCTTCGAGTAGAACGGAACGAGGAACTCTTTCATCGCCCGCTCGTTGGCCGCGTAAGCGTTCTCAAAGGCGGTCCACGACCTGTCGCTACCTGCGATCTTTACGCACAGAGTATTGCCGCTCTTCGAGAAGCGGCGGCGAATATCCGCCATTACTTGGACGCGATCCAGATGGAGATGCTCGTTGTTCCCGTGGTTGATTGCAGCGTCGATACAGGCGAACAGGTCCACAACTTGCGCGCCTCCGGTTTCGCCCGAGAGAATCTTTATGGCTCGGTCAAAGACCTTTCCATACTGGATGGCTTCCGACTTGGCCGGGAAAAGGATTTTCTCAACGGCGCGGGAGGCGTTGGCAGCCAGCCGTCCCGCCAAGGTTGCCCCGGCTTCCAGCGCGTTCGCCACACCACTCCTTGAAGTGTGGAAAGTGATGACCTTTTCATGGTCCGAGAGCAGCATCTCATCCATGCGACGACGAAGCTGAACGACTTGGTTGAACACACTGCCCTGCGCCTCGGGAGTTCCCTTCCATCGCTCAATCCAGGCGGTGTACTCCGCCTTCAACTTGAAGAGTTGATCGTTGTCCAGCGCGGAAGGAGAGTGTCGGTTAAGATCAATCTCGTGCGCGGGCAGCTTTTCGCTACGAACATCCACCTGATCGGGCCGAAGGTTCGTGTCCGAGAGATTCGGGATCTTGACTCCGGGCAGCAACTCCGAGGGAACGCTGATCTTCAACCGCTGCTCCACACGGGTCTGCGCGTCCGCCACAATCTTGTTCATATCCCTGACGATAGGACGCTTTCTTTCCAGGTCGGCCATGTGGTCCTGCGTCTGCCTCAACTTTTTGAGTTCTTTCTCCCACAGCGCGATCTTCTTTATCGTCCTGCTGTCCTTAATAGCGGCTTTGATCTTCCCCCGCTCCGTTTCGCTCGGTTCAAAGACAACTTTGCGAACGAGATTGAATCGCGCAGTTTCCTCTTTGTTGGTTCTGGTCTGGCTTACGATCAGGTCCGCCAGGTAAGGCTCCTCCTCGCGGAGTTTAATAAACAGGCTGAGCAGTTTCGGGTTCTTCTCGCTGAGTTTCTTCAGATCCCCCAACTCCGAATCGGAGGAATAGGGCCGCTTCTGGTCAAATTCGGCGGCGGACTTTATCACTTCTTCGTAAGTACCCGTGAGATACCCCGCTTCAGACAACCGCTCCAGTTCCTTGAATACGCTATGGAAACTGGCCCCGCCAATGTCCAAACGACGGGCGGCGTTCTTCTGCTCCTCAGTCCCCTTGAGATAGCTAAGTAGCCTCCGGTTGAGAAGGACCAGGGTATCCTTCGCATTGGTGACATCATTGAGTCGTGCAAAGATTTCCTGCTGACGGGTTCCGTGTTCCGCATTGAGAGCCGCGAACTCCGCCTCCCACTGGTTCCCCTTTTTGAGCAACTTCCTGGAAAGAGAATCTACATGACCTTTGTACGCGGTAAGCGCGAGGTCCCGCAGCCCGCCCTCCTCGGGGATTTCGTCGATGCTGTTGAACCATGTTTTGGTGTGGGTTTCGACCTCTTCGGGAGAAAGCACTCCGGTAAGTTCAAACACCCTGTCGAGGGATTTCTTCGCAACACGCTTTAACTCCTCGGTGTTTGGCAGGCCGAGAGCGTCCCGAAACTCTTCCAGCTTTCCCAAGTTTGAATAGGACCCTTGGGCGCTCTGTTTGCGCAGGGCCTTCTCTTCTGGAGTGAGGTCCTTGGAGGTCGCGAGTACCTTTTCGTGCCACGTTCCGATCAACTTTTCGACCTCAGAGGCAACAGCGTGTTCGATCTTGGCCCTCGTTATAGCCCCGCTGATCTGGTGACGTACCTGCGCCTTGAGTTCATCGAGAGGGTCGGCCCCGAGGGTGCGTGCGACGTTCTCTGCCACCACGCGGTCGAGCATACCGGAACTATTCACATGGTCTACGAGGGATTGAACTGGCCCGGTGATATTAAACTGAACTGCTCCGGGGATCGGTTCATGTATTGGTTCATACCGAAGGCCCTTATCCGTGAGTTGAACTCGGCGGGCCTCTCCCCCAACCAGGTGGAATACTTCCGCGGTGGTGGGTGCTCTCCCGAAGGATTGGGGGAAACCCTGAACCTTGGCGTAGTCCCCGCCTGCGATTCGAGCCGCCAAGTTCTCCGCAAAGGCGGCAGCCAGAAAACCCCCGGTGTTCTTTTCACCCAGGAAAAGTTTCTGCACGTAGAGCGCACTCTTGAGTATCACCTCCTTGAAGCCGCGCCAGATTGTGGCGACCGCGTTTGTGGCGACGGGCTTCGACAGCCCGAGCATGGTAAGGTATTCGACCGCCTGCTCGTTGGATTTCATTCCCAGGCGAGCCCCGTCAGGAAGGTCTCCTTTGACCACTCGCGGGTCCGCGACTTTGGGGTCCAGCGGGTTTCCCTCGGCAAAGATGGAGTCCACCCAATGGTAGAGTGCTGCCCTGGCATACTTGGGCAGGGCTTCGACAACCGGGTGAGTCACTTCATGGAAAGCCATGCGGAGGTTCTCAACTGTCGGGGACAGCGCGTTTCGCAGACCCAAGGCCACGAGGTTCTTCGACTTGTCGTAGGCACCCCCGAAGTCTTTGATCGCGTCCTTCAGGATGATCGTCGTGTTGAACGCCCGACCTGTGCTGAGAATATCCGAGTAAAGTTTTTCGCTGCCTGCCTGGGTTAGATGGATCCCCCCGTCGGGGGCGGCTACCGTATGGGCTACGGCCCCCTTAATATCTTTCTTCAGGGCATCCTCCAAGGTATCTACCCCGCCCACCGATTTCGTGGCGTCTTCGGGGAGAGAGTCCACAAGTTCGTGGAGCAGACCTTCGACATGTGCAGTAAGACCCGCCTGGTGGACGGGGCTGAGTTTCTCCAAGACACCCTCTGCATTACGCAGTTCGAGAACAGCATTGATGATCCCCCGAACATGCAGTTCCCCATCCCCGCTACGGATCGCATTTGAGATAAATTCTGCGGAGAATTTTTTGAACCGACGCAAGGATAGTGTTTTTCCGAGCGTTTCGGCGTCTCCAAACTCAGGGAAACCCCCGTTGGCAGTCGGGCTGAAAACCCTTTTTCCGTTGCGATCTACCCGCGTGAACATGTTCCTAGTCGCCTCGTCCAATAGGTCGGAAGGAGACTCTGGAGTCTTCGCCGCAGTCCTTTCAGCAGGATTCTTTTGCTTCCGCATAACAGGAGGCATCTGCTCCCGAAGCGGGGGGAGCTTCTGTTTGTCCGGGAGTTCCGTGATTACTCGGGCGCGTTCACCCACAGGGCTAGTGTGTTCAAAAATTCCATACACCGCCGGGTACTTGCGGGTGAACTCTTTGGAGGAGATCGACTCCACGCTTTTCCCACGGCCCGGCATTTTGTACCCAAGTGCGGCGGCGGTATCCCGGATAAACGTCGCAACTTCGCTATTCCGATCTCCGTCCAGGTTCTTCAGATACCTTGAAGCGGTGTTCCGATTTAGCTCTTTCCCGAATTTTTCCTGATACGCAGTTGCGAGCTGGTCGTAGAGGCCCTCGTCAATTCCTCCGATCAGGATTCTTGTTTCACGGCCCTTGCTCGTTTTGGATGAGTAGATAGGGGCTTCAATCACACGCCCCGCCTCATCCTTGAAGATGACGGTTCGGGTGGTGGCGTCTTTGGTGTGGGGGTCCCCCGCCCATTGCGTGGGGTCTGGGATGTCCGCAGGGTTAAGAACTCCCGTTACGGAGTCGGGCGCGGGGACAACCGGGACACCCTCGAAGTCAGGTCGGGCGATTCCCGTACCAGAGTCTATCCCCCCCTCGGCTTTCTTCTCCATTGCGGAGAGTTCTTTTTTAGGTGCGACTGCGGTGGTAGGTGCGACTACTTCCGGGGCTGGGGTGGGTGCGACTACTTCCGGGGCTGGGGTGGGTGCGACTACTTCCGGGGCTGG
>Ga0316607_1000762_pt1 | contig 10709 bp, 7 predicted proteins | sample MIS2016062E_MG_FD_207674 | JGI IMG/M metagenome (GOLD analysis project Ga0316607, IMG submission 207674) | Microbial mat bacterial communities from Middle Island sinkhole, Lake Huron, Michigan, United States - MIS.2016.062E | ecosystem: Environmental > Aquatic > Freshwater > Lake > Sediment...
TGCTGCAACAAATTTTAACAATTATTCCTCCTCAGATTCCCGTAATTTTAGATGCCAAACACTGCGATTTAAACACGAGTACAGTATTTGCTAAAACCGTATTTGAAGACTGGCAAGTTGACGCTGTTACCTTAAGTCCCTATGCTGGATTCGACCAAGTAGCGCCATTTTTATTATATCCGGGAAAAACAGTTTTTGTGCTCTGTGCAACTGCAAATCCCTCCGCCGCCGCTTTGCAAGAATACCCAACACCAGAAAATCCTTTGTACTTGCAATTAGTCCGAGTCTCTCAGACTTGGGGAACTCCCGAAAAACTCGGTTTAGAAGTAGGAGTAATGCCGGATATGTTGGCCCGCATCCGCAAAGCCGCTCCAGAACGCCTGATTTTAGTCGAAGGAGACATTGCAGAAGAAAATGACTTGACAGAACCAAACGACCTGGCAGAGCTGCTAGCGGCTGGTTTAAGCAAGAATGGTGAGGGTTTATTACTACCAATCCCCCCCTGTTTATTAACTGAGGAAAATCCGCGCCAAGCTATTCAAAAATTGCGGGATAATATCAACGAACAGCGACTAAGGGCGATCGCAGGTAGTCCTACTTGCGAATTGTGGCTACCGGATGTTTGCTTTTTGCAACCGGAACCTCATCGCGATTTAATCTTGCAACTTTATGATATTGGCTGCGTGGTTTTTGGCGACCACGTACAAGCATCGGGAGCCGTATTCCCATATTACATTGATTTGCGAAAAATCATCTCAATTCCGCAAATTTTCCACCAAATTGTTAGCGCCTATGCAGACATTCTCAAAGACTTAAAATTCGATCGCATTGCTGGAATTCCCTACGGTTCCTTACCCACAGCAACGGGTTTAGCTTTGCGGATGGAACGCCCGATGATTTTTCCGCGCAAGGAGGTGAAAACTTACGGTGCGGGGAAGTTAATTGAGGGGCATTTTCAGGCGGGAGAAACTATTGTGGTAGTCGATGATATTTTGATAAGCGGCAAGAGTGTGATGGAAGGGGCGGCTAAGTTGAAATCTGCGGGGTTAAATGTGGAGGATATTGTGGTATTGATTGACCACGAACAGGGTGTCAAAGATAAATTGCAGGTGAATGGTTATCGGGCTCATTCTGTGTTATCGCTTGCGGAAATTGCTCAGATTTTGTATCAAGCAAATCGCATTAATACGGAGGAATTCCAGCTTTTGACTGCGGAACATTAAACCCCAATTTCTGTTGGGGCGGGTTTTACCAACAAGAATTGCCAAAAACATACAATCTCACAAACCCGCCCCAACCCAGCGGTCAACCGTACTGCGGAACATTAAACCCCAATTCCTGTAGGGGCGGGTTTTACCAACAAGAATTGCCAAAAACATACAATCTCAAAAACCCGCCCCAACCCAGCGGTCAACCTCAATGTACATTTTTTCTATTTAATCAAAAGTACATTTTTTCCATTCGATCAAAGTCAAGGTTGATCGAGATTATTAATTGTGTGAGGGCGGGTTTATGAGATTGTTTGTGTGCGTCAAATATTCGTAAAACCCGCCCCTACCAGGCCGATCGACTTTACAACACTTCAATCAAAGCATCGCCCATCGCCCGACAGCCGACGATTTTCATGCCTTCCGACATGATATCACCAGTGCGATAACCTCGATCCAAAACTTCCACAACCGCTTGCTCAATCTTATTCGCAGCTTCCGGTTGATTCAATCCATAGCGTAACATCATGGATGCACTCAAAACTTGAGCGAGCGGATTTGCTTTGTCTTGTCCGGCGATATCCGGCGCTGAACCGTGAACGGGCTCAAAAACTCCCGGCCCTGTTGCTCCCAAACTAGCAGAAGGTAGCATTCCAATACTACCAGTTAACATCGCCGCCGCATCGGAAAGAATGTCGCCGAATAAATTGCTGGTCACAATTGTATCGAACTGTTTCGGCCAGCGAATTAACTGCATTAATGCGTTGTCAACGTAGAGGTGAGAAAGTTCGACATCGGGGTATTCTTGAGAAAGGGTAATAATCCGATCGCGCCACAGTTGCGAAACATCCAAAACATTCGCTTTATCCACCGAACATAACCTTTTCCCGCGCTTCCTGGCCGTCTCAAAAGCAACTCGCCCGATTCGGTCAATTTCCGACTCGGTATAAGCCATTGTATTGACACCGCGTTTTTCCCCAGTTTCTGTCTCAAAAATACCCTTTGGCTTCCCAAAATAAATTCCCCCAGTCAATTCGCGGACGACCATAATATCCACGCCTTCGACAATTTCCCGTTTCAAAGAAGAAGCATCAATCAATTGTGGTAAAATAGTCGCTGGACGCAAATTTGCAAACAATCCTAATCCTGCACGCAGCCCTAACAATCCTGTTTCCGGGCGTTGTTCGCGGGGCAAATTATCCCACTTGTAACCGCCGATTGCTGCTAATAATACAGCATCGCTGTTGCGGCACATTTCTAAAGTTTCTTCAGGGAGTGGATTGCCAGTTTTGTCAATAGCAGCGCCTCCCATTAAAGCTTCTTCAAATTCAAAGCCGATGTCGAATTGTTGGCCGACAATTTTCAGGATATCTACGGCCACAGCGATAATTTCAGGGCCGATTCCGTCTCCGGGTAAAAGAGTGATGCGGTAGTTTTGTGTCATAGCTATTAAGTCGAGAATTTTTGCCAACTTATTATTGTATCAGGATAGGTCACATTGTTTACGGTTGTTTCTGGATGTTTTAACCACAGAGGGCGCAGAGGGCGCAGAGAAAGAGAGGATAGAGTTGAATAATTGTGATACCGATTGATCTAGGGGATAACTTAATCTATAAATAATAATAGTTCGATCAGAAATTCGGCAGGAGTCGCAGAGTGACAGAAGGTGAAGGTACTACAACATCAGAACAGATTGATTCTAGGGACTTCTCATGGCCTTTTTGGCCGATCGTCCCCATATATCCCTATGGTAAGCGGCGGACGATCCGCAAGGAAATTGTTAAGGACACAATCTGGACTTTTGACCAACTTCAGGGTATTTTCTATGTCGTTGTCCCGATTCGGATGACGGTGATTAAACTAGAGTCTGAAGGCCTTCTTGTCTACGCCCCCGTCGCGCCGACTCCTGAATGTATCCGCTTGCTAAATGAGTTGGTAGCAGAACATGGTGAGGTTAAGTATATCTTGTTGACAACTATTTCTGGCATTGAACACAAGGTTTTTGTTGGCCCTTTTGCGAGGTGTTTTCCCGGTGCTCAGGTGTTTGTCGCCCCTCAGCATTGGAGTTTTCCGCTGAATTTGCCGCTGAGTTGGCTGGGTTTTCCTGCTAAACGCACGTCTGTATTGCCATTTGACAGCAGTGAAACGCCTTTTGGCGATCAATTTGATTTGGCGATTCTTGGCCCGATCGACCTTCGTTTAGGTTGGTTTGCGGAAGTGGCGCTGTTTCACAGGCGATCGCGCACGTTAATGATCACAGATTCTTTGGTTTCTATTCCAGAAAATCCACCGGCGATCGTCCAATTCGACTCTTACCCGCTGCTGTTTCACGCCAAAGATAGCGCTTCGGATCTTGTGGCAGATACTCAGGAAAATCGGCGTAAAGGATGGCAGAGAATTGCTCTATTTGCCATGTATTTTCGCCCTAGCGTGTTGGAAATTCACCCGTGGAGCTCCGTGTTAGGCAATGCTCTCACAGCCCCAGAACGCTCTAGAAAAGCCTATTTCGGGTTGTTTCCGTTCCTGTGGAAAATGGATTGGGGGCGATCGTTTGAGGCTTTGCGGGGGGGAGGGCGATTGTTTGTCGCACCGATTTTGCAAGCTTTGATTCTCAATCGCGCGCCGCAGGAAACTCTCGATTGGGCGAATCGGGTTGCGAGTTGGGATTTTGACAGAATTATACCTTGTCACTTTGATTGTGCGATCGCCACAAACCCCCGTGAATTTCGGCAAGCATTCTCTTTTCTGGAAAAACACTCTGATGTTAGCCTTTTACCAGAAGCAGATTTTCAATTACTTAGGGATATTGATGCAGGTTTAAATAAAATTGGTGTTGTACCACCGGCGAAGGACAAGGTTTTGTAGGGGCTGGTTTCACCAATCATATTTGACACCAACAAACAATCTCATAAACCCGCCCCGCCACCACAGATAACCCACATCAATGTTGATTTTTATAGCCCGTAGGGGCTGGTTTCACCAATCATATTTGACGCACACAAACCTCATAAACCCGCCACACACAACTAAAATTTTATCGCCCCTACTTTTTATTGGCAATTTATGAATTTTTCAATTTAAATTCATCAAACTTCACTACATCTGACTCAGGTTTCCGCGTATCAAAATAGTAGCTACTCACCACACCATTACCCGTATCAAAAATGCTAAAAGCCGTGATATCATTGCTGTCAATATATGGCAGTTGCAGACCATCTTCTCCCACCAGCGGCGCTGTAGGCATCACAGGATTTAAACCATTGGGATCTCCAATTGCACTGTAATCTTCGCGATACGCAGGCGGCACAAATCTGCGTTTTTTCCCCGCAAAAGCACCGTAACTATTACCGACATTAGAAGTCTCTAAAAAGTGCATTCCGCTGGCACTTTCAAAGCGGTTCCACAGGTGCGAATGTCCGTAAAATACTAACTGCACGCCAGCTTTTTCTAGCAAAGGCACGACATCTCGAATCATATAATCTTTTGCTTTTGGATATTCGTAACGCACCATTTTAATATTGCCTTTTTCATCGCGATCGACTATTTGCACTGGGTCAGTATAAGCAGGTACAATATTGTCGCCTAGAGAATGTGGCGGGTGATGAAACATCACAATTTTGTATTTTGCCTGCTGGAATTCGGGACTATTTAGTTCTTCTTTCAGCCAATTATATTGAGCGCTGCCCTTGACAATTGGCTCAAAAATATGCTGTCCGTATCCCCATTTTTCGGGATTGTTGAAATCTGCGTCGCGTTCCCGATATCTGCCTCTAGCACCGGGATCTAAGTTGGGTGTGCGCCAGATATTTGTCACGTACAAAGTGACTAAGCGCACGTCGCCAAAAGTGACAGCATAGTAATTTTTGTTACCGGGTAGAGTAAAAATTTCATTGTAGGTATCGCTATTAAAACTCTGGTTTTTTATCCAAGTTTCTCGCACTTCTGAATCATTATTTGGATTCAATTTAGAGGCATTTTGAGTGTAGATTTTTTCAGCAGCAGCGCGGGGGAAAGGGTCGTTAAACTGCTCGTCTAGTTTGCTCACTTTGGAAAAGCGCCCCATAATTTCGTGGTTTCCAATGGTGGGAAAAAGCGGCGCGTGTTGGATCAGTTCGCCGCCAGTATAAACTGTTTTGATGCCGTTTTTGTCGATTTCGGAGAAGCCCCGCCCTTGGAGACTGGGAAAGAAGGCGCGGCCGCGATTGTCGTCGAACCATTCGGAAGCGCGATCGGCTATATTAATTAAGTCACCGGCCATGAAAACGGCATCAACTCTGTCAATTGTTGCTGCTACTTTCTGGATGTTAGCTGCTGTCATTGGCATCAATTGATGATCGGAAGTTAGGAGAATTTTCAGCGGTGTTCCTGCTAGCGGTGTCGGAGAAAGTGTGAAAATTTTGCTGCTGACAGATTCGCCATCTTTTCTTTGGCTGGTGACTGAATAGGGAATGCGATCGCCTGGTATTAATTTGGGAACTTCCGCTTCGTGACGCCAGATATTGCGGAAAATTTGGTTATCAATTATGCCCTGTTTCATTTCATCGGAGATGCGCGAGTCTTTGTCTTCGCGAGTGCGGCTTAGCTTAACAGTAGTTGCAGTGACAATTCGATCCAATTTTTCGCCGTAAGCGACTGTGTTGCGAGTACCGGGAAATTCGGTAAACCAGACAACTCGCACGGAATTTGCGGTTGGGAGTTGTAAAAATGGATCGGTTAGAAGTTGGGGTTTATTGAGATAAGACCCCACAACTAAACCAAGCAGTAGAACAATCAACAGCAAGATAGCAAAAAACCAGGGGTTGCGAGGAGAATTTCTCGGATTTTCTATTTCTTCGGGGAGTGGTGTAAACATAAGTTATTAGTTATTAGTTATTGGTTATGGGTTATTAATTATTAGTTCAGGAGTTACGCTTGGTAACGGTGTGACAAGGCTTTGAGATTCTTCGTTTCACTCAGAATGACAAAGTTTCACTCAGAATGACAAAATTACTTTGCTATGTAAATATCTGGTTTGCCAATGCCGTTGGCGTCGGGCATCACTCCCACGATCGCAAAATCCATTTTCGGGTAAAATTTATCTAGAATGTAACTGAGATGTTGCATTATTCTCAACAGGCTGATGTAACAATCTTAACATAATCTCATTTTAAATCTCAAATAGATATGACTCACCATCTTCTCAAGGCTAATTGCCAAACTGTACATTTGGGCGGTTTCTCTCCGAATCTTAAACCAGCCTTAATCGTTGATTCGGGCGATCGCATTGATGTGGAAACTTATTCGGGATTTTACGTTGCTGACAAGGCACCGCCGGAATTTCTCACCCCGGAATTTTTAGATATTTGTCAAAATTTGTCGATCGATCGCAAAGTTGGCCCAGGCCCGCACTTGCTAACCGGCCCGATTTATGTTAACAACGCGGAACCGGGAGACGTTTTAGAAATCAAAATAGAGGATGTTTACCCAAGTTTGCCCGTGGGATTCAATGCAATTCGTCCCGGATGGGGGGCTTTGCCGCAGTATTTTTCTGAACCTAAATTGCGGTTTATTCTGCACAATTTCATAGGACCGATAAATCAGGGGGTCAACCGGAACCGCCGGATCTAAACCACCTTTTAACGGAGGTTCTGTCAGGGCCGCCGAGGCGGAGATGTCAAGTCCTAAAGCTGATAAAATTTTCTCGGCTTCCTCTTGGGATGCTGCTGCTTGACGGTAAATAACTGCTGCAATCCAAACTTCATCACGACCTACAACTTTTTCCAACTCTGCCAAACTAATTCCCTTAGTTTTTTTAGCAGCCAAAAGCTTTTCTGTAATTTCTGAAATTGCCATTAAACACTCCTCTACTCACAGTCGTGCAAGAGCTCAAATACATCTCACATTTTGGTGAAATTGTCAATAGAAATTGAGAAAAAATACACAATTAATCACGGGCAACTCCGGCAAAAGCAGGTTTTGTACAACAGCACACCACTCAGCGGGCCGTCCGCGAGTCGCTCTCACGCTCCCCTGCAGGACTGATAACGGGATCACTTCTCAATGGTACTGTTGGCAGTACAGGCCGTGCAAATAACATCAAGGGTAAGGTCGCCGGATCGCGGACGGCCCAACAGTCGCGCACTTCGACTACGCGGGCGTGACCGCCTTATTCGCTCAGTGACCGCTTCGGTTATCAACGGACAACTGCAAAAATTATGGAGATTAACACCAAAGATTACAGCATCCAGTACGATCGCGCTACTGAAACAGTGACCTGCTGCGGCTCGTTCCGGCTCAGCCAGATGGAAGAATACGCGCCGATCGTCCAGATGCTCAACGACCTGGCTGACAGGGAGCCAAAAACGATTACTCTAGACTTGCGACAGCTAGAATTTCTAAATAGTTCTGGAATTAACATAGTCTCAAAATTTGTGATTAAAGTGCGCCAGCAAAAGAACATTCAGATCGCCGTAAAAGGCTCCAAGACCATACCTTGGCAGGGAAAGACCCTCAAGAATTTGCAGCGGCTGATGCCTTCCTTGCAGTTGGAATTGGAATAAGCATTGACAACAGCCAAACCAGAGTCCCACCGCCGAGACCCGAAAACAGGATCAGCACATCCACTACGCACAGTTACCGTCTCGGTTGGGTAATTGATAGTGGAGAAGTTAAAGGCACTTAGTCATAGTTAAGATAGCAGCCAACAGTAAAAAAACTTCTGGACAGACTACAAATTATCAATAGTCAACCGTTATGCAGGAAGAAGAACAATCTAGAGAACAGCTACTTTTGGAAGTTCAGAGCTTGCGGGCCCAATTACTTGAACTGAAACGCGGTATGCTGTCAAAGAGGGCCGACCTGGAAAACTTGCGGTCGTTTACCACAGAACACACCGACACAACGACAGCCCACCCGCTCGACAAAGCAGAGAAGTCCGATCGCCACTGTACTCTAGAAGATGAACAGCAGTTCCAGGCGATCGTCGCGGCAACTCCTGTCCCGATCTTGGTTTCTCGCCTTTGTGACGGCTTAATTCTGTATGCGAATCATCAATTGGGTTCTCTCCTCGACATACCCCTAGCAGAATTGATCGGCCACCACACCCCAGACTTTTACTTCAATCCCGGAGATCGCCAAAAGGTACTCGACACACTCGCAGTATGTTTTCAAAGAAACGGGTACATCCAAGACTACGAGCTTTACTGCAAAAAGGCAGACGGCAGCCCCTTCTGGGCAATGATCTCCGTTCAGCCCCTGCTGTTGAACGGTCAGCCGACGGCCTTGTGCGCCTTGTACGACCTCACCAAGCGCAAGGAAGCTGAACAAATCCTGCAAGAAAGCGAAAAGCAACTCCGCCGCCAGAGTTTGGCTTTGTTGCAGCTAGGGCGACAGGGAACTCTCAACAACGGCGCGCTGAATGTGGGAATTCGCAAAATTACCGAGGCGGCAGCCCACACTTTGGAGGTGGAAAAAGTCAGCGTCTGGATGTACAACCAAAACAGATTTGGCACTCGCTACGCAGCGCGCCTCAGTAAAATAAATTTTGTGGCCCAGGCGATCGCCCACAACCAAACAGAGGCAATGGATACAGGGGCGGCTGAGCTACAACCGGACTCGCGGGTTAATCATTCTAAGTTGACAATCCCCAGTCTCAGATTAGTTTGTCTCGATTTGTACGATCGCACGCGCGATCGGCATTTGAGCCGCGAGGAAATGCCGGCAAACAATTTAAATTTGGCAATCGATCCCGGATGCGACAGCGAACAGGAAAACAGGGAATCGGAGGATACTCAATCCCAGCCCTTTCCTGGGCCTAGTATGTTTCCGAAGAGTTCATCAATCTTAAATGTAGCGATTAGGCTGGGCGGTCACATCGTCGGCATTCTCTCTCTCGAACATATCGGCGCGCCCCGCCAGTGGGCCTTGTCCGAGCGAACCTTCGCCGATGCTTTGGCAAATTTGGTGGCGCTGGCGATCGAAGGATTTGAACGCCAACGAGCTCAAGAAGCCCTACACAAAGCCAAATCCCAACTAGAAATCACTGTCGAGCAGCGCACTTCTCAACTCACGGCGGCAAATAAACTGCTCCGCATCGAGATTGCCGAGCGCAAAAGAGCCGAAATAGCTTTGCAAGAAGCCCTACACAAAGCTGAAGCAGCTTCGAGAGCTAAAAGCACCTTTCTTGCTAATATGAGCCACGAGCTGCGGACACCACTCAACGCGATCATCGGTTACAGCGAAATTTTAGAAGAAATTGCCGTAGATGACGGGCTAAAATACTTGATTCCAGACCTTCACAAAATTTCCGGCGCTGGCAGACATTTGCTGACTTTAATTAATGATATTCTCGATCTTTCTAAAATAGAAGCCGGTCGGATGGAACTTTATTTAGAAAGTTTTGACCTCCGTAATTTAATAGAAGAAGTCGTCGCAACTTTGCACCCTTTGGTAGAAAAAAATCGCAATCAATTGCAAGTGTCTTGCTCTCCAAATTTGGGAGTAATGTATGCTGATTTGACTAAAGTGCGGCAAATTTTGTTCAATTTACTCTCGAATGCTCTTAAGTTTACCGAAGCAGGAACGGTTCTGCTGAGCGCGACTCGGGAACAAGCAGGTAGCAGCGATTGGATTTATTTGCGGGTAGCTGATACAGGGATTGGAATGTCTGCGTTTCAGCAGCAGGGTTTGTTTGAACCTTTTATTCAAGGGGATGCTTCGACTACTCGCAAGTACGGGGGCACGGGTTTGGGATTGGCAATTAGCCGCCTGTTTTGCCAGATCATGGGAGGCGATATTACCCTTGAGAGTCAATTGGGTGTTGGCTCTACTTTTACTGTTCATTTGAAGGCAAAAGTTGATATTTGTGAGTAGTTATTTGTTATTTGTGATTGCGAATGGGGAATTGCGAATGGGGAATTGCGAATGGGGAATTGCGAATGGGTGATTGCGAATGGGTGATTGCGAATGGGTGATTCCCAATTCCCAATATAAGTGTGATCCCGATCGCACTTATAGAGGCCAACCGTCACTAAGCTGCATTTGAGAGCCGCCTAGAATGCATTTATTACCTAGAAGCGCCGAGTGCTGGATCTTGTACCTAGTTGTATTCAGACATCGCACCTCAGCCCCTTGAGGGGGGGTGGGGGATTGCTCCTAGGAACGCAATTGGGTAATAGTAAGGCTACCGTCGCCAACCAGTAGAAGGCTTGCCTGTGGCATTCGTAAGTGGGCATGAGGCATTCGGAAAGCAAAATGGCGATCGGACAAGAATTTTAGTTCTTTGAGATACCAATAAAAAAATCTACCGAAAGTCGAATCCTGAATACCGCCCGGTGGCTGCCTCTAATATCACGATCGCAATGCTGCCTCGGCAGTACACAAATTATCAGGATCAAAGGAGTGCATCGACATGATTAAACCTTGCAGTACACCGCTAAAAATTAATCCTTTCACCAGTTATCGCGACCCAGATACAGGCCGGTGGATTGTAGTTACAGCAGTTCAGAACCCTTGTGAATCGGA
>Ga0316607_1000763_pt1 | contig 10705 bp, 3 predicted proteins | sample MIS2016062E_MG_FD_207674 | JGI IMG/M metagenome (GOLD analysis project Ga0316607, IMG submission 207674) | Microbial mat bacterial communities from Middle Island sinkhole, Lake Huron, Michigan, United States - MIS.2016.062E | ecosystem: Environmental > Aquatic > Freshwater > Lake > Sediment...
GTCCAGTCACGTTCTGCCCGAGCATGACCAAGAATTTACCCAAGTCATCGGGGGTATTGAACGACATTCCCCGTACCTCGGAGAACTGCTTATCACTGAACGAGTGCCCTTTCAACTTGCCGATAGATTTGATGGCAGCTGTTATCGTGACCTCCGGGGAACTCTTGAGGAACATACCCTTTCGCAGTACACGGGAAAGGTTCTTCCGCATATTGACTACATCGCCGCTCTGCCGGTCTTCCGAGATCCTGAAAGCGTCAAGAATCAGCTTACGCTTCTTCATGTCCCGCAGGTCTTTCTTATCCAGTATATGGATGGCCGGCAGGTCTTCCTTGTTGATATATCCTTTAGCGTTCGGGCGAACCAGATTATCAATGTAGCGGTACAGCTTACCTTCTTTGGGCAGTGTCTTGAACACGTCGGATTCGGCAAGAAGTCTAGGAGCTTTGGGGAAAGCCTCGGAACTCTTGGCTACTCTAAGCTGTCCCGCGCTACGGGCGTTTGATACAGCTCCTTTGATTTCAGCCTGCGCCAGACTGCGAAGGTCGGCAAACTTCTTTATCTGAGCCTCGATTGTAGCCTTCTCAGCGGGGGTCTTAGCCACGGCAAGCTGTTCCCCGAGCTCGGATACCTTGAGATTATATTCTTTTACCTTGGCACGGCGGTCTTCGTTACGGATGAAATCAGCTTCCCCGAAACTGACCAACCCGTCACGTATCAGCTGGTTAATCGTGTTCTTGGTCTCTTGGTCCTTGACGATAACGCCAAGGTAACGCTCGGAGACAAGCTTACGCATTGCCTTCTTACCTGCCATAGGGTCACTGGGCTTCTTGATTTGGGCTTCTTTGTAATAGGTAGACAAGTCCGTTCCACTGAATCCCTTGGTCAAAGACGCCAGTGAACCGCCACGGGGAGACTGCGCCCACTTGGAGTTCTTGAAGATACCCGAGTACCAGCGATTGGCTTCCTCGTTACTGGCAATGTGTGACAGGGCGTCAGCGATACTGTCCATTTCTTCCTTGGTCTGAATGGTGTCGCCGTTAATCCAACGGGAAATTGCTTGGCGGTTACGCTCTTCATCCGCAGAAGATACTCGGTCAGCGGTGGTTCTGGCAGCGGCACTTATTCCCGGCAGGATAGAGAACGCGACCAACATCTGCAAACTCTCCCGTGGCTTGGTTACAGGCATAAGGGCGTTCTCAACTACGCGAACTGCCCAAGGCTTGGCTGAGCCGTCTTCGTACCTATTGGTTTCCGCATCAAGATTAAGGACTGACTGGGCAACAGCCGAAGCTATTTCTTCCAAGTACTCAGGGAGTAATCCCGAGACATTGAACTCAGGGGCAAAGCCCTCTAGGAACACCCTATTAAAGACTCCCTGCATTACTTGGCTGGCGCGTTTGACTTGCGGGGCTGACGCTGCTTCAGCTACTCCTTTAAGAGTCCCTTCCTTTATCGCCTTCTTCTCCGCTGAATTGGTTATCTTTCTGGAAAGAGCGCCGACCCATGACTGCGTTGCCACTTCTCCAAGCCTGCTTGCCGGGCCCTTGCTCAAGGCTCCGAATATCTTTGTGAAAGGCTTGACGAGTTGGTGACCGATAAGTTCCGACGCAACTTCTATATCGGTTGTGGCTATCGAGTGACCCAGTTCCTTTAAGAAGTTCTTCTGCGTTCCCACGATTTCAGGCTTACCGGTCTCCGGGTTGGTTTCAACAACTGGAGCAAACTTGGATGACACGTCAGCCAGAATCCGTCCAGCAAACATAGGGTTACGAGCAGCCACGTCACCGGCAACAGCCAGCGTTCGTGTCGTTAAATCTTTCTTGGAAAGGTCGACATAGAGCTTGTTCTCCATCGTCCTGAGAGCCTTGGCGTAATTGGGGGCTACAGAAGACACACCCTTCTCAGCCAGCAAGGTAGCCGCCTTAGTCGTAACCTTTGCCTTCTCACCGGATAACAGGGCGCGGGCTACCCCGGAACGGCCTTTAAGTCCAAGCTTCTGCGACAGGATTGTTTCAGCTGCGAACGTGAGAGACCCGGCCAGCATCTCACCAACGCCGCCGGCAAAGTCACGCTCTCTCGCGTTGTCTATCCGCTTTTCGTTGAGGTACTGATGAAGTTCGTTTCGGTCATTGCGCCTCTCATGTTCCGATACGTATTGAGACTCGGTAGCGTCAAGCTCGAGACGCTTCTGAATCTCCCTGACTCTATTGTCCTTGTGAGCTGCAATGAATCCGCCGACAACCGGTATGTTCTTCTGGAGCTTCTTGCCACTGAACTCATCGCCCATTGTTTCCCAGAAACCCATCGGCCCTTGGTCTTTTGCCAGACCCTCAACTTCCTCGCCACTGAGTAACGGGGTAACGTTTGGCAATGGACGGGGAGTGTTCTCTGGTGGTGGGGCAGGAGACTCCACAGTGTCTTGCGGCACTGCTTCATCAACAGCTGAAAATACATCAGGCTCGACGATTTCTGTAGCTTGAGGCTCAGATTCCTCGTCTGCTTCTAACGACATCCCATCGTTTAGCAGACTCGTATCATCGAGACCCTGACTTTCTTGGATGAGTTGTTCGTCGAACTCATCCAGCACAGGATCATCGAACGCCATATTCAGTTTTCCTTATTAAGTCTTCTTAGCTTTCGGTTTCGTTTTAATTCCACCGGACTCATCACTAGCAGCACTTTGACCCATTAGCTGGGGAATTGCAAGTTCAATTCTCTCCAAAGCAGCCTTGTATTCGTCTGACGTTGGGTCGGCTTCTTTGTCGCGTATCAAAGCCATATCCTTGTCAAAGACGGCCTTGATACCCTGTTGCCTACGAGCCAGCGCCCTATCGCGGGCAATACTGGGGTCGCTTTGATTCTTCTTAGCGTCCTCTCTTACCTGTGTCTCGTAGTTGTAAGCAGACCTAGCGACCTTACCTTCTTCGGCCATATCGAATCGCCTACTGTCCTCAGCTCTTGCCCTTTCTCCGGCTATACGTGCCCGGATACCGGCGGCCTGTCTCTGGTGACCCGTGTCTCTGGAGTTCTCTCCTCTGAACACGTAGTTACGTTCCTGCAAAGTCATGCCAGTCTCAGCCTTAGAGCGGTCGTTCGCGGCTTTCCAGTTACGTCCATTCAACGCAGCATCCGTGTAATTGTTACCCTCTCTGTAGGTAAAGATACCCCGGTTAATCATTGCCTGTCTATCCGATATGGGCTTAATACCTCTCTGGGTATTAGCTGGTTTACCCCCGTTGGCAGCAGCCAGAGCAAGGAATTTTGACCTCTCTTCCGGGCTGGCAGCATTTAACCTCTCGCTACTTATGGTCTGCATCTGGCCTGTTTGAGGGTTCTTGTACGTAATATCCCACTGCTGTCTTGCAGCTTCCTGTAACTTAAGCGCAGGCTGCTGGTTCTTCAGGACACCCTTTAATACTTCCACCCTCTGAGCGTACTGCTGTTTCTGGACTTCAGACGCGCCGGCTCCGGGTTTGGCTCCTGCCATATTAACCGCCTGCTGGTCAAGAGACTGAACTTCTCTGAGGTTCTTATTGCTCCCTCCAAGAGTTCTCTGGTTAATCTGTCCCGCGCCACCGTAAAGGAAGTTACCCTTGCTATCATAAGCTCCGACCCGGTAATCGCCCATCCCTAATCCACCCTCGCCTCGTGTCCGTTCTCTCATCGCCGGGCTATTGGCAATCTCTTTGGCTCTTTCGCGAACCGCGACATCGGGGCTTTGCATCATCTCGCCCAGTCTTCGCATATCGCTCTCAAGAGACCGAGAACCTGCTTCGGTCTCCTCGTTGTATCTACCCAGTTTCTGCTCATTAGGAGCCATCGGGTCTCTACCCAGTTCTTTTGCCAACTGAGCCTTTTCAGCAGCTATCTGCTCAGCCGCAGCAGCTACTTCAACAGGGTTACCTGAAGGAGCCTGACCGCCATTGATTTTCGCCTGTGCCAAGTTTAACTGGTTAAGCCTCTCGACCTTGCGGCGTCTCTCGCTATCCCCAACACCCGAAGCCTCCCAAGCAGCTTGCTCGTTACGGAACTTCGCTTCCGGCGTTGACCTGTCGGTCGGTCCACCAAAGTCATAAACCTTGGCGTGTCCGATCTCATGCCTTATATCCTCGGTTGGAGTTCCTTGAGGAGCCTTTATGACGCTCATACCCGTAACAGGTGACCTATAGTGGGCTGCTCCCTCTACCCCGTTCTTACTCATATCGGCAACCTGATTCATTATCTTCTCTTGCCTAGCCTCCTCCGGGTTGACTCCCGGATAAGCATTATAGGGTCCCGGAGGATAGATTGCCTCAGCCGTTTCCAAGTCGTTTTTAGTGTACGCTATAGGCTTCATTGCGCCAGAACCAACCTGCGGGGTCAGAGCGTTGCCCATAGCCGTCTCAAGGGCTGGCGGCTTCACAATGTCGCTATACAGTCTGCCTGCCTCTGCCACGTCAGTTTCACCGGGGAGTTTGCCTATATCAATTGGAGCGCCCCGTGAACCCTGTGCTCCCCAACCTTGTACTGGAGGTGGGGCTGCCGGTGCCTGCGGTGCCTCGGGAACGTTACCCCTACCACCACGCATACTGGTACTAGGTGCCGGGGGTTTATAATCACTTCGGTTGCTGCCTACTCCTCCGCCCTTAGCTGCCGGGTCAAAACCCGACGGCATTCCCCAAGACCCGCCATTTATGTTTGGCATCGGTCCGCTGTCAGGGTCAAACCCCATAGGTATCGAGGAGAAGGGAACATTAGACGAAACTGACGTGACTGTAGAAGGCCCCTCCTCTTTATCGAGTCCCTCTCCAGAAAGATCAACAGCAGCTTCAGTCGGTACCGGTGCGTCTAAATCCTTAAGTCTGCCAGCATACTGAACACCCTGACCATAGGGATTGACCCAGTTTCTTGAGTCAAATATCCTATCCAGTGCCTGTGTATCTGACCCGTTAAACTCTTTAACTCCTGCCTGTAAACCACGCATCGCGGTATTGCCGGCCAAGCCGATAGTTCCAAGGGTATTCATAAACATATCCCACTTGGACAAGGTTGAGCCGGGAGCTGCTTTACCATAAATACGTTCGCCGAAGGACACCGGCCCCTTCTCATACTGGCCTCTCATAATCTTCTGCTGTCCAGCGTTAGCTCCCATAAAGAAGTCTTGGTTCAGTGCCTGTCTCTGGGCAGCTGTCGAACCTACGTATAAGTCCTCTTTAGCCTCGTCAACTGCACCTAAAATCATGTCAACTACGGGAACAGAAGAACCTAGTTTAGCAAGAGGTTTAGCCATCTTCAGTCCGACTCCTCCGGCTTTACTGAGCCGGGCTGCCCGAGAAGCTGCTTTAGCTTTCCCCGACATAGCACTAGTCGCTTCCATCGCTTTATTCGTAGTCTTGTCAACGCCTTTATACGCAGCTGTTGTAAAATAAGCTTGGTCTCTAGCTGCAGCTACTGCTTTCGCAGAGTCCGAAAGCTTCTTCATAGCTTTACCTTTCCCTGCGTAATTGGCCCCAAACTGTATGTCCTCGGCTCCTTTGCGAACCAGCGCGGTTCCAGATTGATTAACGCCTCGTTTCGCTGGACCCATTCCAGCTCCCCTCGCCTCTAGGTCTTTGTAAAGACTGAATTCCTTAGCACTCAAAGGGGGAATCCCTTTTACAACTTTTCCGTTTATATCAATAAACGTTTTACCGTTATCAGTAATGCGTAGTATTCTCGAACCTCCACCGGGAATTTCAGTACCTCCGGTGGGAACTCCCCCTATACCCTTCTTCTGCCGGAAAACACCCGGGCCTTTTGGTTTCTCGATTGAGTCTATTTTACTTAGGAGCTCTTTGATATCCTTAGAAACGAACTTAGACCCGTCAGGTCTGGCTACAACGTTGGCTACGCTACGGTTCGCCTGCTGGTAACTAGCTTTAGCTTTGTTGAGGTTAATCTTAGCATCAGCCAGTTCTTGCTGTTTCAACGGCAGGGCATCGAGAGCCTGCGTATAAGCTTTCTGCATCCCGAGGTCTGGTTTACCTAGTGTCTTGGCTTGAGCCCCGTATTTTCGTGAAAGCCTACTAGCAGCGACCCCTCTTTGGGCCACGTTTTTCTGCATCTTGTCGTAACCTGTTTTCTTCAAAAGTGTGTTACCTACCCCGTACCGGGAAAGAACTTCAGCGAAGGGGATTAATCCTCGACCGGTTTCAGCAGCACCCTCCGCCAGATAACCCGGCTCCCTATCAAACTGGTCTACCTCAGCCATAGCATCGGCAGCCATTTCATTTTCATCAGCCCCACCTGTGGTATCCTCCACAAGAGTCTCATCGGTCTCCGCCGGCGCAGATCCCTCAAGTTCGGCTATTTCGTTTGCTAAGCTAGTATCGTCATAGGTATCCATAATTAATCTCCTCTAATATTTAAGCAGATTTACCCGGTTCCTGTCGAGTAATTTCCGCAGTTCTGTATTTCTCAGGTATAAACTGTTCCAAGTATGCTATGCCAGCCTTAGCATTAGCGTTTGCCTGTTCTACCAACCCCTGCAATTCTGCGCGTTTTGCGGTAATGATAGCGTTCAAGTTTACTCCCTTGTCCCTTATGGGCTTGAAAGCTTCGTCATCGTTATGCTCAATCTCAGCTACTCTTAAATATGCCATGCGTGCGTTGTTTTCCATATCTCTCCTTTATGATATCATCCCGTGGTCCCTAAGAGCGACCATCAATAGCCTTATACAGTCGTGTGCTTCTTTCAACATCGTTTGCTCGGTAGTTCCGTAGGTGGCTCCCGCAGTACTGTCTGACAAGGCTGCGGGGGAAAACGTCCGTTGGGTTTTCATAACTGTAGTGCCGTTAATACGGATAAACCCTGTAGAGCCTAAGAGCAAAGAGTACCACTCCGAGTCTTCAACCCCAAGAGAGTACATAGCTCCGTCGGAGATGAGATGCGTCTTGCAGGTAACTGACGTAGCTCCGGCGGCATCAAGTTCGTTCGCAAATACTTTCTTAATTCTGCCCTCAGCCCAGTAACTGGTACTAGACCCTAGGTCATACGTGGCATCGGCACTGGGTAGCACGTCATCGAAACAGTTGATTCCCGTACCTACTTTACCTGTATATATGCTGTCGGTATGAAGCACTCCTATGTAGGCTGAATTCCAATACTTCAACGTGCTACCGAGGTCAAACGTATCGTCAGCCCAAGGTAAAAGGTCTCCATTACAGTACCAGTTTCCTTCTAATATACCCTGATTCCAGTCAAGCATAACTGTAGTTCCGTCGGTATCGTACAGCTTTCTCGTGTTCCAGTTTGCTGATAACTTGGTTAAGGCTTCTCCATCATACAGTTTCTGCTCAAACCAGTTGGCTATTAGTATCGGAGCAGCGTCATCGGAACTCATGGTTCCAAGTGCCCAATCGACGCAGGGGCTTCCGGCGATGTTATAAAGCTGACTATCAGTAAGATTAATCTGAACAGCGTTAGCTACGTTGGCTATTTTTGAGCCTTTACACGTAGTCTCGTCTCCGTTGGTATTCCAATAGTACCCGTCAGCTTGTTCCTTGGTAATCCAGCCGTCGTTGTTAGCCGCCGACGCCGCCTCGAACTCTTTAAGAGAAGCATATCTTAGCGTAGGAACAGACCCCGTGTTGTCTCTAACCAGCATCGCCAGCTTAGCTTCCGTCGGAGAGGCCGTATAAAAATCGTTGTATGTTAGCCCGGTAACAAGAGCCGTTCCACCATCGTCAAAGGCAAACAGTTGCAGCATACCCGTTCCTGCCCCCGGATTTAGCACCTCTAAAGAGTACTGTGTAGCCAGTGTCTTGGTATCGTGAGAATCTATCGTAGCCCAAGCGAGACTACCTGTAACAGGTAACCCGGTACCGGCATCGAAGTACGGAATTGAGTAGGCATCCGGCTTGACGGTATCTACTCCATACAACTGAAGCTCTCCCTTGTTAGGGTTGTCTGTCGTCGGGTTCTCGTTAATCGTGTATCTGGCCGTAGGGCTATCATAAGGGAGGCCGTCGGGTCTAACCATCCAGTCATCGATGTCCCCGCCCTTCCAATAAGGTTCCCATACGCCAGCAGTAAATTTACCCAGCACCCACATAAGGTTGAACGTGGTATCATCAACTGGGTGTGTGGGGGTTGCGAATACTACCAAGGCGCTAGCCGGAAGCAAGGCAGCGTCGTAAGGAGATTCAAAAGTCAAGGATAGTACGACGTAGTCATTCTCTCCTACTGACGTCAGCGTCTGGAAAGTTCCGCCCGGAGCATCGGGGGCAAGAGAAGTTATTATGCCCCGCCGGGTCCAATCACCGATTCTAACCTGCACTGTTCCACTACCCATGTCGGTAACCTTGAAGTGGTAGTCCGATTCTCCGCCGGACTTAAAGAAGTGAATGTCCCCGTGGACATACTGAATCGCATTGGTGATATACTCGGTAGCCCCGTCGTACTCAAAAGACCAGATAGCAAAATACTTTATAAACTCTGTCTCTTCCGGTGCAGGGTCGGCTTCATCTGCGTTAAGGAAGATAGTCGCATCGGGGTTTCCTTCATCAGTTATGTCGAGCTTGACATAAACAATATTCGTACCGTTGTGCAAGGTGGCTGTCTCGCTGGTCATAGAAACCGTGGTGCTAGAGTCAGCTAAATGAATTATTACTTCCCCTGTAAACTTGAGGAGAATCGGAAGAAATTCTGTGTCGTTGGCTTGTACATCAAAGCTCGCCGTAGGAACGTCCTGTATCTCAACGTCCCCGCCAACGTGGAACTTAGTAAAGCTCGAAATCTTAATGCCGGGAGTTGAAGGCGACCCTCCGGGGTCATTGTCCCACGGAATAACAGCGATCGGAATCATCTCAATGAAGGGGCAGTTATAGCAATCCTCGGAGGATATGTCGTAAGCGGTAGTGGTTACCCATCTCCACTTCGTTGAGATACGATGAACCTGTATCCAGATATAAGTAGTGGCGGTAACAGTAACATCAAAATACCTGTCGTTAGTTATCCCTCCAACTGTAGCAAATCCGGCAGGTAGTACAGAATGGTCTGCATCGTAGCGTACTCCCCCGATGGTGTGAACATTGCCTGAACGTATCCGCATTGCCCCTGCTGTAGTACTCGGGCAAAAGGTAAACGGGACCGCCATGTCATAGGTTATGTTGTTCGAGATAGGAATAATGGCAGGTGCAGCCTGACCGGGAACCGCGACCTTAACTGTGTTCTTCGCGTTCGCTTCCAGTCTGTTGACCCTACCGAGCAGACTTAGTATTTCAGCTTCTAATTGCATAGTGTTATGGTGGGGGAGGTATTGGCGTAAACCCGGTTGTCGGGCATCCGTCGGTATCTCCAACCCCTTCGGTCACGAGTTTGTTAACTGAATACTCACCCTCATACTTACGGCCAATCAGGAACTTCGCCCGCCAGTACCCGCCAGAGGTAGTTATCTGAAGGTCGGCAGCTCCATTGAGGGCAGCATATAGTTGAGTTTCAGTGTAGTCTTCCATACTAAAATAGATAACCCTGTAGTTTGAATAGATAAACTGGAAGTGAGAAATCACGTTATCCAAATCTTCCCCAGTAAGCGTAGAGTCTTTAACCGATGTCGTAGTAAGGTCAGCCTCCCACCAGTCAAAAGTCCCCGGGGTACCAGATGAAGGTTTCCCGGAAATAGTAACGGGGACCGGTCTAGCCGAAATAGCAGCATCTATCGACCCATCCACGTTCATCGTGTGAGACATACTGACGTTGTAGAAAAGCAGGTTGAGCGACTGTTGGACTAGGAAGTGCGTCTTAATCCCGTCAGCCGTTGCTGCGTAAACCTCGTCGGGAGTTGGGTCTTCGTGCGGAATAGTCAAACCTATCCAGTTCTGATATTTTCCCTCGTAGCTAATCCCGTCTGGAGTTCCAATATCGACTATCTCCCAACGTAGAACGCTTGTGGTAGTTTCGAGCAAAGTGTCGTACGAGCCGTCGGCATTAATCGTAGCCCCAAGTCTCTTTGTCTGACCAGCCAAGGGGTCTGTATACGCCGTTGGAATAGTGAGCTGGTCAACTGCTGTGGTACGGGTAACGTTCTGTAACGCCGCCTTCTCAACAATAACGTTATCCAAGACAGTGGTAGGTATCGAGGCAATAACTTCCTTATTCGTATCAACTGAGCAGTCGTCGGTAACGGTAATACCTAAACGCTCTACCGTTCCTATGGTTGCTGCGCCTAATGCCGAGGGAAGCGCACCCTGCCCAAGGGTTTGAGTCCTCGTAGCTGTAGCCCGAACACTCTTGTCTACCACAACATTGGTCAAAGTGGCACGGGGAATAGTGTGGACTTCCGTAATCTCAACGTTAAACGTAGCCTGTTCCCGGTTAAACGAAATCTGTTTATTGTAACTGTATCCCCGAGTCGCGTTGTTCGGGAAAGACGTTACATTGTCGATGTCATAAGCTGCTGCGGTTGGGTCCGTAACACCCCAATAGTAATAGGTCGTACTCACTGAAGAACAAGCGAACCCTGAGACGTCAGCTCCCAATGCAATTGGGGTAGCTCCCGGGTCAAAGCGACGCAGGACTATGTTCACTGAATTCTCGGAGTTCAGCGACGCGGACGCTGAATGATTGTCGTCTTTCCACGCGGTAATGATTGACTGTGCCAAATCCCTCGGAACATTCCAAAGGTAATTAACTTCGTCAGTCTGGGTCGCGCCAAAGAAGGCTGTCAGAGTCGACTCGTATGCG
>Ga0316607_1000764_pt1 | contig 10703 bp, 7 predicted proteins | sample MIS2016062E_MG_FD_207674 | JGI IMG/M metagenome (GOLD analysis project Ga0316607, IMG submission 207674) | Microbial mat bacterial communities from Middle Island sinkhole, Lake Huron, Michigan, United States - MIS.2016.062E | ecosystem: Environmental > Aquatic > Freshwater > Lake > Sediment...
AAATATTTACTACGGAGACACCTCCTGAACGGTGCAGACAGGAAAATATTTACTACGGAGACACCTCCTGAGTGGTGCGGAGAAGAAAATATTTACTACGGAGACACCTCCTGAACGGTGCAGACAGGAAAATATTTACTACGGAGACACCTCCTAAACGGTGCAGACAAGAAAATATTTACTACAGAGACACCTCCTAAACGGTGCAGACAAGAAAATATTTACTACGGAGATACCTTTTCATCACTATTGAATGACTATTTATACTACAAAGAAGCTTGTTTTTCGTGAAGTAATGTTAAATTTCACAATTTTAATCATGAATTTAGTTCTGAATGCCTCTCAAAAAAATATTTTTTCCACTCCTTGTTATATTCAAAAAGAATTAATACATTTGATTTATTGAAAAACTGATCAGATTTAATCCAACGTCCAGTAAATAATAGTGTTTTGATTAGTATTTCCTACATACATGATACAATAATCCGTAACAAAAATTCTTCAAAGGAAATTTTGAAGGGGAGGAGTGCTGTTGGAATTCTGGAGGAAAGTGAAGATCTATCGACAAAAATAACTGACATAGACCTTGAAAGGAACATGATCCAAATCCGCCAGGGAAAAGGTCGCAAAGACCGGAACGTTCCCTTGGATGAATTTACAATTCACATGCTCCGCCATAATGAAATATACACAAATTTTTGATATCACGTTATATCAGTCGTTTACAGCCTACACCCCCACGACCTATAACAACGATAAACACACCGGGATAAGAAAAATTGGGGGAGTGGAGTAGATTGAGGTGTTAGCGGTTATAAAAATTAGACAACAATAATAAAAGATAGAATGTCATACGATATAAATATTAGAGAAGAAGAATTAAAAAATAAGGTCGCAAAAGATTATTTTTGGATTTATGATACAACAAAAATAATCGGAAATGTCGATTTTTGCGTTGCTATGCACCAAAGTCAAAAAGAACTTTTTGAAACAGAAAGTTTACTTTGGGCGGAAGCAAAAAAAGGAATTTCTGATATTTATAATTCATTGGTTCAATTAATTCTAACAATTGGAAAAGCAAGAACATTCGATAAATTTTTGCCACCAACTATGTTAGGTGCTTTTGACGCTGAAAAAATTGCTTTTATTCCTTACAATGATATTCACGATATTTTTTACTTGAACGATTTTAATTGGAATGTTACGCCTTCAAATTACGAAACCAAAGAATTTAAAATAGTTTATGAAAAAGTAAAAAGTATTTTAGACCAGAATACACTTTTATATTTTTACGATAAAGACAATAAAGAACTACCAAAATTTATAAAAGCAAATTTTATTGTAGGCAAATTCGGATTTACGAAAACCCGAATTGATAAAAATAATTTTATTGTTATTTACAACAAATGGTTACAATCCGTAAAATCAACCATTGCAGTAAATTGGGATATTGCAAAGAAAAAAGGCGTGATAGACGGAGATTTTTATCTTGCCGATTTACTTTCAAATGACAATATTACCCTTAAAGACAAATTGTTTGTTGTTTTAAAAGCCACTAAATACGAGTTAAACAGACATTTGGACGAATATGGTGCATTTACTTCAAGTAGCGTAGATTTTAACGACGGACAAAAAGCACACAATCAATTTTGGAATAAATACGAACGACCGCCAAGAGAAGAATATTGGGATTACATCGTAGAACGTAGAGATTTACTCGTTCCGCAAGATGTTCGGGAACGGAAAGGAAGTTTTTTTACGCCACTAATTTGGGTTGAACTTTCGCAAAAATATTTAACAGATGTTTTGGGCGAAGATTGGCAAGATGAATTTTATATTTGGGATTGTGCCGCAGGCACTGGAAATCTTTTAACTGGATTAACTAATAAATACAATATTTGGGCTTCAACACTCGACAAACAAGATGTGGAAGTAATGAAAGACCGTATTAAAAACGGTGCTAACCTTTTGGAAGACCACGTATTTCAATTCGATTTTCTTAATGACGATTTTTCTACTTTACCCAAACCATTACAAGAGATTATTAACAATCCTGTAAAACGGAAAAAATTAGTTGTTTATATCAATCCGCCTTATGCAGAAGTTTCAAGCGTTAGAGAAAAAGGCAAAGCAGGAGTAAATAAATCAAAAATTCATGATAAATATTTTGATAAATTAGGCACAGCAGGTAGAGAAATTTATATAATGTTTTTAGCAAGAGTATTTGAGCAAATAAATGGTTGTTATCTTGCTGAATTTTCAAAATTAAAGGCTTTACAAGGCTCTGCATTTGACCAATTTAGAAAGTTTTTTACAGCCAAATTAGTAAAATCGTTTATAGTGCCAGCCTTTACTTTTGATAATGTAAAAGGTAATTTTCCAATTGGTTTCAAGATATGGAATACAGCAGTAAATGAAGTATTTAATATCACAATTACAGATGTATTTGATGAAAATTGCATTCATTTAGGTGCAAAAACTTTAAATGTTGTTGACAAGCAAGATTTTATAAATAAATGGATTTCAAAATTCAAAACAGATAAGGACTATATTGGATTTTTAGCAGGTACAAATGGTAATGATTTTCAGCAAAATAACATTGTCTATATTATAAATTTAAAAGACCAAATGGCAAATCCTCGTGGGATTTGGATTAGCAAAGATAATTTATTACAAGTAGCAATTTATTTTACTGTTAGAAAATGTATTTCAGCCAATTGGTTAAACGACAGAGACCAATTTTTATATCCAAATGACAGATGGCAAACCGATAAAGAATTTCAAAATGATTGTTTAACCTTTGCATTATTTAGTAATAATATTCAAAGTCAATATAGTACAAACCACTGGATACCATTTTCTGAAAGCGAAGTAAACTCACGAGAAAAATTTGAAAGTAATTTTATGAGCAAATTCATAAACGGTAAACTGAAAATTGAGAAAAAAGCAGATTTATACAACGATGAAACTATTAAAATCACTGAAAAATTAGAATTTTCAACAGAAGCAAAAATTATTTTTGACGCTGGTCGTGAATTGTGGCGTTATTATCATTCTCAACCTGATTGCAATATAAATGCTTCATTGTACGATATTCGTGAACATTTTCAAGAACGTAATTCAACAGGAAAAATGAATAATAAAAGTAACGATGAAAAATATATGAAACTAATTACAGATTTGAGAGATAGTTTGAAAATTTTGGCTCAAAAGATTGAACCGAAAGTATATGAATATGAATTTTTAAAGATATGAAAAATGAAAACCGCTAATCGAGTAGACGGCTGGTAATCCATTGATTACCAGTGCGCCTCTCACACCACCGGACATACGGGTCTCGTATCCGGCGGTTCATCAAACATTGGGGAAAACTTCCTGTTTACTTTGGTAGTGCGGACAAACTTTAAAATAATAATCGAGTAAAGATTCGTAACCACGTCTTTTCAGTCGGCTCAATGTTATGGTTGTGCCCATGATTGGGCTTTGTGCTACTGCCCAGCCGCCCATGCGACTTCGACTCCACGAATAGGCATCGTTGGGATTTACGCCTAATCTCTGAAGGTTTTTCCGTTTTCGCTCCGGCTTTTTCCAGTCGTGCCAAATGCAGTAACGAATTCTGTTCCGTAGCCAACCGTCCATTTTCTTAAAAAAAAAGAAAGTCGTGAAACAAATATGTTTCACGACTTTTTTCACAACAGAAAAAGTTGTATATTTGCAATATTAATCATAAATAAAAGAATATGACTGATATTAAGGAAATAAAAGCAAAATATATAAATCCATATACAGATTTTGGATTTAAACGACTTTTTGGGGTTGAAGCAAACAAAGAATTATTGATTGATTTTTTAAATCAATTACTTCCAGCTAAACATCAAATTAAAGATTTGACATTTAAAAATGTCGAGAACACACCAGACTTACCAGAAGAACGAAAAGCAATTTTCGATATTCATTGTGAAAGTATTACAGGAGAACGTTTTATTGTAGAAATGCAAAAAGCAAAAATCAAATATTTCAAAGATAGAGCAATTTTTTATATCACTTTCCCAGTAAGAGAACAAGCTGATAAAGGAGATTGGAACTTTCATTTAAACCCAATTTATTATATAGCATTACTTGATTTTGAATATGATGAAAAAGATGAGGCTGGTATTCGAAAGCCAAAATTTCGCAGAGATGTTATGTTGATCGATCAAGACGGAGAACTATTCTATGATAAATTAAAATTCATATTTTTACAAATGCCTGCGTTTAATAAGAAAATAGATGAACTAAAAAATCATTATGATAAATGGTGCTATTTTTTGCAAAATTTAGAAACCTTTGATAACATTCCTGATATTTTAAAAGAGGATATATTCGAAAAGGCATTTAAAACTGCTGAAATTGCAAATTTATCAAAAGACGAATACAAAAAATACATTGATAGTTTAGACGCTTATAGAGAAGTTAAAGGAGTTAGGGAAACGGCAGTTGAAGAGAGGACTGTTGAAATTGCAAGTAAAATGATTAAAGAAAATTTTCCATCTGCAACAATATCAAAAATTACTGAATTGTCAATTGACCTGATAGAAAAACTGAAAAACGAAATGAAAACAAAGCCCTAATCGAGTAACCTGCCCAGCCTGAGAATCAGGCTGGGAGAGGTTCACACACCACCGGACATACGCGAGCTTCGCTCCCTCCCTTGGTTATGCTTGGGAGCGTATCCGGCGGTTCACCAAACATTGGGGAAGATTTCCTGTTTACTTTGGTAGTGCGGACAAATTTTAAAATAATAATCGAGTAAAGATTCGTAACCACGTCTTTTCAATCGGCTCAATGTTATGGTTGTGCCTATGATTGGGCTTTGTGCTACTGCCCAGCCTCCCATGCGAATGCGACTCCACGAATAGGCATCGTTGGGGGTAACCCCTAAACTTAGAAGGTTTTTCCGTTTTCGCTCCGGCTTTTTCCAGTCGTGCCAAATGCAATACGTGATGAAGATGATGATAAAAGAATTGCGGAACAGACGATTCGCAATTTTTTATTTTTTATTGCTAAACAATATAAAAAAATGTAACTTTGTTCTTGAAATTATTTTAAACCTTCTATTATGAAATTTGTTGATATAAAGAACGATATTGCATTTAGAAAGATTTTTGGAAATGAGAATAAGAAAGAAATTCTCATTTCCTTTCTTAATGCTGTTCTGGAATTGCCAAAAGGTAAAAAAATAAAAAAAATTGAAATCAAAAACCCTTATCAGTTGCCAGAGATAAAGGATTTAAAAAGTTCAATACTTGATGTTCGTGCAACAGACGAAAGGCATATTTCATATATTGTTGAAATGCAAGTTGAAGAATATGATGGTTTTGATAAAAGAGTACAATATTATACAGCTAAACAGTATTCATCTCAAATAGAAAAAGGAGATGATTATCCCAAGTTGAATCAAGTAATTTTTATAGGAATTTTAGATTTCATATTCTTCGATGATGATGACGATATTGATTACATTACAAGGCATAAAACAGTAAATGTAAAAACTCAAAAATGTTCATTAAACGGAATGATTTACAATTTTATTGAATTACCAAAATTTACCAAAAAGTTAGAAAACATAAAAATACTTGTAGATAAATGGATATATTTTATAAAAAATGCAGCAAATCTTGATGTAATACCGGATAACTTAAAAGACGAAGGATTAAAGCATGCTTACGAAGACGCAGATAGACACAATTGGACAAAAGAAGAATTAGAAGCGTATCACTATGCAGAAATGAGACGACAGGATGAAAAAGGAAAAACAACAGTAGCAATTAGAAAAGCAGAAGAAAATAAAACAGTTGAATTTGCCAGAGAAATGATAAATGCTAATGAACCAACTGAAAAGATTGTAAAATATACAAAATTAAGTAAAGAAGCCATAGAAAAATTGATTAACGAAATGAAAATAAGCCGCTAATCGAGTAGACGGCTGGTAACCATATAGTTACCAGTGCGCCTCTCACAGACCTGCGATATATATCTTTTTTATAAATGTATGAGAACAAACACCAACTTTTAATCCAACTCTCTCCCGAAATAGTGTTCAAATATTTTGATAAGATTTGTGAAAATTGTATCTTTGCTTGTGTAAGGAATATACACAAATTTTTTATATCATTTTATATCAGTCGTTTATATTCTATTCCCCAACGACCTATAACAATGATAAACATACTGGGATAAGAATTAATTTTTGGGGAGGGGAGTTTATTGAGGTGTTGAACTAAACCTCCGGTAAAAAATGAAAAGAATAAAATATCGAGATCAGTTTTTCTATAAATATGCAATAATGAGCATTGTAAGGCATAAAAAGTGTCTATACAATACCCTATATATAAGGTATGCCGGCATCGTTCAACGCTTTGTATCCACCATTGAGTTTTTTCATGGATACCATAATGCTATGCAATCTTATACTCTTCGATCAGAGTCAGATTTTTTTGGGGCTCAACGGTGGACACAAGATAAAAGGGTTCAAGAGAAAAGGGTTAAGCGCAATGACAAAACCGATAACCAAATTCAACGATAAAAAAGACTTTGTTAATAAAAAGCTTTTTGATTACCTTTGTAGCGATAAAATTTAAAAATAGATGAAATTAGAAATAAAAAATATTAATACTTCTTTAAATAAGGCTTATTTAGCCCAAAGTCCATTTGTTTCTGAGATAAATAAATTCAAAGAAAATTACAAAACTCTTTTTTCATCTATAAGCCCAACCGATAGTGAAGAAACATTAAAAACAGATATTAATGATTTTTTGAAAAATACATATTTTCACGGACGATTTGCTACAAAAGTAAATGTAAACAATATTGACCTTGTGATATTAAACGGGAAAAATGTTGATGATAAAATCGGAGTAATATTTGAAACAAAAGCTCTGAAATCGACTGAAATGATTACAAATACTGAATTAAATAAAAAATCATTTCAAGAATTAATTCAGTATTTTTTAGAAGAACGAGTTCTTAATGAAAATGTAGAAATTAAGCACTTAATTATAACTAATTCAATTGATTGGTATATTTTTAATGCAACTGAATTTGAACGACTTTTTTATCAAAATAAATCATTCTTAAAAAAATACAACGATTGGGCAAGCGCACAATTAGTAAATAAAAATAAAGATTGGTTTTATTCGGAAATAGCAAAACCTTTTATAGAAAGCGAACAAGAAAACATTGTTTGTACTTATTTCAAACTTACAGATATTGAAACTTTTGCTGAAAATTCTATAATTGAGTTTTATAAAATATTTTCACCAGAACATATATTAAAACTTCGTTTTCAAAATGATGGTAATACATTAAATCGAGAGTTTTATAATGAATTACTTCACATTATTGGATTAACTGAAACTAAGGATAATACAAAAAAAATTCAGCGTATAAAGGAAACAGAGAGAAATGAAGGTAGTTTATTAGAAAATGCAATAAATATTATTCAAATTGATGATATTTTATCCTCAATTGAAAAGCCAGAAAGATTTGGCGATACCGAAGAAGAACAAATTTTTAGTATTGGTTTGGAATTGTGCATTACTTGGTTAAATCGTATTTTGTTCTTGAAATTACTTGAAAGTCAATTATTAAATTATAATCCGAACAATCAAGATTTTGCTTTTTTAAACTCAAACAAAATCAGAGATTTTGAAGAACTACGTGAATTATTTTTTGAAGTATTAGCTGTAAAACCAAGCCAGCGTAAATTTTCTATTCAAAAAAGATATAGCCATATTCCATATTTGAATAGTTCTCTTTTTGAACAAAACGCACTTGAGAAAGAGTTTATTAATATTAACCAATTAAAACAACATTTAAAATTACCAATTTATTCTTCAACCGTTTTAAAAGATGAATTAGGAAAACGAATATCAGGAGAAAAATCCGCCTTACAATATTTATTTGACTTTTTAGATAGTTTCAATTTTGCGAGCGATAACAAAGTAAAAATACAGGAAACAAACAAATCAATTATCAATTCATCTGTACTTGGTTTGATTTTCGAGAAAATAAACGGTTACAAAGAGGGGGCTTTTTATACACCCGGATTTATAACAATGTATATGTGCAGCGAAACACTGAAAAAAGCAGTAATACAGAAGTTTAATACAGAATATAAATGGAATTGTACGACAATCATTGGCGTACATAACAAACTTATAGATTTTGATATTGATAAAGCTCACGCAAATAAAACATTTAACTCTCTTCGTATTTGCGACCCCGCAGTTGGTAGCGGTCATTTTTTGGTTTCTGCATTAAATGAACTAATTGTCATAAAATCGGAATTAGGAATACTTTGCGATAATTCAGGAAAAAAACTAACAGAAATTAAATTTGAAGTTGTTAATGATGAATTATTTATTACTTATAATGGAATTCTATTTGAATACGATAAAAAAAATGCAGAAAGACAAAGAATTCAGGAAACAATTTTCAATGAAAAACGAATATTAATTGAAAATTGTTTATTTGGGGTTGATATTAATCCCAAGTCGGTACATATTTGTAGATTACGTTTATGGATTGAACTATTAAAAAATGCCTTTTATACAAAAGAAACAAATTATACAGAGCTTGAAACCTTACCAAATATTGATATAAATATAAAATGTGGAAATTCATTAATTAGTCGTTTCACTTTAAACGGAGAGGGTTTTATAAATGGTGTCGCTCAAAAAATGCAACAAGCTACACAAAAGTATAAAGACCAAGTAATTATATACAAGGGAACAACAGACAAAAAAACGAAACAACAAGCAGAAAAGAAAATTACGGAACTTAAAGAAACATTTGCTTCAATTGTAAATCCGAACGATAAAGATTACATTGAATTAAAGAAAAAAGAAAGTGAACTTGGTTTTGCACCAATGACATTTTCGCAAGAAGATAAAGTTCAATGGAATATGAAAGTAAATCGTTTAAATAAAGAGATAAAAGAATTAAGTGCAAAATACGAAGAAAAACTAAAAACGGTTTATGGTAACTCGTTTGAGTGGCGTTTTGAGTTTCCCGAAATACTTGATGAAAATGGTAAATTTATTGGATTTGACGTTATAATTGGAAATCCGCCGTACATAAGTATTAAAGAAATCGCAGAATATTATAAAAACTTTTTTTCAAAATTTTATAAAACAGCTACCGGACAATTTGATTTATATACTTTATTTATAGAAAGAGCATATTCATTGATGACAAAGGACGCTTTATTTTCCATGATTACATCAAGTACATATTTTACAAACAAAAGCCTTGATAGTATTCGGAAATTCTTATTGAATAATACGGAAATAATAAATTTAGTAAATCTAGACGAAAGTATATTTGATGAAGCCAATTTGGATGTTGGAATAACACTATTTAAGAAATCCATTAATTCACAAGATTATAACATTAATATAGTCCCAAATCGCTTGGCTTTTGATACAAACTATTTTTATCAAATTCCCAAAAGTCAATTTGATAAGAGTGAGAATAATATTTTCAATATTAATATTTTACCGCATGAATTAGAATTATTCAATAAACTATATTCAAACTCAACCAAATTAGAAAGTATAGCTAACATTAACAGAGGAATAGAATATGGAGGCAACTCAGAGGAAATAATTGAAAATTCTAAAACAGGATATTTCCCGATAATTGCAGGAAACTGCATTGAAAAGTATAATATTAAGCATTTTACAGGATATGCAAAATTCGTTAAAAACAACAAATCCGTTTACAAAGATTTTGAATTATATAGTTTGCCAAGAATTTTAATTCAAAGAATTAGGAATTTATCACTTAAAACACGAATTGTTTCAACATATACTGATGATATAATTTTGTGTACTAATACGTTAAGAGTTTTAACACTTACAAATAAAGATTATGATTATAAATATATTTTGGGTATTCTTAATTCAAGTTTAATTAATTACTATTTTCGTAAAAGCTTTTTAAACAAAGACATTTACGCATATCAATTAGGAACAATTCCAATTAAAACTATAAGTTTGACTAAACAACAATCAATAATAAAAATAATTGACCAAATATTAAAAAGCAAAAAAACTGATATTCAAAAAGATATTTCAAAACTTGAAACTAAATTAAATACTCTAATTTATCAACTTTACGAATTAACACCAGAAGAAATTAAAATAATTGAAAGTGAGTAAAAACAATAAATCTGTGGCTTCGCCGCAGTTATATTGTTAATGTGGCAGATGATAGTTTTAATGATTATCAAGCAAAATAAATTAAAAGTAAGTAGATTAATAATTGATAAACAGATAATTAATGCGCTTAATCGTGTAGACGGCTGGTAACCTTTTGGTTACCAGTACGCCTCACACACCACCGGACATACGCAAGCTTCGCTCCCTCCCTTCGTTATGCTTGGGAGCGTATCCGGCGGTTCACCAAACATTGGGGAAGATTTCCTGTTTACTTTGGTAGTGCGGACAAACTTTAAAATAATAATCGAGTAAGGGTTCGTAACCTCGTCTTTTCAATCGACTCAGTGTTATGGTTGTGCCCATGATTGGGCTTTGTGCTACTGCCCAGCCTCCCATGCGACTACGACTCCACGAATAGGCATCGTTGGGGTTTACGCCTAAACTTAGAAGGTTTTTCCGTTTTCGCTCCGGCTTTTTCCAGTCGTGCCAAATGCAATACGT